>Ga0115572_10000407_pt1 | contig 36578 bp, 32 predicted proteins | sample COGITO_mtgs_1206_FD_88681 | JGI IMG/M metagenome (GOLD analysis project Ga0115572, IMG submission 88681) | Pelagic marine microbial communities from North Sea - COGITO_mtgs_120607 | ecosystem: Environmental > Aquatic > Marine > Epipelagic | place: Germany:Helgoland, sampling site Kabeltonne... | reverse complement strand
TCCTGTTGGAATAATGTAGGGTTGAAAAAAGTAATTGTGGACAAAAGTTGCGGCCACTACAGCAAAAACGATAGAGCCGATCCACTCACTAAAAGCAGATCTAGAAATATCATTTTTATCTGAGATGTATTTCGGAACGGGTTGATAATTGATCGTATAGATGTAAAATCCTAGAGAAACAACAGCCAATACACTGTCTATAGCTTTGCTTTTTCCATAGTGTTTAACAGTATCAATCCATAAAACCATGAACATCATCAGATTGATGACTGGAAGAAACAATAAGAATATCCACCATTTGGGGCGGTGAATGATTTTTAAAAAAACGATGGCATTGTAAACCGGAACGATAGCCTTCCAAGGTGCTTCTCCGGCTGCCTTATATAATTTCCAAGTTCCTAAAAAGTGAACGACTTGAATTGCCAAGCCGAAAATGATCCATTGAATTCCACTCATTTGATTATAGATTTAGGACGTCATCCATTTTAAAAATTCCTTTTTTACCCACGATCCATTCTGCGGCAATCACTGCACCAAGGGCAAAGCCTTTTCTGTTATGGGCTTTGTGTTCGATGGTGATATCGTCAATAGTAGATTTGTACTTAATGCTGTGGGTACCGGGTACCTCTCCTTCCCTGTAAGATTGAATGCTTAGACTGTCTTTAGCATCCTCATCCAACTTCCAGTCGATGAGATCACTATTTTCGATAATGCCCTCTGCCAGTGTTATTGCGGTGCCACTGGGTGCATCCAATTTGTGAATATGGTGGGTTTCCTCCATTGAAGCCCTATATTCCTTATGCGGATGCATCATTTGAGCCAAGACTTTGTTCAATTTAAAAAAGAGATTGACTCCCACGCTGAAGTTGGATGCATAGAGAAAAGCAGTATTTTTTTCAAGGGCAGTTTGAGTCACTTGTTGGTAGGCATCCAACCAGCCAGTTGTTCCGCAAACCACTGGAACTCTTTGATTCAGCGCACTGGAGATATTATCTGCCGCAGCATCTGGAATGCTAAAGTTAATGGCTGCATCGGCTTCATGCAGTTTTCCTTCACTCAGATTCTTATCTATTTTACAAACGATTTGATGGCCTCTATCCAAAGCGATTTGTTCTATCGCTTTGCCCATTCTTCCATATCCTAATAATGCAAACTTCATATCTTTTTTTAAAGTTTGACCAAGACCTGTAAACCTACATTGGCATCTGTGCCGAATACGTCTGGTTCAAATTTAGGCTTGACACTTAAGTTATCTTTAATATTAAACTGCATCAGATGAGCGCTTACATTGGCATCTAAAATGTTTAACATATAGGTTCCCAATATAAAGAGAAATGACATATCTCTGTAGTTTTTGTGAAATTTCATCCCTTCAAGTAATTTAGTTTTGTCGGGAATGAGTTTGATAAACTCATCATCTGTATAACCACTGTTCCTTCTTTTGTAGGCTGTTCTGTAGCGATCCAATTCTTTTTGGTTGTACACGTATCCATAAACCGATGCGCCAATAGCTCCATAAACAAATGGAACTTTCCATGCTTTACCAATATAAATCTGTCCCAAACCAGGCAGTATGGCCGAGTAAAATGCCGCTTTAGAGGGGGTCAAAGGACTCTCGATCAGTCTTTGTTTTCGAGTTTTTTGCTCTTCTTTGGGGAGTTGTTGCGCGAAAACTTGAAGGTTAAGCAGGAGTAGGATTGGGATAAAGACTCTAGTCTTCACTTTTTATTTTTTTGATGATCTCGTTGAGGTCTTCTTGAGAGTTAAATGGGATTTGAATATTCCCTTTTCCCTTTTCGTTTCCTTTGACAGTGACCGTAATATTGAAATAACTTCTAAGCTCCTCTGCCGCATTATTGAAAAATATCGGTTGGGAAGTTTTTGATGGGCTTGGGGATTGCCCTTTTTTGACTTTCTGAACCAGAGACTCAGTTTCCCTTACAGAAAGCGAGCCAGCAATGATCTTTTCATAAATCTCCAATTGCTTTTCATTTTCTTCTAGATTGATCAAGGCTCTACCATGCCCCATGGAAAGAAATCCATCTCTCATTCCTGTTTGGACGATGGGATCCAACTTAAGTAAGCGCATGTAGTTGGCTACGGTAGATCTTTTCTTTCCAACCCTTTCACTCAATTGGTTTTGAGTGAGTTGAATTTCATCGATCAATCGTTGATAGGAGAGAGCAATTTCTATGGGATCTAGGTCTCTTCTTTGAATGTTTTCAACCAAGGCCATTTCGAGAGTTTCTTGGTCATTGGCGATTCTCACAAATGCCGGAATGGTATCAAAATCCAAAGATTTTGCAGCCCGATAACGGCGCTCTCCTGAGACCAATTGGTATTGATTTCTACCCAGTTTACGAACTGTCACAGGCTGAATGATTCCAAGGGCTTTAATGGATTCTGCCAATTCTTCGATGGCTTCTTCATTAAAGTGTGTTCTGGGTTGGTAGGGATTGACCTCGATTTTATCGATTTCTAGATCGATAATGTTCCCCACTACTTTGTCTGCATTGACATCACTGACTGAGCTTATCTCTCTTTCAGGATCGTCTAGGAGCGCTGAAAGCCCTCTTCCCAAAGCCTGTTTTTTGTTTTTCTTAGCCATTAATTATTTTTTTTCGTCTTTTTTATAATTTCATTGGCGAGGGAAAGGTAATTCTTGGCCCCTTTACTGGTGGCATCATAATCGATAATACTTTCCCCAAAACTTGGAGCTTCACTCAATCGAATATTACGCTGAATAATGGTTTTGAAAACCATTTTACCGAAGTGTTTTTGAACTTCTTCCACCACTTGATTGGAGAGTCTCAAACGAGAGTCAAACATGGTCAATAGTAGACCTTCGATATCTAAATTTTTGTTGTGTATCTTTTGTACACTTTTTATTGTATTTAAGAGCTTGCCCAATCCTTCCAAAGCAAAATACTCACATTGTATGGGGATGATCAAAGAGTCTGCTGCAGCAAGAGCATTAAGAGTAATTAGTCCCAATGAAGGGGCACAATCTATTATGATATAATCATAGTGATCACTAATAGAATTAAGAGCCTTTTTCAACATGTATTCCCGATTTTTTTTATCGACCAGTTCGATTTCTGTGGCCACAAGGTCGATGTGTGAGGGAATCAAGTCGAGATTTGGGGTGCTAGTAGAGATAACGGTTTGATCTGCTGTAGCGGTATGTTCCAGCAACTGGTAGGTTCCTAGTTTTTGACTTTTAACATCAACACCAAGTCCAGAGGTTGCATTGGCTTGTGGATCAGCATCTACTAGCAATATCTTTTTTTCCAAGATCGCCATAGCGGCCGACAAATTAACTGCTGTAGTTGTTTTACCTACGCCTCCTTTTTGGTTAGCAATTGCGATAATTTTAGCCATTTCTATTGTCGAAATTTGGATAAAAATACGATTAAAATTATGGCTTAAAAAATTATAACAAACTAGATTGGAGAAAAATGGGATTAATTTATCGGAGATTCAAACTATCTTCAATCTCTATGTAGAAAATCGTTTCATTTTCTTTTTTGTGGCCGTAATTTTCACGAGCAAATCGCTCCAAACTGTCTTTGCTGACCAATTGGTCTATGTTTCTTAAATCTTTTTCAATCAAATTCTTGAGTTCCTTTTTTTGGGTTTCAAGCTTTTCGATTTCTTGGTTTAACTCACGGTGAATTTTCAATGAGTGGGTGTCTAAGAAAATCATCCATACCAAGAAAATTAAAAATATAACGACATAAAAATAGCGATAAAATTTACCCAAAATCCAATAGACTATTCATTTATACTGGCGACTTGTTCTTCCGTGACCATTTCTTTATATTCATTTCCCCAATTATTGAGGATATAATTCATTACATCAGCAATTTCATCATCATCGAGTCCTTGGTCTTGCATGACACCGTTGTATTCCTCTCCATTGACCACAATAGGGCCGCTCAAGCCATATTTTAGCCCTCTGATACTCATCTCAATATTATTGATCAAATAATCTGATTCAGCAAGAGGGGGGACACGCCCTTGCTCTCCGATACCGCTAGGTAAATGACACCTAACACAGAAATCATAATATATCTCCTGGCCATCCAATATGCTTTGTTTAAAAGTTTTTTTTTGGTAGAGGTTAAATCCTTGAAAAACCAGGATCAAACTTATTATACCTGGAATTATTTTTATCATTGGTTAATTAACTTCAAAATCCCTTTACCTTCAATAGCTATATATAGGTAGCCATCTGGGCCTTCTTTAACATTTCTGACCCTACCTAAACCATCAAGGATTTTTTCACGTTTAACTACTTTATTTTTTTTTATTACCAAACGCTCTAAGTATTCGAATTTAAGAGACCCTATAAAAAGGTCTCCTTTCCAGTCCCCATAAACGTCTGAGCTAGAGAAAGCCATTCCACTAGGAGCAATGGAGGGAACCCAATAGTAAAAAGGCTGTTCCATTCCTGGCATGGATGTTTTGTCAGTAATGGAGGTGCCACTGTAGTTGATACCATAAGTGATGACTGGCCAACCGTAGTTTTTTCCTTTTTGGATAATATTGATTTCGTCACCACCCTTTGGACCGTGTTCGTTCTCCCAAATCTCACCGGTCTCCGGATGAACCGTCATTCCCTGTGGATTTCTGTGCCCGTAAGAATATAATGCTTTTAGCGCTCCTTCTTGGTCGGCAAAAGGGTTGTCCTCTGGAATACTTCCATCGAGATTCAAACGATAAATTTTGCCCCCGTCACGATTGAGGTCTTGGGGGTTGGCATCGCGATTTCCACGATCCCCTATGCCGAAAAACAGATGACCCTTGTTGTCAAAAACAATTCTCGAACCCCAATGCTGACCCTTTTTGGTATTGGGATTGCCTTTGTAGAGAAGCTTTATATTGGAAAGGCTGTTTTCGTTCAACTCCCCGCAGTATAGCGCAGTATTTCCACCCTCATCCCCTTCTATGTGAACTCCTGCGGTGAAATAAATGATTTTATTGTTTTTGTAATCGGGATGTAAAGCAACGTCCAACAGGCCTCCTTGACCTCTTTTGTAGATTTCTGGCAGTCCAGAAACTTCAGCTTTTTCTCCATTAGTTACCCTGTAGAGGGTACCTTTTTTTTCAGTAACCAAAATTTCATTTTCACTGATAAAATCCATTCCCCAAGGAATGTCAATTCCATCAACTACTGTTTCGGTAATGAACTTGGTTTGGTCTGGTGTTTTGACCTCCGGAGGATTTTCTTGTGATATGCAAGAGGTTAGACTGAATACACCGATTATTAATGATTTTAAAAATCTATTTTCCATCTGAATGTAAATTTAAAAAAAATTATTTCTCAACCGCCTTTTTAAAGGCTTGTGTTGTTGTATGGTACTTAGTGATCATATTGGGAACTTCCCATTCGGGTAATTTACCGTTTTTGTAATATTTGAGAAAGTTGTCTGTAACTTGACCAAAATGAGCTTCATGCCCAATTTTAAGTATTTCTGGAATCACAATTTTCCATTGAGAGTCTGAGATTTTATTTGCTGTAACTCCAGGATAAGCCCCCTGAAGTGATTCAAGTGCTTGTTTTAGGGTTGACTCAAAGTTTTCTCCCTCTTTAGAAATAACATAAAGCGTAGGCTTGTAATTTTCGGCTTCACCTTGTTTGATGATCAGGTCACTTTTTGACCCACGCATGACACTATGGTGGGTGTCTCCTGTTCCCTCAGGTGCTTTGTAATCCCAAATCACGGATACCTTTGCGTGCTTTCCCTTGATTGTGTAATTGATTTCTCCATTACAGTAAATGTTTAGGGTGTCGGATTTCACATCTTTTACAAGGTAATCGGGGTAGGTAGCTAAACCGGAAATTTTCTTAAACTGATCGGGAGCTAGGGAAGTGGTCCATCTTTTGGAAGAAATAATTTTAATATCCGATTGGTGAATGATCTGACCCGGAAAGGCTTCCCATTGAACCAAGTCCACTAAGTGAGTAGTAACATCTACGATACCCTCCCCTTGTTGGTTGGTGTCCAGAAACCACGCTGGTCTGACCAATGGTTTTCCAGAAACAATTTTTGACAAATGGTGAATGCTTTCTTTGCTGATAGAAGGTTCTGAGGGAGAGCCATCTAGGAGCATTCCGAAAACTTCAGCTTCCATGGAAAGGGCTTTTTGTAGGCCAGTAGTTACCTCAAATCTTTCGGTCATAATGTCATAAACCAAAAGGTTTTTTTCCTTGGCGATTTCAAAGACCTTTTTCAGTTTTTCAAAACCTTCTTGGTTCACAACCAGTGGTTTGTCGGCATATACGTTCAATCCTGCATTGACGGCCGCCCATATATAATCTATTTTTTTGGAATTTTTTCCCGAAACCACCATAACATTTCCAGGTTTTTCAGCAATCATTTTTTCGAGATAGTCCTCACTAAAATGGGTTTTTACTGTCCAGTTTGTTGGGTTTTCAGCTCTGCTGTTGTAGCCTTCAATTTTATTTAAAAAATCTCTGACCTCAGACCCCTCAGGGGCATAAACATCAACGGTTGTGTCAATGTCTTCATAGGAGGTTTTTTGGATCAAAGCAGCATGAAAATGACCAGGATCGAGGGTCATTAGTTTTACTTTTGAGTTTTCTTCTTTTGGGGAGCAACCCATCATGAATAGCGCAATTGCAATCCAGTAAAAATATTTAGTATTCATTTTCGTTTATAATTAAGCTTTCAAATAATTGGTTCCGTAGGGTTTTCTTTGGTTTCGACTCAATAGTGCGTTGGCCTCATCGTCATCGATAAACTTTTCTTTGTTTGCATCCCATTCGAGTTTACGCGGAATTTTCATTGCGATATGACTGATCAAACAGACCACACATGCTTTGTGACCAATATCGACAGGGGAGATGGGTGCTTTTCTGGATTGGATACAATCGAGCCAGTTGCCATGTTGATCGTCAATTTTGTAGAGATGAGTTTCATTGGGGCCAATTTCAGAGGCTAAAATCTTAGGGTCTGAGGCGTCCAGGGCTTTTTTGCTTTTTTCTTGGGCTACAGGGTCAGAACTTGAGGCAACATAAGCGCCTCGAGATACAAAAATCCAACCTTCTGATCCCTCATATCTTACCCCATTGGGGTAACCTCCACTGGTCAGGACAGTGATGCCATTGTCGTATTCATGTTTTACCATGAAATCACCATGAACATTCCAAAGTCCTGATTTGGGAAAATCGGCCATGGCTTGAACGGATGAAGGTCCCATCAATTCAGTATTCATTCCCCAAGCAGCAGAGTCATAGTGGTGTTGTCCCCAACCTGTAATCATCCCCGCACCGTAATTTTCATGTCTCAGCCATCCTGGTCTGCCATATCCCTTTTGGGGATGCACTCCAATTTCTGTGTAAGGCACTTCAGGTGTCGAGCCCAACCACGCGTCAAAATTCAAGTTTTCAGGAATAGGCATGGCGGGTGCTTCTGGTCCTTCGGGGTCGCCGGGAAGTCCTATTTTTACGGTATGTAATTTTCCGATCCTCCCATTTCTAACCAATTCGGCAGCAATTCTAAATTGAGGCATGGCTCTTTGCTGAGTTCCTACCTGAAGGATGACGTTGTTTTTTTGAACAGCATTGACCAACTGTCTTCCCTCTTCTACGGTCAGAGAGGTGGGTTTTTGAAGGTAAATGTCTTTCCCTGCCATGGCTGCCTCCATTGCGGGTTGTGCATGCCAGTGGTCGGGAGTAGAGATCAAGACTGCATCAATGTCCTTGTCCAATAACATCTCACGATAATCCTCATACATTTTTGTCCCCTTGTAATTGGTTTTTCCTTTTTTTTCTTGATAAAATTGATCGACCAACAGCTTTCCATCTTTCATCCTATTGGAATCTAGATCACAAACTGCCATAACATTGGCGGTATCAAAGGCCATGGTATCAACCAGATCGTGGGAACGAGCTATACGCCCACAACCTATTTGACCGATATTAATTTTATTACTGGGTGCATTTTTCCCAAGCACACTGGCTGGTACTATGGAGGGAAAGCCAATCATAGCCGCTGATCCTAATGCGGTTTTGTTTATAAATTTTCTTCTTTTCATGGATTTTATTTTTTAATAAATTTTATATGAGGTTGAAAAGCAAATGCTTTCCAATGTTTTTCAGCTTCCTCTGGAGTGATTTTACCATCGAAAACCAGCAAGCGGTAATTCAGTTCATAGGATTGATGAGGTTTGATTTTCCATTCTTTATGACGAATGGGGCAAAATTCAAAAAACATATCTCCTCTGCCTTTGTTGGCATCCATTGGCCAGATTCTCATGGGTTCAGGGTGTGATCGATTTTTGGGGTGGCTCATAAAAAGAACCCCACTGCTTCCTTCCCCATCACTGGAATCGCCATATACGATACACCATCTTGCGGAGGTGCCGTCTGCCGTTGCTCTATTTTTTCCATCGGAGGTGATGACCTCGCAGTTGTCTTTGTTCCATTGTTCTTTAAAGCGGAATCCTAACCCCCCTCCATATCGATAGGCCTCAAAAAGGATGCCGTTTTCCAACGGAGAAATGAAGTTGCTGGTGAAGTCAATAAAGTATTGATCGGGATTGTTGTTTTTCCACACTTTGATCATTAGGTTTTCATTGAGCGCCAATTGAGGATTGTCTTTTTGCGTTAGATTAATGTGTTCTTGATGTGCGCTAAACCCTCCATAAACGGATCCAATATTGATGTTATTGAAAGATTTAAACAATACAGTGCCTTGACCGTCTTTCAAATTCCAAAAATCCACCCCAACAGTATCTATTTTCGTTCTTGTCCAAGGCCCCCATATACCGTAATGGTGATAATGATCGGGGGGTTGAATTCTGGTAAGGGTATCTCCTTTTGGAGAAATAACGGGGTGGATGTAGCCAGATTTTTGGTAGAGTTTATCAACGCCTTCTGGTGGCAATTTTATTTCATATCGATAATGCAACAGTGATTGATCTCCGTACTTTAAATTGAGATCACCATTTTCTTTTTGGTATTCAAACAGGGGGCTTATGGTTTGTTTTATTTGATGTTCAAAGCAATAAGTGGTTTTGATTCCTGAGTTACTGCTGTGCTTAAACCAAATTTTGTTCTCCTGATTGGCATCAATTTGAAAAGGAACGGCCTCTTTTTTAGCACCAGATTTTTTGACCAATACCATATTTTGACTCCAACAGTCCATTTTTTCTTTATCAAGCACCAAAGAAATAGGCCTTTCGATACCAATGGCTTTGCTGTCTTCAACGGTTATGCACAAACAGGGCTGTTCATTTCCTTGGACAAATCCCCAAAGTAAAAGACACAAAAGTTGAAAAATTTTCATAGTTGAGGTTTAAATTAGCAATTTAGACAATTGAATAGTTGTTCAGGTTGTTAAAACTTGTTAAACAGTCTGTAAATTCAAAATTTTTAAAAAGTTTTTTGTTGCTTGATAAGAGCGCCATAGATTGTCTGTGCTTTTGTTTACTCCGTCTACATATAATCATTGAATTGAATTGAATTTTTTTGGAAACACCCAATCGTGCACGCACACGTGTTTTAGGGTAAATTTAGTAAATTCAACAATTATTTCTTGATAAAAATTTAGTAATCTTGTAATGTAATCAATCAATTTCCAATGTTATTTAATTCCAAATCTTTATTAACTGTTTTTTTGTTGCTCTTCTTTTGGAGTGTGCAATGTCAAAGTCTGTCTTCTTTTGAATTGACTTCGGAGTGGAAGGCAAAAATTGAATCCTTGGTAAAAGAACAAATGAAGACACCCACCAATGACAAGAAAAAATTGTTGATTTTTTCCCTTCACACCGGATTCAATCATTGGATCATACCTCATGCCGAAGCTGTGATGCAAATGATTGCTCAAAATTCTGGTGCTTTTGAAATTGTCCTTTCAAAGGATATTACAGTTTTCGAAAAGGATCAGCTTTCAAAATTCGATGTTGTTTTGCTTAATAACAACTGCTCTCGTGGTGAGCGAAGAGATTTGTTCTGGGATGTATTCAACAAAGATGCTTCCTTAAATGAACAGCAAAAGATTAAGAAAGCCAATCAGTTGGAAAAGAACCTGATTCAATTTGTAAAAAAAGGAAAGGGATTGGTGCTGCTTCACGGAGGTATTGTAATGCAAAACAATTCGCTAGAATTTAGTGATATGGTCGGGGGTAGCTTTGACTATCACCCCCCTCAACAAGAAGTTCATGTAAAACTGGTTGACCCCAATCATCCTTTGGTAAACGGTTTTGATCCTGAGGGATTTATTCATTATGATGAACCCTATTTTTTTAAAAACGCATATTTTAGATACAATTTTAGACCCTTATTGTACCTCGAATTAGATAAAATCAAAATGAAGCGCCCGCGTCCCAATGATAAAATCAAGTACATTTCATGGATTAAGCGCCATGGAAGGGGCAGGGTTTTTTATTCTTCTCCCTCTCATAATGCTCAAAGCTATGAAAACCCAGAATTACTCCAGTTTCTTTACAACGGACTTCTCTACGCTGCAGGTTTTGTTGACTGTGATGATTCAGCCATAAAAAAACGCTTATTAAATTAAACCCTTGTGAAAAATCATTTTTTATTATTACTATTGAACTTCTCTATTGCTTTCGGTCAAGTGTATGAAGCGAAATTTTTTGAAAACCAAGAGGATACTCTTCCCTACAGGATTCTTTTACCCAAAGATTATAATCCTCAAAACGCTTATCCCTTAATTATTGTCCTCCATGGGGCAGGGGAACGAGGCAATGATAATGAAGCTCAGTTGGTTCATGGAAGCTATCTTTTTCAAACAGAACAATTCAGGGCTAAATATCCCGCAATTGTAGTTTTTCCTCAATGTCCTAAAGATTCTTACTGGGCTAATGTAGAAAGAGATTACAATGTTTCTTTAGAGAAAAAATATAATTATGCGAAGTCACTTCCAAAAAATCATCAATTAGAAATGGTAGAGGCCTTAATGACTTTTCTTGAAACCAATTACCGCATCGATCCCACCCGCCGTTATGTAGGAGGTTTGTCTATGGGAGGTATGGGCACCTTTGAGTTGGTGAGCAGGAATCCAGACTATTTTGCAGCCGCATTTCCCATTTGTGGAGGAGCAAATCCCAATTGGGCTTCGCTATTGCAAAAAACACCGCTATGGATTTTTCATGGTGAGCAGGATGATGTAGTATGGGCAGAACATTCAAAGAGGATGTTCCGAGCGTTGAAGGAATTAGATGCGCCGGTAAAACTTACTTTATACCCTGAGGTAAAACACGACAGTTGGCACAACGCTTTTGCTGATCCAGACTTGTTTCAGTGGTTGTTTTCTTTTCAAAAAAAGTAGTCGGGATGACAGGATTTGAACCTGCGACCCCACGCACCCCATGCGTGTGCGCTACCAGGCTGCGCCACATCCCGAATTGGCCATAAAGACCACTGGTATTAAAATTGTCGGGGTGGCAGGATTCGAACCTGCGACCTCCTGCTCCCAAAGCAGGCGCGATGACCGGGCTACGCTACACCCCGCAACAATTTTCAGTATTTCAATAGGTGCGCAAAGATAGGATTAAATAAAAATATTGCAAATCCTCCAAGACTATTATTTGGAATCATTTAAGATGGAATTTTGTACATTGATAAAAACTAAATATTTATGGAACGAAAAATAACCCTCAGCGAAAAAGAAATACCAGACAAATGGTATAACATTGTTGCAGACATGCCCAATAAACCGCTTCCTCCCCTAAACCCAGGCACAATGGAGCCTATAGGTCCCGAAGCACTGGCTCCTTTATTCCCGATGGAGTTGATTAAGCAGGAAGTGAGTATGGAAAAATATGTTGACATTCCAGATGAAGTCAGAAATATATATTCCATGTGGCGACCTACTCCTTTGTATCGAGCCTATAATCTTGAAAAAAAACTGGATACCCCGGCCAAAATATATTATAAATATGAGGGAGTGAGCCCAACGGGTTCTCACAAACCCAATACAGCCGTTGCACAAGCTTACTATAATAAAAAGGAAGGGGTCAAAAAAATAACCACAGAAACGGGAGCCGGACAGTGGGGGAGTGCACTGAGTTTTGCCTGTCAGCATTTCGACATTGAATGTGAGGTATATATGGTAAAGCTCTCTTTTTTGCACAAGCCCTATCGAAAAGTAATGATGAATACCTGGGGAGCAAAAGTTTTTCCTTCACCCTCTGAAGCCACCGAGATCGGTAAAAAGTTCTTGGCTGAAGATCCAAATACTACGGGTTCCCTTGGTATTGCAATTTCTGAAGCCATAGAAAGAGCGGCCTCTGATGAACATACAAAATACGCATTGGGGAGTGTCCTGAATCATGTAAAACTTCACCAAACCATTATTGGTCAAGAGGCCCTTTTGCAGATGGAAAAGGCGGGAGATCTTCCCGATATTGTTATTGCTCCTTTTGGTGGAGGTTCAAATTTTTCTGGATTGGCTTTTCCTTTTTTAAGACTCAATTTTGACGAAGGCAAATCCATTCGATGTATTGCTAGTGAGCCTTCTTCATGCCCCAAATTAACAAGGGGTGTCTTTAGATATGATTTTGGAGATACCGCTGGAATGACTCCTCTGTTGCCGATGTACACTTTGGGACATGATTTTGTTCCAGCACCCATTCATGCAGGAGGATTACGCTATCATGGAGCCGGAGTTATTGTCAGTCAGCTACTGAAAGATAAGTTAATCGAGGCAAGGGCACATGACAATCTGGAAGTGTTCGATGCAGGGGTCAAGTTTGCACAAGCAGAAGGGATTATTCCCGCACCCGAAGCAACACATGGAATTGCCACGGCAATAGCAGAGGCTGAGCGTTGTAAGCGAGAAGGCAAGTCAGAAACCATTCTAATCAACCTCTGTGGTCACGGTAATTTTGATATGAAAGCCTATGAAGATTATTTTGCTGGAAATATTGTAAAACACGAACTCTCTGAAGCTGAAATTCAGGCGTCGATTGCTAAACTGAACACCCCTCAGATATAATTTTTTGAGGGTTCTAACCAAAGCCACTGCATTTCTTATGTGGTGGTTTTTTTACGGACTAGTTTTAGCTTTTTAATATGGAACTTTAACATTTTTACAACAGTTTGCACCCACTAAAAAAAATATATTTGAGAATGATTAGAGATTATGGAAAGCATGAAAAAAACATCATCAAATTACTTTTTTTATAAAAGCGTTCTACGCAAAGTGAGTTTCAATGTTGTCTTATTTAAAAAGGAACTCAACAAGGCAATTCTCGCATTGCCTGAGAGAGAGGGAGTTCGGCTTTACCGATGGGCCTTGTCCTTTTCCAAGACGCATCCAGAATTACATAGCAATGAATTGTACGCCTTCTAGATTCTTTCTGGGGTTATAATTTTAATATTTTCGAATTTTATTGCGCCTCTGATAATGCTACTGATGGTTGATCTCAAGGCATTGATAATTGGAAGTTTCAATTGACTTTTATAATGAATCAAGCTTACTTCTCTCGCCGGAGCAGGGTCGGGGAAAAATCTCAGATTTTTCTTTTTATCATCCGTAAGTGAGTTGGCGTTCAAAAAGGGGAGTAGTGTCATACCCAAACCCTCGTCTGCCAAGTTGATTAAAGTTTCAAAGCTTCCGCTTTTTAGATCAAACGGATTGCTTTCAATTCGATTCATCTGACAAAGGTTAAGTACGTGATTTCTAAAGCAGTGGCCATCTTCCAGTACCAGCAGATCAGTCATGCTCAAATCGTCAATTTCAATTTGCTCTATCGCATGCAGTGCATTGCCTTCAGGAATATACCCTACAAAAGGTTCGTAATAGAGAGGGAGCTCCAATATGTGATCCATCGAAAGCGGAGTTGCTGCAATGCCAGCATCCAGATGACCTTCCTCCAGCATTCGGGTGATATTTTGAGTGGTTAACTCCTCAATTTTAAGATCTACTTTTGGGTGTTTCTTAATGAAAGTATTTAGAAACATAGGGAGTAAAGTGGGCATTACCGTAGGAATAATTCCCAATTTGAATTCACCACCAATAAAACCTTTTTCGATGGAAACAATGTCTTGCATTCGAGTAGCCTCTTCGGTTATCTTTTTTGCTTGAACCAAAATTTTTTCTCCAATATCAGTGAGGGCTATAGGTTTGGTAGCTCGGTTAAATATTTTGACCCCCAATTCCTCCTCCAATTTCTGAACCTGCATGCTCAGTGTGGGTTGGGTTACAAAGCATTTGTTGGCTGCAATCGTAAAGTTACCATACTCAGCAACTGCGGTCATGTAGTGAAGCTGTGTTAGTGTCATTGTTAATATCTATTCTTTGTATAAATATAATAATATTTACTTATAGAATAAGTTTTGGAGTTAAAAAAATGAGTTTTTGAAGTTAAATCTTCAAATAAAATAAGATTCACTTAATAATTTCTGTTTTTATATAAACATTATTGATGGGCATTTCTCTATTGTCTATCTTGAGTTGGTTGATTTGATCAACGACTGCCATTCCGTTGATGACTTCGCCAAAAGCCGTATAATGCCCATCCAAATGATATGCCCCAGGGGATTGTTGAACGATAAAGAATTCATAGGGAGAAGCCAGTTTGTGTGGATTATCGATTTCACTACTGGGCATGGAAATGACTCCTCGGTGGTGGGAGTGCCCTTTTTTGGTGTCGGGGGGGAGCAGATAGCGTCCAATCTGATGTCTTTTCTTCATACTTTTCCGACTGTCCGAATTGCCCCCTTGGATAATAAAATTGGGAACCACCCGGTGAAACATGGTGCCATCGAAATATTTTTTCTTGGTTAGATAAACAAAATTCGCCCTATGATAAGGGGTGTTGTCGTAAAGTAAAATATCGATGTTTCCATACTTGGTGATGATTCTGACCTTATTTTCTTTGTTCTTTTTAGCGTATTTATAAAAGAAAGGAATGGCATTTTTGTCATCCAAATAAATTTCTTCTTTGGGCTTAGCTTTTTTTAATTGTTTTTTTTCAGGAACTTTGGCTTTGACTGCTTTTTTTTTAGGCTTTTCCTGACAACCAATTTGAGCAAATATTAAAAGCCCCAAAAATATTTTTAAATATTTCATGGATCTAACTTCTTTTTTAAGTCTATCTACAAAGTTAAAAGAAAACCGACTTGCTGGTAGTCTTGCCCATTCCCTTTTGGCTCCTCCTGATCGGATGAAACAGTTGAAGTCCATTCCAATCTCAAACAGCAAGCCCAAAAAAGCTGCGGTACTCTTGCTTTTTTACCCCAGTGAACAGGGAGAGCTCCATTTTGTATTGACCCGCCGGAGGGTTTATAAGGGGGTTCATTCAGGACAAATTAGCTTTCCTGGAGGTAAACCTGAATCTTTTGATGATGATCTTTGGTCAACTGCTCTGAGGGAAACCCAAGAGGAGGTAGGAATTCCTTCAGACCAAGTAAATTACTTAAGGTCACTGACTCAACTCTATGTGCCACCCAGTAATTTTTTGATTATACCCTATGTAGGCTATATCGAAAAACCTTGTTTTTTTAAACCAGACCCTAAAGAAGTTGAAGCCATTCTAGAAATTTCATTTAGTAATTTTATTGATAATACACCTACGATGACAAAGCAGCATACTTCCTCTGAGGCTTCAGTAGATGTCCCAGCTTATATTTTTGACCAAAATGAGGTTTGGGGTGCAACAGCAATGATCTTGTCCGAATTTAAAATGTTATTCTCTTCAGTACTGCCCAAATAGTTTATATTTGTCGTTGATCTATTTGATTAGGGAGATGTTCAAAAAAAATCCATTTGGCCATTATTTAATTATAAAAAAATGGCTTATCCGTATTATGGGGGGCATGTCTCATAGGCGCTACAGAGGATTTAATCAACTGCAAGTGGAAGGCTCAGATGTGATCCGTCAACTACCAGAAAACAATGTTTTGTTTGTTTCCAATCACCAAACTTATTTCGCAGATGTAGTGGCCATGTTTCATGTTTTTAATGCCAGTTTAAGCGGTCGAAATGATTCAATAAAAAACATCGGATACTTGTGGAATCCTAAGCTAAATATTTATTTTGTGGCAGCCAAAGAAACCATGAAAGCTGGAATACTACCCAGAATTTTGGCCTATGCAGGTTCGATTTCGATTGAGCGTACTTGGAGAGCAAAAGGAGTTGACGTCAAACGACAAGTGAAAATGAGTGATATTTCCAGTATAGGCAAGGCCTTGGACGATGGTTGGGTCATTACTTTTCCTCAAGGTACTACCACTCCCTTCAAGCCGCTAAGAAAAGGTACAGCTCACATCATCAAGCGTTACAAGCCTGTTGTTGTCCCCATTGTGATTGATGGATTCAGACGATCTTTTGATAAAAAAGGCATCAGAATAAAGAAAAGAGGCATTCTCCAATCCATGGAAATCAAATCCCCTTTGGAAATTGATTATGATATCGAATCAGTCGATGCCATCATTGAAAAAATAGAATATGCCATAGAACAACACCCATCCTTCCTCAAGGTCATTCCCAAAGATGAACTGGAAAACCAAGAGCAACTCAACAAAGAACGCGAGTGGTAATTTATTAAGTGCTATTGAATGATTCCTGCACAACTCACTCGTGAACCTGCAGCTCCCGAGGGTTGAGAGATCAAGTCATCTGCTCCTTGGTGAACGATAACTGCTTTGTCAACAATATTTCTGATGGGATCATCACAGCCAATACACCACAAATCTGTAGAAAACTTTATCATTCCATGACCTTGGTCATCTGCTTCAAAATTTCCAATATCACCCCTGTGAAAACCAGATTCATTATTCCACGCACCATGTTGTTCAAAAGTAGGATTCCAATGTCCCCCTGTTGATTTTCCATCGGAAGAAGAACAATCTGCCTTTTCATGCAAATGGATGGCATGGGTACCAGGGTCCAATCCGTAAATATGAGCTTCCATAATGACCACTCCACCCTTTTCAGTGAAGCTAACTTCTCCACTTGTATTGCTGTTACTTTTGGCGTTTAAGCTGATTTTGACTTTTTTAACAGTGGACTCTTGACACCCTAAAGTGATACCCAGTGAGAATATCAAAAAAGGAAAAAATATTTTTTTCATGTTTGTAGTTGTAATTGTAAGTTGTTCTAATTTTAGTAAATATACTAACTTTAGCCGTTTTTGTGCTTAAATATTGTTTATCAAATCAATGAAATTTTTCCATTTTAAAGTCTTTGCGCCCCTTTTGATATTCTTATTATCAACAGCCTGCAAAACGACATACCAAAACATGGTCTTTGACCAAAAAAATCTTCCTGAAAAACCCAATTATGCGGCATCCAAAAGCTGGGCAGCTTTTCCTGGAAAATATCCATTGGTATTGAAGGCTTTTGAAAAAAATGATAAGGATAAAAAAGCAGATGTTTTTTTTGTCTATCCTACGTTACTTACCGACAAGAAAATCAAAGATTGGAATGCCGATATTTGGTCTTCTTCGATCCGACAAGATGTTTTTCAAACGGCTCTAAAATATCAAGCTTCCGCTTGGCTCAACGCAGGGGACTTGTATGTGCCATTTTATCGACAGGCTCACTATAGGATTTTTGTAGAACCCTACAGTAAAATGGGAGAACCTGCTTGGGAAATTGCCTATGAAGATGTGAAAAATGCCTTTCAGTATTATCTAGAACACTATAATATGAGTAAACCTATTATCATTGCCTCCCACAGTCAGGGAAGTATGCACGCCAAAAGATTGATCAAAGAATTTTTTGATCAAAAACCTTTACAAAATCAATTGGTAGCTGCTTATTTGATTGGAACGAGAATTTATACAGAGGATTTTGAATCCATTCAACCGCTAGAAAATCCAAATGATGTAGGAGGGTTTGTCAGTTGGAACGCTTACAAAATGGATAAACGACCCAAGAACTACGCCAAATGGTATAAAGGAGGCGTTACCACTAATCCCATTAGTTGGGATATGCAAACCACTTCACAGCTAATTGATCACAAAGGGGTATTGAGTGAGGATTTAACTATTTACCCCAAAAGTCTTAGTGTTCAAGTGATTGATGGATTATTATGGACCACACTTCCTCAAATTCCAGGTCGGTTTTTTCTCTCCCTGATTGAAAATTATCATTTTGCTGATATTAATTTGTTTTGGAAAGACATTGAGAGCAATGCCATCAACAGGGTCGAGGCGTGGTACCAAAAAAAGTCAGATGGAAAAAAATAAAAAAACAGTTTGGATTACTGGCGCTTCTTCAGGAATAGGGGCGGCATTGGCAAAAATATATGCGGATAGAGGAGCAAAACTAATTTTGTCCTCAAGGAAAGTGGCTGCTTTGGAGCAGGTCAAATCCGAGTGCCAAAACCCTGAAAATATTAAAATATTACCCATTGACTTAAGCGATTTTGATGCTGCTCCTGCCAAGGTTCAAAAAGCATTTGATTTTTTTGGAAGGATTGATATTTTGATCAACAACGCAGGAGTAAGCCAAAGGTCTTTGATCGCAGATACCCAATTTGATGTTTTTAAAAAACTAATTGATATTGATTATTTGGGAACAATAGCCTTGAGTAGGGCATTACTTCCTTTTTTCTTACGACAAGAAGGGGGGCATTATGTTGTGGTAAGCAGTGTTATGGGGAAATATGGTTCTCCTTTCCGATCGGGATATGCTGCTGCCAAACATGCTTTGCACGGTTTTTTTGACGTGATGAGGATGGAACATCAAAAAGACAATATTGCTGTGACCATGATATGTCCTGGTTTTGTCAGAACTCCCATTGCGATGAATTCCCTTAGGGGCGATGGTTCTGTTTTGGGTGAAGATGACCTTGCTACTAGAAAAGGAATGGTAGTGGAAGATTTTGCCCAAAAAATGGTTCGATCGGTGGATCAGAAAAAATGGGAGGTTTCTTTTGGGGGAAAAGAGAGATTGGGTGTATATTTAAAAAGATTATCCAATAAACTTCTGCACAACATCGTCATCAGAAGTAAAGTAAGATAAACCCATGAAAAACAAATCGAATACCAAAAGGAGGGAAGTGTTAAAGCAAATGGCACTTACTTCTATCGGTTTGCCCGTAATCGATCAAATCAAATTATACGATTTAAATAAAAATGATGATTATTATCAAATCAATATGAAAGGAAACATCAATCACTCGGTATGCAAATGGTGCTATAGTCAAATATCTCTGGAAGAATTTTCCATAGGGGTCAAATCAATGGGAATAACAGGTATTGACCTGATTGGACCTGAGGAATGGCCAATTTTAAAAAAACACGGTTTGACTTCCTCCATGTGCAATGGGGCTGAAATCAGTCTTACAGAAGGTTGGAATGACAAACAGTATCACCCAACTTTAGTGGACAGTTATCTTAAGCACATTGATTTGGTTGCCGCTGCAGGTTATACAAATTTGATCTGTTTTTCGGGAAACCGAAGGGCAATAGATGATGAAACAGGTATGGAAAATTGTGTAGAAGGACTCAAGAAAATTTTAGGACATGCCGAAAAAAAAGGAGTTATCATTCAGATGGAATTACTCAATTCGAAGGTTGACCACCAAGACTATATGTGTGATAACTCCCTTTGGGGCTTTGAATTGTGTCGGAGAATTGGCTCCAGTAACTTCAAATTACTTTATGATATCTATCACATGCAAATCAACGAGGGAGATGTCATCAGAACCATTGGCAAAAATCATCAATTTATTGGACATTATCACACTGCTGGCGTTCCTGGCAGAAATGAGATTGACCAAACCCAAGAATTGTTTTATCCTGCAATAATGAAAGCCATCGTTGCCGCTGGATTCAAGGGTTTTGTTGCACAGGAGTTTATCCCTAAAAACATCAATCCCATGCAATCTCTAGAGAATGCTATTCAAATATGTGATGTGTGAATATTGGCAGAAGTTAAATTTTAGTTTAAATTCTGACAATAATTTATTAAATTTGTCAAAACTTCAAAAATGAAAAAACTATATACAATAATTATTATGAGCTTAGTAACTATTTTTGTTGCTAATGCTCAAACATCTGACAGCCCTTGGGCTGTTAGCTTAGGAGCTAATTTAGTAAGTATTCAGGATGATTCCGTAGATGCATCAACAGGTTTTGGGGTTCCATCCCTCAGCCTGTCCAGATATATCGCTGGTGGATTTTCCATAGGAGCTCAATACAGCCTAAATTCCTTAGAAATTGATAAAATTGATGCCGATTACACCGCTATCGATGCCATTTTGAAATACAATATTTCAGAAGGAGACATTTTTCCTTACTTATTTGCGGGATATGGCCTCTCCAATTTTCAAACAGATGCTGATTCCGAAGGTTTGTTTCCATCTAGTGGTTCTGGAAGAACATATCTTGGAGGTGCTGGAGTAAGTTTTTTCATTTCAGACAACTGGATCGTTAATGCAAGTACTTCCTACAGATCTTCAACTGAAAAAGGAAGTTTTAATCATCTTCAGCATGTAGTAGGTTTTAGCTATGTGTTTGGTGCACAAGATACTGACAAAGATGGTGTCTCCGATAAAAAAGACGTTTGTCCCGAAGTACCTGGTTTGAAGGAATTCGAAGGATGTCCTGATACCGATGGTGACGGAATTCCAGATAATAAAGACGCTTGTCCAGAAGAAGCAGGTTCTGCTGAACTAAACGGTTGTCCTGATTCTGATGGAGATGGTATTGCTGACAAAGACGATGCCTGTCCAGACGCAGCTGGTTCTGCAGAGATGAATGGTTGTCCTGACAGTGACGGTGATGGTCTTGCAGACAATGTTGACAAGTGCCCACAAGAAGCTGGTGAAGCTTCAAATAATGGTTGTCCAGAAGATGACCGTGACGGAGACGGTGTTGCTGACAAAGATGATGCTTGTCCAGATGAAGCTGGTGCCGTTGCCAACAATGGTTGTCCTGAGTTTCCCGAAAAATTAGCCGCTTTCATGCAAAGCGAAAATTCAACACTATTATTTGTTGTTAACAGTTCAGTAGTAACTGATGAGTCTAGCGCTAAGTTGAAAGAGCTTACAGCCTTGCTGGCTGCTTATAGCAACGTAAATGTTGTCATAGAAGGTCACGCTTCAAGTGATGGTAGTATGGTTTACAACCAAACCCTCTCTGAAAAAAGAGCCAATAGTGTGAAAGATGCACTTGTTGGAATGGGTGTTGATGTTTCTAGATTAGAAACGGTAGGCTATGGTGAGACCAAACCTACAGCTGATAACAAAACTGCTGCTGGTAGATCTGCAAACAGAAGAGTACAATTCGAAAGAAAAGTACAGATTAAAATTGTAGAGTAATCTATAATTATATCAAAAAAAAAAACTCTCACATTGTGAGAGTTTTTTTTTGCTCTATGGCCAGCTTTAATTCAAATGATTACTGCGGTTTTCTTGCTTGATAATGGGTGGGTAATATGAATCAGTATGCTTTGGAGATTTAACAAAATACAGAAGCCAATGTTATTCTTAATAATACATTAGAAGAGATCGTTATTCAGTCAATGCTTACAGTTCATCTACTTCGATTTAAATACACCAATCAAACCTCTGAATGCTCTGACTTATTTCATAGCACTTAAGCTGTAAATTACAAATGGGATTAAAATGGTCTATAGCTGGAGAAGTTTACTCCATTGCTAAGAAGTCTGGGCAGGCAGAGAATTACTAACACATGAAAGCCCACATCAATTGGAGGATGTTAGTAATATTGACACCATCTTTCTTTCCTGGAGAATTTACCAGAAAAGAGCGTAAATAACAGTTAAAATTATCAATGTAGCAAAGGCTCCAATATTAAATAGGGGGGAGGTGTTGAAGATTTCTTTGGGTAGGTTGATGGCTTTGGAATCTTCGGCTCCTTTATTTTGCTGCATGCTAACCAATACAATTACTGCCATGGTTAAAAGGGCTGTTAATCCCATTTGATCCATCCAAGGAAGTTTGGGAAAGAAAGCCTCAAGGTTGGTGCCATCTGTCCATCCTTTGGATCCTACCTTCAGAAACATGGCAATGGGAATGGAACTCAATGCACCCCAAATGGCGGCCCTGTTGGTGGTTTTTTTCCAAAATAATCCCAAAATAAAAACGGCCAATATTCCTGGACTTACAATACCAGTGTATTCTTGTATAAATTGAAAAGCCTGATCTATACCTCCCAATAAAGGTGCCATAGTAGCACCAATTATCAAAGCTACAGCCGCAGAGATTCTTCCTACTCTGACCGTTTTTTTATCATCGGCATTTTTATCGATCAGTTGCTTGTAAATATCCATCGTGAAAATGGTCGAGGTAGAGTTGAGCATAGAAGCCAGTGAGGAAACAATAGCCGCTGCTAAAGCAGCAAAGGCTACTCCTTTGAAACCAACCGGTAAAAACTGCATCAACCAAGGGTAGGCTTTGTCTGCTTTTCCCTCTGTAGGAATATTCATCATTCCGTTTTCTCCCAGTCCAGCAAGAATTTCAGGATCATTAACGATCACATAAGCGGCGATTCCAGGGATAACGACAATCAATGGTATAATTAATTTAAGTCCAGCCGCAAACAGAATTCCCTTCTGAGATTCTCTAAGTGATTTGGCGGCCAAGGTGCGTTGAATGATATATTGGTTGAATCCCCAATAATAAAGATTAGCGACCCAAAGACCTCCTACCAACACCCCAATACCAGGAAGGTTGTTGTATTCAGGATTACTTTTATCCAAAATCATTTCAAAACGGTCTGGAGCTGCATCATAGATGGTTTTTAATCCTTCAAAGACTCCTTGTCCTTGGGATACGGTGTCCAAGGCCAAATAGGTTGTTACCAAGCCTCCCAATACAAGAAAAACTACTTGTATGATATCGGTCCAAGCTACCGCTGTCAAACCTCCGTATAGGGAATAGGCAGCCGCAAAAAGAGCGAGACCTATCACCGCATAGATCAAATCAATACCAATGATAGTTTCCAAGGCCAAACCTCCCAAATACATGACTGAGGCAAGGTTGACAAACACGTATAGAGAAATCCAAAAGAGCGCCAAAATGGTTTTTAATTGAGAAGAAAATCGCTTTTCAACAAACTCCGGAATGGTGTATAATTTTTTTTCAATAAAAATGGGTAAAAAGTATTTACCTACAATAATAAGTGTGATGGCTGCCATCCACTCATAGGAAGCAATGGCCAAACCCAATGCAAATCCCGATCCCGACATGCCAATGAACTGCTCGGCAGAAATATTGGCGGCAATCAAAGAGGCACCAATGGCCCACCAAGGGAGTGATTTACCGGCCAAAAAATAATCCTCAGCACTCTTCTCTTCACCTTTTTTGTTTCTTGAAACCCAAAGCCCTAATCCTAAAATAACAATGGCGTATATGATAAAAATGAGGTAATCTAAAAATTCAAAACTAGAATTCATATTAATTTATTTGGTTAGATATTACGTACTTTTTTTTCCCATTCCCAGGCAGTTTTCAACGATACTTCCAAATCGTTTTTTGCCTGCCATCCGAGAACTTTATTGGCCTTTGATGTATCTGCATATGCCGCCACAATATCTCCAGACCTTCGGTCAACGATTTCATAGTTTAAGGGAACTCCAGAGACTTTCTCAAAAGTCTGGATAACTTCCAAAACACTGTTGCCTTTTCCCGTTCCTAAATTGAAAACTTCAAAATTTTCACTTTGTTCATCGGTCAACATTCTTTTGAGTCCAACCACATGTGCTTTGGCCAAGTCAACAACGTGAATGTAATCCCTAACACAGGTGCCGTCAGCAGTGGGGTAGTCGTCACCAAAGACATTGAGCTTTTGGTGTATTCCAGCAGCAGTTTGGGTAATAAAAGGGACAAGATTCTGTGGTTTTCCTTTGGGCAACTCTCCAATTTCAATGCTTGGATGTCCCCCAATGGGGTTAAAATATCGTAGTGAAATCACCTTCAGAAGTGCGTTAGATCGGGTGACATCATAGAGTATGTCTTCTCCTATCTGTTTGGTGTTTCCATAGGGCGATTCTGCTTTTTTAATGGGGGCTTGTTCAGTGATGGGAAGTTGATCTGCTTGACCATAAACCGTACAAGAAGAACTGAATATAAATGAAAATTTTTTGCCCTTTCTCTCAATAGCTTGAAGTAAATAGACCAAAGACCCTATGTTGTTTTCATAATACTCCAAGGGCTGGTTTACACTTTCTCCTACAGCTTTGTAGGCTGCAAAATGAATGATACCAGTAAGATCAGGATGGTTATCAAATAGTTGGTTAACCTCGTTTTTGTTTTTTAAATCAAGTTTAATAAATTCAGGAGAAATGCCTGTAATTTTTTTGATGCCTTCCAAGACCTCTGTAGAACTGTTGGAAAGATCATCGACGATGATGATTTCAAATCCCTGTTGGATTAACTCAACGCTGGTGTGGGAGCCAATATACCCCAAACCTCCCGTGACTAAAATTTTTGAAGGCATTACTTATTTTACAATTTGGTTCACAACAAATTTAATTTTTTTATTCAAGTATCAAACTTTCCCCTTCATTTTCACACACGATTGACTTTCGATACTCTGCAAAACCATAATTCAACACCTTATAAAGCCATAAATGAGGATATAAAACTATCTTTGCGCTCATTAATTTGAATTCATGTCCGAAATAAAAAATATTGCCATAATCGCCCACGTTGATCACGGAAAAACAACCTTGGTTGACAAAATCATGTTTCATTGTGAATTGTTTCGCGACAATGAAAACAAGGGAGATCTGATTCTGGATAGCAATGACCTAGAAAGAGAAAGAGGAATTACCATTTTATCCAAAAACGTATCCGTACAATACAAGGACGTCAAAATCAACATCATCGATACTCCGGGTCACGCCGATTTTGGTGGAGAGGTAGAGCGGGTGCTCAACATGGCAGATGCGGCCATACTACTGGTCGATGCTTTTGAAGGACCGATGCCTCAAACTCGATTTGTACTAAAAAAGGCATTGGATTTAAAATTAAAACCTTTGGTGGTCATCAACAAAGTGGATAAAGAGAATTGTCGACCTGAGGAGGTTCACGAAGCCGTTTTTGATCTTATGTTTGATCTCGGTGCCGAGGAGTGGCAATTGGACTTTCCAGTCGTGTATGGTTCTGCCAAAAACAATTGGATGGGGCAAGACTGGAAAAAGCCTACAGAATCCATAACTTCTCTTTTGGATATGGTTTTGGAACACGTACCGGCTCCCGAAGTGAAAACGGGAAACACTCAAATGTTGATCACTTCATTGGATTATTCCCCTTACACCGGTAGGGTCGCCATTGGAAGGCTCAACCGTGGGACACTAAAAGCCAATATGAATGTTAGCCTCGTTGATCGAAATGGTGAAATCACCAAGTCCAGAATTAAAGAACTCAATGTGTTTGATGGATTGGGAAGGCGTAAAGTTGATGAAGTAGAAGCGGGAGATATCTGTGCCATTATTGGATTGGAGTCCTTTAATATTGGAGATACCATCGCAGATGCGATTGAGCCAGAGGCATTGCCTACTATAGCGATCGATGAGCCTACCATGAGTATGTTATTCACCATCAACGATTCTCCTTTTTTTGGAAAAGACGGGAAGTTTGTAACCTCTCGCCACATCAAAGATCGTCTGGAAAAAGAGTTGGAACGAAATTTGGCCTTAAGACTCGAACCCACCGACTCAGCGGATAAATTTTTAGTCTTTGGCCGTGGGGTAATGCATCTCTCTGTTTTGATTGAAACCATGCGGAGAGAGGGATATGAATTACAAATTGGTCAACCACAGGTTATCATCAAAAGCATCGATGGGGTCAAATGTGAGCCTATAGAAACACTCACCATAGATTTGCCCGAAAATCTGTCTGGAAAAGCTATTGAGATGGTTACTCTCAGAAAAGGTGAAATGATCAGTTTGGAAAACAAGGGTGATCGAATGCTATGTGAATTCATCATCCCTTCAAGAGGGATTATTGGATTGAGAAATCAATTGCTTACCAACACTGCAGGTCAAGCCATAATGAATCACCGCTTTATGGAATTTCAACCCTTTAAAGGAGAGATTCCCAGTAGAATCAATGGGTCGTTAATTTCCATGGAAAAGGGCAGTGCCATACCCTATGCCCTGGATAAACTTCAGGAGAGGGGTAAATTTTTTGTTTTTCCCAATGAAGAGGTTTATACTGGTCAAGTCATCGGTGAAAATAGTAGAATGGATGATTTGGTCGTCAATGTCACCAAAACTAAAAAATTATCCAACGTCAGAGCTTCAGGTAGTGATGAAAAAGTAAGTCTTGCCCCACCGATTAAGTTTTCTTTAGAAGAAGCTTTGGAATACATTCAATCCGACGAATATGTTGAAGCAACTCCCAATTACTTGAGGTTAAGAAAAATCTTTCTGGACGAAAACGAAAGAAAAAGAAACGCTCAATAAAGCCGAAACAACTTTATATGGGTCAATAGGGCTAATAGTCACTTCTGTTAAGGGTATTACTGATTTTAAATTTTAAAATGATTTTAGTTATATTGGGAAATCTATTTTAAAAACAATCATTAAAAACCTATCGCCGTGAGATCTTCCTACTATCTCCTTTTTACCCTTATTATTTCGTTACTTTTCAGTTGTAATACCAAATCTTCGCGAACGATACCCAGAATTGCTATCGCAGGTTTAGGTATTGAATCCAGCACATTCTCCCCTGCGCAAACCACAGAAGAAGCCTTCCACGCCCAACTGGGCATGGAGATTATGGATCATTATCCGTTTTTGAAACCCGAAAGTAAAAATAGACCCAGAGCACAGTGGTTTCCTGCATTAAGAGGCAAATCTTTGCCCGGAGGTATTGTAACCCGTGAGGCCTACGAATCATTAATGAAAAAGATGTTGGATGAACTCACAAAAAACTTACCCTACGATGGACTTTTCTTTGACATACACGGTGCCATGAGCGTTGTAGGATTGGATGATCCAGAGGGGGATATGATCACAAGAATTAGAGAAGTGATAGGAAAAGAAACCTTAATCTCCACTTCGATGGATTTACATGGTAACGTTTCCAAACGCCTAGCGCATCAATCCGATTTGATTACCTGTTACCGTATGGCACCGCACGAGGATGCTCTAATATCCAAACAGCGGGCTTTGGAGAACCTCCTGAATCGGCTTGAAAATGGAAAAGGTAAACCTCCATACAAGGCTTGGATTGCTTTACCCATATTGTTGCCCGGAGAAAAAACCAGTACCCGAATAGAACCAGGTAAAAGTCTCTATGCCAAAGTCCCTGAAGCCGAATCGAGGGAAGGTGTTCTAGATGCTGCCATTTGGATGGGGTATCCTTGGGCAGATGAACCTCGAAACCACGGGGTGGTTATGGTCACTGGCGACGACCATCAAGCGGTGATTGAAAATGCCGAACGTCTTGCAAAACACTATTGGGAAGTTAGAAATGAATTTGTTTTCGTTGCTCCCACCACCAGTTTTGAAGAAAGTATGGCTTTGGCGCTGAAAAGTAAGAACAAACCCTATATCATTAGTGATATGGGTGACAACCCCACCGCAGGAGGGGCAGGAGATGTGACGTGGACCTTGAAAGAAATCCTTGCCATGCCCATTTTTCAAAGTGATTCAGGCCCCGAGTTAATCTATGCATCTATCCCTGGCCCAGACTTTATTTCAAAAGCCTTGGCCGCAGGAGAAGGTTCGTTGGTTTCTGGTAATGTGGGGGCAATGGTCGATGATCGTTATGCAGGCCCCATTGAGTTAAAAGCAAAGGTTTTGGCCATACGCAAAGGCGATGTGCATGCAGCCATTGAAGCTGTGGCGCAAGTTGGCAGTGTAAAAGTTATTGTCACTCAAAAAAGAAAACCCTACCATTATGAAAAAGATTTTACCCAGCTGGGTTTAAATCCCAAGAAGGCTGATGTTTTGGTGGTGAAAATAGGATATTTGGTTCCCGAACTTTTTGATATGAGGGGAGGGTGGACCATGGCTTTGACTCCTGGTGGTGTAGATCAAAATTTACAAAGATTGGATTATCGAAGAATCAACCGACCCATGTTTCCCCTAGATAAAGAATTTCCCAATCTGGACTTGAGCGCAAAAATCATTCCTACTTCCGATCGGGAGTTAAATAATTAATAAACAGATGAAAAAAGTAAATTTGATTTTACTCTCCTTTTTCTGCCTGACTGTGGCTTGGTCACAATTGCCACTGGCTGAAAAAACATTAAATGTGATGGATTTTAAAATTGTAGACAATGATACTTTAAAAGTACATTGGTATGCGGCAGAATCTCAAGATAAAAAGTCAACGGGAGCCATTGCTTTCTTTTTTGGTGGAGGTTGGAGAGGAGGCTCACATACCCATTTTCAAAGGCAAGCCTTGTACTTCTCCCAGCGAGGACTGACTACTTTCCTGTTCGAATACCGGGTTGACAGCCGACACAATACCAGTCCAGTGGAATGTGTCAAAGATGCGAGAAGCGCCCTACGGTTTTTAAAACAAAACCACAGTATTTTTAATATAAATCCACAGAAAATCATCGCTTCAGGAGGTTCTGCAGGAGGACATATTGCCGCAGCCACAGGCACGCTCCATTCCGTCAATGAATCAACAGACGATCTAAGCATTGATCCCACACCCGCCGCTATGGTGCTTTTTAATCCAGTATTTGACAATGGTCCCAATGGTTATCACGGCCCCAATGTGAAAGATTTAATGGAGGAAGATTTCCGTTGCCATTGCACTTCCTATCAAATTCCTAACGGGAAATGGAGCTCTCTTTTCAAAGAGCGATTCAAAGAGCTTTCTCCCTTTCACAACATTTCCAATCAAACACCGCCTTCATTGGTGATGTGTGGAAGTCATTACTTTCTTGAAGCCGCGGCGACCGCCGAGAGTTTTCAAGAACAAATGAAACAATTCAACAATATCTGCCAGTTGATCATATTCGAAGGAGCCAAACACGGCTTTTTCAACGGGGTGAAAACCAAAGTCAATGAAGATAATAAAGGCACAGCAGAATATTTTTATGGAACCCTACAAGCCAGCGATGACTTTTTGGTCGGTCTAGATTTTTTGGTAGAAAAGGCCAATGTGAGGGATTATTTTCATTAAATCTCTTTGAGCCAAATTCGATATGATTTAATGGATTCCTTTAGACCGTAATTTGGAGTTTAGAAGTATTTGTAAAGTGTGATGCTACAATAACTGTCTTGTTTGAAAAATAATAGGAACAACTCTTCATCCGAAACACCACTAAAAATCCTACCCTCTATTGAACAAACCAAACCATTGGCTAATCTTCTGGTGGCCTCCACAGTAAACAAATGTGTTTGTGTATCCAGATCGTAGATACCTCCTCCTAAAATTGAAGTATCCTGAGTATCGTTAAATGCGATTCTAGAGCCGTAGAAAATATCATTTTGAAGACCCGATAAGGCCCAATCATCCCTTTCGTCAAAGAGGTACTCTCCCAAGACCCCAATGTCTAGGCCATTGTTGTTTACATTGGAAAAAGTGTATTCAAATCCTGCATCCATGGCAAAAAATTCTTGTTGCTCTGCTTTGCGATAAATAGATTCAAACTTGAGTAAAACAGCTCCTGCTGTAATTTGAAAATCCAAACCCAATTGATCAACTAAGGGATAAAAGGCTTTAATATTTCCACGATCATCAAATTCAAAATAGGGTTCTCTTCCGTTTCCTGAAAAGTAAGACAATCCAATGTCCAGAACACCAATGTAATGTTTCCATCTGGCGGCAAAATCAGGATGCCATTCTTCCTTGTCACTTTCATAACCAATAGCGTCGGCCTCCAGAACACTACTGAATCTAAACCGCCCTTTTTCTCCAGCAAAACCACGCTTACGGTGGTAGGGCAAATAAAACAAATCTAAGCTTCCCCAATTGGAGCTGAACCAACTGAACTGAACCATGGGTTGGCCTAATTTTTCCTCACCATCAAAACTTTTTAATGCGTCGGTTTGGTTGATGATGTCCACCAAATGATTGCTCTCTGTTACGCCCCAAAAAACTTTTTTATACCCTACACTCAGTTCCCAATTATTTTGGACTTTTTGATAATAGAACTCCCTCAAATCCCAGTAACTTCTATTCTCATCACGATCTCGGTTAAAATAGGCTGAAGTAATAAAATTTTGATACCCATTGTCCCAAACAAAGGAGTAGGTTGGCTGAATGCCAATGGAAGGATAATCTTTTAACTGATTATCAAATTGTGGGGCATCATAGAAGTGGCGATATTGTGCATTAAACTCCCATTCAATAGTCGTTTTTACCTCGTCTTTTTCGGTTTGTGCCATCACAGCGATGGAGCACAACAAGAGTAAAACAAAAAATGAATTGGATGACATCATAAATTAAAAAAAACAGTCCCCTAAAGAGGCCGTAATGTTTGTTAAAAAAGATTAGTTAGCAGCTCTGCGTAGTGCCATTTCAGTGAAATCCTCGCCTTTGAGGTTTACCTCAAAATTGTAATTATTAAAGAACAAAAAGGTTTCTTTTTTGCTTTGGTGATTGACCATTTCGAATTTACTGGCCCTCCAAAACTTATCCTTGTAGCGTTTGTATTCAGTATAGGTCAACGTTTTGAGTAATGCTCCTTTTCTATCATAAAACTCAATGGACTCCAAACGGTAATCTTTCGCTTGGTTATAAACAGCAATTCTTTTTTTATACCCCGATTTTGGATCTACAGGATCTTGTTCGACATACAATAAGTCTCCTTCTTCTTTCAGAAATTTGTAAGTGTTTTTTTCCAATTCAACGGAGGATAAATCTTCATAAGCAAATTCACTACCCACAAAAGGGCCTGATTTATTGCTTGATGAAATGCGTTTTGTGCGTTTGATTGAAGGCAAAAACAACCATTGATCGTCTGCTCCCTGCTTGTGAGTAAAAGTCAATGTAGATGTTCCTTTGATGTCCTTGGGACTGGTGAATACAATCATGGACTTGTCTCCGTCCTCGTCCAATTCTAGCGTTTTATTACTCAGTGTCCTTTCGCTCAATTGTCCATTTTTATTTTTTAACACCATTCTCAAATCAACCGAGGAACTTCCAAAGCCTCTATCTGCCTCGATGGCTTTAGAAACGATTTCAAGACCCTTTTCTTCGGCCGTCTGTGCTGTTGTCAATAATGGAAAACTCAAGAGCAGTATAAGTATGATTTTTTTCATCTTTTTTAAATGTTTTAATTAATTTATAAAGCGTCTTTTAGGGTATTTTTTTCTTTGTAGACCAATATCAATATAGAGGGGAGAAGGATAAAGTCGATGACCAATGCAGCGGTGATAATGACCACTGTTATTCTGGCCATATAGCTGTTGAGCGCGAAAGGGGAGGTAGAAAGTACCGTAAAACCAGCAACCAAAACCAAGGTAGTGATGACCAAGGCCCTGCCAACAGTTTCAAAAGCATAAATCACTGAATCTTTAGCGTTGTAGTTCAATTCTCTTCTGGCTCTAAGAAACTTACTCATAAAGTGAACCGTATCATCCACAATGATCCCCAATGTCACCCCGAAAACGACCACCATGCCTGTATTGATTTCAGCCAAATAGAAAGCCCAAAAACCAAATCCTACGATTACGGGAGTAAGGTTGGGAATCAAACTGATCGCACCCATTTTAAAACTTTTTAATGCCAACATCAAGACCAGAGAAATCAACAACAAAGCGATGATGTTCCCTTTGATCATACTATCAGCCTGACGAAAACCAAGTTTGGCAAACATCACAGTAGGGCTCACACCAATGGCATGCATGTATTCGGGGGTGTTTTCCTCTAACCACTTTTCGGCTCTGGAGGTAAACTCTAACATTTTTTTACTCCCCAAATTTTGAAGCACCACAGTCAATCGGGTTTCTGATTTATCTACATTGATCTGATTATTGAGATCCAAACCAAAAGGAAGTGAAAGTTCGTATAGTAACAAATACTGGGCAGCTTCTTGTCGATTGGTTGGTACTTTGTAGTAGGAATCGTCGTCGTCGTGCATTGATTTGTTGATTTTTCTTGTTACCTCGGCAAAGGAATTCACATGAATGACTTCTTCCTGCTCATTGAGCCACTCCTCAAAAGCATTTAGTTTTTCCAAATAAATAGGATTGTTGATTCCTCCACTTTCTCCGCTACCAATGGAGAATTCAGCATTGTAAATTCCCGTAAGATTTTCATTGATGAAATCACTATCGGTTCTGAACTTTACTGATTTATCAAAATAATCTACAAAACTGTCATTAAAAACATTTTGAAGAGCCATTAGTGTCATTCCAATGATAAAAGTAGAGGAAATGATGGTAAGGCGGATTGGTTGCTTGGCGACAAACTGTCCCAAGCTGGTATAAAAAGATTTTTTTTGATTTTTTGCTTCATCTTTGGAGCTTTTCCATATCGGGAAAATGGCCATCAAAGCGGGGAGGGTAGTGGTAGAGTATAAAAAAGCCATGCTCATTCCGAAAGCCGTGATATTTCCCAAGTGCCAAAAGGGAGGCACTTCACCAAAATTTAAAGTTAAGAATCCTACCACTGTTGTCACACTGGTAATAAAGACTGGCATATAATTAAGCCGCATACTTTCGATGATGGCTTCTTTCTTTTGATAGCCTTCTTTTCTGAACTTTTGCAAAAGGGTTACTAAAATATGGATACTGTCGGCCACTGCCAAAGTGAGGATCATGGTTGGGAAAACCGATGATGGAGCGGTAAGTTTTATTCCACTCAAACCGATAAATCCTACGGCACTTATTATAGAAAGCATCACCACCACCAAAGTAGCCAATGTTGCAAAAATATTTCTCGTCAGCAATAGGGTTACCGCAATGACAATCAAAAACATGATTCCAATCAAAGCCAAATCGTTTTGAGAAGATTCAAAAAAGGCGGTGTTTAATGGAACATTTCCTGATACATAAACGTCAAATTGAGGATATTTTTCTTTAAATGCAGCAATCATGGCTCTACTGGCCACGGTGATTTCTGGAATTTCCTTGGCACTATCAATGCCCGGTAAACGAACTGTAACATTAATGGCAGCGACGCTTCCCTCTTTATTGACCAAGCGATTTACCAATACAGGATCACCTAGAGCTATCTTTTTTATTTCTTTCACCCTTTCTGTAGTGAGATTCTCCGACTCATAGGATAAATCTTCAACATACAAATCGTCACCTTCGGCTCGCGTGTGTTGATAATTGGTCAAGGCATCTACTCTAGATGAATAGGGAGTATTCCATGCCTCAGCGGTCAACTCTTCAATGGCGATCAAGTTCTCCTTGGTAAAAATATTCTTATTGTTTGGCGCCAAAACCATAATGATGTTATCGACCTTGGAGTATTTTTCTTGAAGGCCGTCGAAGGCTTCAAGTTCGGGATTGGATTTACTAAAGAATACGTGGTAGTCACCATCGAATTCCATTTTGCCTTGCGAGCCCAGCCCCAAGGCCAAGATTATCGACAATAGTAAGACTGCCCATTTGTATTTTACTACAAATTCTCCCCACTTTTCAGCAAATGAGTTCTTTGATTTATTCATGGATAATTACTTTCGGCAAAGATATAGTTTTAGTTACATAAAGTAACCAATAATTTTTATTTATATTTTATTTTTAGTTTTGTAGAAAACCATAGCAGTGAGTTTGGAAAAACCGTTTTGTCCTATTGTAAATGCCATGAAAATTTTGGGTGGTAAATGGAAGTTACCCATTCTTTTTCGTTTGATGAGTGGTCAAATGCGATTTTCAACCTTGGCCTCTTTGATTCCCAACCTTTCCAGAAAGGTACTTTCCGAACAACTTAAGCAAATGGAGAAGGATGGGCTGGTTCACCGAGAAGAGTTTGATCAAAGCCCACCTAAAGTAGAATACTCCTTGACAAAGCAAGCACGAAAATTAAAACCCATTTTGGAAGATCTGTGTCAATGGAATAAATCCACCACCAACCCTAAGAAGTAGTTATACGCATTCACACTGCCATAGGCTCGTTTGGGGCGGCTATTAGATAAAGGTAATGGCATTACCCTCCTTGCCAGCTCTTCCGGTTCTTCCGATCCTGTGAATATAGCTTTCTCTCGAACTGGGAACCCTGTAATTGATGACATGGGTGATGTTGTCGATATCGATTCCCCTTGAAGCTACGTCGGTAGCAACCATGACCTGAATGCTTCCAGATTTAAACTTTTGGATGGCTTTGGAACGGTATTGTTGGGATTTATCTCCGTGTATTTCGTCCACTCTCACCTCAAATTTTTTCAGAATTCGACACAATTTGGAAACCTGTCTTTTTGTTTCGGAGAAAATCAAAACTTTTTTAAATTCCTTTTTTCTCAAAAGGTCCACTAGCATTTGATTTTTTTCGGTATCGTCTTTGGGTTTGATCACCTCTTGATAGATGTTGTCTGTGTTGGCCTTACCCTCAGAGACCCTTACTTTTTCGTATTGATTCACCAAGTTATCGATGATGTTTTGTTGTTTTGGGTTTTCTGTGGCCGAAAATAGTATGGTCTGATTCCTTTTGTGCATCTGATCGATGATCTTTTGTACCTCCTGTAGGAAGCCCATGTCCAACATGGTGTCAAATTCGTCCAAAACTACTTTGGAAAAATCATGTAATTTCAATGCCCTACGGTTGATCATGTCGTTGATACGACCAGGTGTACCAATGATCACATGGTTCAGTCTTCTGAGTTTATCTACATCCTTGTTGATGCTGGTACCTCCAATAAAACAGCTGCTGAAAATTTTCAAACCTTTACTCAGACTTTTGAACTCTTGTTCCACCTGTTGAGCCAATTCTCGGGTAGGCACCAAAACGATGGTTTTGTGTTTGTTTTTATTGGATAGGATTCGATCAATGATAGGGATCAAAAATGCTCCTGTTTTTCCTGTACCAGTATTGGCAATACCGATGATACTTTTTCCTTCAGCAACGATTTCAAAGGTTTTATCCTGAATCTCTGTGGTGTTTACAAAGCCCTTTTTATCTATCCTCGATTGAAGTTGAGGGTCGAGATTTAATTCTTCAAATGTTCGGGTTTGAATATCTTTTTTATCCTCTTTAAGCTTAATGGTCGTATTGACCATCATGCTCGGGTCTAAGTCAGATTTCTTGAACCTGCCTCCTGAGCGATTTCCCGATCTTGAATTTCTACTTTTGGATCGCTGGCTGAATTTTTTTCGCCCACCTGAATCTGAATTTCGACGCTCTCCTTGTTTTGAGGGTCTACTTCCTTCGGAAGATTCATTTTTTTTATCTTTTGAATGGGACTCGATTGCTCTTTCCCTTTGTGCTTTATTTTTCTTTCTTGGGGAATAACTTTTTCTATTTTTTCCTCTCATCTTAGGATAAGCTTGTTAACACAATTCATATGGGTTTATGAGTTTTGATTGATGGTGTTATTGGTTTGTTTGAACCAAAAAAGGAAAGATGATTTTTCAACGCTACCCCTCTCAATTTTAAGGACGCGCAAATTTAGTGTTTTAAAACGGATTGAAGGGGTTTGAATTTGTTTTAAGATACGAATCCCTACAACACCAATGAATATTCAAATCTTTCTACTGTTGTTCTGTCTTTTCCGAGAGTAGGTTTTTGACTTTGGCTGCCAAGTCAGCCAAGTTTTTGTACCAAGTCAAGACATTTCCGTTTTCATCAACAGTTACAATCAGTTCTTTTCCGTCTTCGTTTTTGGTCAAACCAAGGTCCCAAATCCATTTTTCATGCCCGATCAGAGAAATAAATTCTCGGACAGCTCTTTCAAAATTTAACTTTTCTACTTTATATTTCAAAATCTGGTTGTCAAAACTAGCAGAGTAAAGAGTACTGTTTTGTTCGTCAAAATAGAGTTTGGTGATTCCAGAACGATGCAACTCAAGCTCCCCCAAAAATTTGAGCGGTATTTGTCCATTCATGGGATTGGAGTTGATATAGGTTAGAATCTTTCCGGTTTGAGTGCCTACAAAAAGAAATTCCTTGGATAATCTAAACGTCTGAATTTCTTCATCCACCAAATGATCAATATCCAATGGCAATTTGATAATGTTTTTACCATTGTACATAAATATCTCATTGCTGGATGCGATAAACAATTGATCATTATAAAAATCGATCCCCTTAATTTCAAAGCTTACCTTTTTGCCATCAGAAGTTTTATTTTTCTCATTGTAGAAAATTACTTCATGGTTAGAAAAAATAATCAACTCATTCCCATTGGAATTCATGTGGAGATCGACGATTGGGTTTTTCGAATTGAATAATTTGGTTTCAGCATTCTTGACAAATCGTTTTGAGGGGTTAACCTTGTAAACATTTCCTTGAAATGTCCCAACCACGATCTTATTTGGGTCAATAAACTTTACTTTTCTTATCCTCTCTTTGATGGGGATTTCAACCATGCTCAGATCGAGGCTGTTTAAAATGTACAATACGCCATTGTCTCCCCCAAAAGCCAAAACCGAATCATTGAAAGAATCAATACTCCTAATGGCAGTATTGGGTGACATTCTGTAGAGCATCATGGAGGTTTCGTTGTAATAATTTTTTCCTTCAAGCACCCTTAGTGCGGTTTGAAGAATCATATAATTTCCCTCTGTGTCTTCTGCGGTTCC
>Ga0115572_10000404_pt1 | contig 36673 bp, 27 predicted proteins | sample COGITO_mtgs_1206_FD_88681 | JGI IMG/M metagenome (GOLD analysis project Ga0115572, IMG submission 88681) | Pelagic marine microbial communities from North Sea - COGITO_mtgs_120607 | ecosystem: Environmental > Aquatic > Marine > Epipelagic | place: Germany:Helgoland, sampling site Kabeltonne... | reverse complement strand
CACCCCGTCGCGCTCGCCGCCGCCATTGCCGACCTCGAGGCGAAGGGGTTGGACACGAACCGCCTTGCGTCGATGAGTGACTGCTTCTGGCACGCGGCCGTCAAGCACCCAGTGGCGCTCGCCGCCGCCGTGGCCGACCTCGAGGCCAAGGGACTCGACACGAACCACGTTGCGTCGATGGGTGGCTCGTTTTGGCACGCGGCGGTCAAGCACCCCGTCGCGCTCGCCGCCGCCATTGCCGACCTCGAGGCGAAGGGGTTGGACACGAACCGCATTGCGTCGATGGGTAGCTCGTTTTGGCACGCGGTCGTCCAGCACCCCGTCGCGCTCGCCGCCGCCGTCGCCGACCTCGAGGCCAAGGGGCTCGAGACGAACCGCCTTGCGTCGATGGGCAACTGCTTCTGGCACGCTTCCGTCAAGCACCCCGTCGACCTCGCCACATCCATGGCACTGCTCACCAAGCTGGGCACAACCGACGCACAATTGCCCAAGTTTGATGGCACATTCTGGGCCGCGATGCCCTGGCACAACGAGGTGCTCACGCTGCTCACGCAAGACTACGGCATGCGTGCGTCCAATCTGCACCTGCTGCGCAGCTTCTGGTCAACGCTCAAGTCCCAACCCGACGTCGACGCGCTGCGCGCCGAGCTCGCCGCGCTGCCCACGAGCGGCGCCGTGACCAAACGCCTGCGGTTCAAGAACAATGACGTGCCCATCGGCGACGGCGCGCGCTGGTGCGCGCACGCGCGGCCAAAACTAACACCCTCCGTCGTCGGCCCTCCGAAGGCGACGACGCAGTCGTCGCTCACGGCCTTTTTCGCCAAGCGCTGACCGGTGCGTGTGGTTGGGGAGTGAGCAAATTAGAAATTCTGGGTGTTGTTACAGACCGCTTCCCGACAAACACTCTACCACCGGTACCCGCCCCGAATCGTATACCTCACCGAACACCCCGCCCGCGCCGCCAGCGTCTCGGCGATGCGCACCGCCCGCGCCCGGCGCCTGTGCTTCGACCGCGCCGCCTCGGCGCCCGCGGCGTCGTCGCTTGCGAGGTCCGCGAGCGAGGGCGGCGGAACCGCCGCGCGGTAGACGCACGCGGCCGATTCAACCTTTTGAAAGACCACGCGCGCCTTCGTGGCGGCCAGGTGCAAATGGGACATTGGCACGGGCTTCTCCTCGGTCGTGTGCGTCGTCATCGTTGTTGTGGTGAGAATGGCCGCGACGAGCTCGGCGAAGCGCGTCGTGAGCTCCTCGTTGCCACCCTCGACGAGCTCCCACGCCGTCACGCCCGTGGACGCCAGCTTGGACACGGCCGACTGCAGCGCCGCCTGCGACACCGCCGACAGTCGCAAGGTTCCGGAGTGTTCGACCGATCGCAGCTGCGCAATCGACTTGCTGCCGGCGCTCGCCATCGCCTGCATCGTCGCCTCTCGAGCCGGGCCGGCCGTGTCGGCGATGATGCCCAAGAGCTCGCTCAGGGTGGGCGGCACCGACGTCGCCTCCTTGTCGGCGAGCTGCTTGAGGGCGACGCTCGCCGAGAAGAAGGCCCTCGAGCTCTCCCCGTTGGCCAAGTCGTTCAGCTCCTTTCGAGCTTGCTGGTCGATGACGACCAGTTGCTTGTCGGCGGCACCAAGCGTCAGTGGCGTCGCTCGCGCCATGCCCGACACGATGGACTCCAACAAGCGCGATTGGACGTCGGCGACCCGCTTGCCCACCTCGAGCCGCAGCGCGCTCTCCTCCTCGGACAGCTGCGCATCAGCCGCTTCCACGTGCAGGAGCTCATTGAGCGTCCGGTTTGCAAATCCAGCCACTTGTGACCAAAATTGCACAAGCGGATCCGACCCCGTCGCGGCGGCGCGCAAAAAGTCCTTGGCAACCGTCCTCGGGCGCAGGTCCTCGCCATCGCCTCGGCCGAGCAGCGCGTCGACGTCCATCGGTTGGTCGAGGGTCCGCAGCACCTCCAGGGCCTCCTCGCCCACCCGCAAGAGCGTCGCCCAGCTCGTGGGATCACGCGCGGCCGCAACGAGCGGGCATTCGACGGCCGCGCTGCCCGCGTTGCCATTGGTGCCATTGGCGCCCGTGGCCATGAGCGCGTGAAACGCCATATTTCCTTGGGCCTGCGCCGCCGTCGTCGCGCTCAGCCGACCCTTTTGGACCTCGCGCGCCACGTGCGCATGCGCAAGGCCCAAGACGGCGCGGGTGGCCTCGTTTTGGTGCGCCGTGGGCGTCCACTGATCGGGCTCGGGCGACAGCGTCGTGTCCATGGGTACCTGGTGTCTCACCAGGCCATCGACGTGCGAGTCGAGCGAGGACGACAGCTGCGCGGCCTCGAGCTGGTGCCTGAGCCGCACCGTCTTGGGCGAGCTCGTCGACGACGCGTCGCCGTCGATGCGCGCGCGGCGTTGGGCGTCCTCGACGAGGCGCTGCCGTGCGACGTGCGCGTCGACCAAAAATTGCGCCGCCGGCCACGCCGACGCGAGCTCCGCACGCGCTTGGTCGGAGAGCGTCGCGGTTTTGAGCTCCAGCGCCTCGAGCGGCCGGTGGCGCAGGCCCGCGGCCGTGGCGAGCAAGACGTGCCCCGCGGCCTCCTCGGAACCGCCGTCGCGCATCAACGCGTGGGCGGCACCGAGGTGCGGGTCGAGAATCGAGCCCGTGAGAGAGGAGCCCTGCAGGAGGGGCGCGAGGTCAAACGTGGCCGCCGCGCCTTGGAGCAGCCTCGAGAGCGGCGTGAGGCCGTCGGCGGTGGCCACGGCGGCGCTCGCGGCAAAGCCCGGGATGCCGAGTCGCGCCAAGGTGGTGCGGATGCCGTCCGACGCCATTGTCAAGACGCCTGGTGCCGACTGTGTCTCCAAGTCCTCCTCGAGCGCACCGTAGGTGAACAAGCCGCCCGTGGTGAGCCAGTTGAACAAGGGCCGGTTGCGCGGCACGATTGTCCATTCGCTCCGATCGCCATCGACGCGTGGCGGTGGCTGTGGAGCAAAGAGTGACCTCGGAATGGCGAAGCGAAGCCATGTCTCTGTTAAATCGCGCGAGCGGTCGTAGGCGGAGAACTCGTCGGTGCCGAGCAGCCCGGCGACAAAGGAGTCGTCGTCTTCCTCCATGTCGACTGCGCGCGCGGCCGCGCCACCGGCCGCATCGGCCCGCCGCCTGCCCACGGTCCAGCTGCCCAGCGTGGCCGCAGCGGTGAGCACAAAGACGGCCATCGCCTTCTTCTCGTCACCACCCGCATCGACGCGCTGCACGCGCGGCCAGACGTGCCGCGCCACGGCAGTGGGCCCCGGCAGTGAGAGCGCCAAGGACAAGAGCTGTGCCGGAGGCCGCATCAAGGCCCCGGGCGCGGGGGCATCGTCGTCTTCCAATAATGGCACGAGGCCGCGCTCGTCCACCACGAGCAGCGCCGTGAGCCCCTGAACGACCTCTGGTTCGTCGACGCCCGCGACGACACGCACCAGAGCGTTGCCCTGGGCAGAGGGCGCAAAGGGTGCTGGCGTCCGAAGCGCGAGCGCACCATCATCAGTGGCCTCGGTCGGCGCTGGGGTCGCAAGGGGCACGATGGGCATTGGCGGCGGCAACGGCGCCGGCTGGTCGGGCGGCAGCCGCAGCAGCGCGGCGAGCGGCGGCGGCGGCAGCAGCGTGGACACGGTGGTCGAAGCGCCCACGAGCGTCAGCTGACGGCTGAGCCAGCGCTCGAGCATGTGCGCCGCGGCCACCCGCTGTGGCACGTTGGCCGTCAGCAGGGCGACCGACGGCGGTTGTGGCGCCACAACGAGCGCCGTGCTCGGAGCGGCGGCAGGCGCTGGCTCGATCAACGACCACGTGGTGCGCGGTCCGTGACCGTAGAGTCGGTTGAGGACCATGAAGACGTTTTGCTGGCGCTGCCGATCGCCCGCGGGCGTCAGCAGCGCGCGCAGCTCGCGCGCGGCGTCGTCGTCGGCAGTGGGCGCGAGCACGGGCACGGCGGTGCGTCCGGCGGCGTCGACGTAGCGCACAAGACGGGTTTCGGGCGCCGGCTCCTCGGCGCCCGCCGCCGGCGGCGGCAGCAGCTGCAGCGCGGTGCGACCACCGGCCTCGCTCGGCGCGACCGCGCTCAGGGTTTGCGCCGAGAGCACGCGCAGCACGAGGGTCGCGTCGACGGCCGCCGACGGCGGGAGCTGGAGCCGTTCGACGAGCTCCGCACCCGAGCGCAGCGCGATGCTGACTCGACGCCGCTCGGGAATGCGGTAGGCTGCGAGTGCCGTCAGCGCCTCTTGCGTGTCGAGGGTGCGGACCTCGGTGACGACACCCAGCCGCCCGAGGCGGCGCGCGCACGCCTCGAGGAAAAAGGAGAGGTTGAGGAGCAATGACGCCATCAGGAGTGCCACCCGTTCATCGGCAGTCTCGATGCCATCGTCGAGCACGGCGACGGCATTCGGGTCGCTCACGAGTCCGCTCAGCGTGCCAGCGGCGCTCAGGGCGCCGCGCAGCAAGCGGGGCACCACGAGGACGTAGGTCTGCATTTGGACCATCATCCCGACGATGCCCGCGAGCAGGCCGGGTGGCGCGGTGGGTGGCCCGGTGGGTGGTGCGGTGGGTGGTGCACGGGCGGCGGCGGCGGCGGCCGGACGCAGGCCGCCCAGAAACAATGGCAGGTAGGCGCGCCAGCCGCGCGGCGGCGGCGGCGGCGCTGGAGGGCCTCCGGGCGGCGGTGCCGGTGGTGGCAACCCGGGTGGCGGTGGCGGCGGCCCCGGAGGCGGCGGCAGCTGCGGCCGCGGCGGCGCGGCACGGCCCGCCGCGCGCCGGACGTTTTCGAGCAACTCGATCGTCTCGGTGAGCAGCGGGATCAAAAAGGGCAGCTCGAGCTGCAGCTGCTCGATGAGCCCCTGGCCCTGCTGGACCGTCACCACCGAAGCCTGCGCCGCAAGCTGCGCCTGAAACTGCAGAAGCCGGGTCTGTGCCTCGAACAGCCGCGGAAGCAAATTCGAGCCACTCGTGGTGGTCACGATGGACTGCAACGCGCTGGTGGCCTGCTGCGCTTGCACGAGCTGCGCGCGCATCGCCTCCAGCTCGCCGGCGGCCTGGGCGGCCGCCTCGGCGGCGCCCGCGGCGCGCGCGCGGGGAAGGGCCTCGATGGCCAGCTGCAGACTGGCCTGCACCCTCGCAAGCTCCGTTTGCGCCACCTGGAGCTGCGCGCTCAGCGCCTGGGCCTGTGCCTTCACCTGCACGAGCTCGGCGGCCTGCGCGACCGTCTCGTCCTTGAGCGACCGGATGCGGCGATTCAGGATGCCGAGCACCGAGGGCAGCGCGTCGTCGTCGTCGTCGGCGTCGCGCACGAGCGTCTGCACCTGGTCGAGGATTGCTTGGAGGGCGTCGACCTGCTCCGGCGTGAGGCGCGCGTCGGCCTCCAAGGCGGTGATGGCGCCATTGACGGCGTCCGCGGCCGCCTGCCCGCCCGCGACGGCGCGCAGGTCGTCCACGCTGAGCAGCGCGCGCACAGACTTGAGCACCACCACGAGCGTGTCGGGCGCGTCGGCGCGCTTGGCGTCGATTTCGCGCTGCAGCGCCCTGGCCATGGCCGCGCGCACGCCAGCCAAGGCCGAGGGCGACGCGGTCGAGGCGTCCGCATCGTCGGCCGCGGGCGGCCGGGTCACCGCGAGCGCGCAGCCGTTTTGGAGGTACCCCTCGCCGCCGCCGCCGCCACTGAGCGCGCCGAGGAAGCGACCGACGAGCACGGCGTCGCGTGCCGATGGCAAGTCGGTGGCAAGCGCGAGCTTCTCGGCGAGCTTGGCGCGCTTGGGTTGCGCGGGTCCCTCCACAGTCTCCTCCCGAAGCGCGCGCTTGAGTCGCGCCGTGTTGGCCTGCAGCAGCATCGTGGTGGTGGTGGTGGTGGTGGTGGTGGTGCTGCTGCTGCTGCTGCTGGTGCCGCCATTGCGCGCGGCCATCGGGCAGCGACACGTGTAGACAGCCACACGCACGCGCACCCACACGCGCCGCGAGGGCCCGCTTCGACCTGAGCACCCCGTTCGTTGCCATATGTCGTTGCCACGGGGTTGATACATCAGGGGGCCACAGGGGACGCGCGCTCGGGCCAATGCCGCTGCGCGCGCCGCCGCCCGCGAGCGAATGGGTGCTCCAGGGCGTGGGCGTGCCCGGCACGGCGGGTGCCACGGTGGTGCGCAAGCTGGGGACGCTGCACGAGGTGGGGGCGTCGGCGGAAACGGCCGCGGCGGCGGTGCTCGCCCGAGCGGTGGCGCGGCGCGCGGGGACTGCGACGGCGGCGGGAGCGGTGCCACCGCCAGCACCCGCACTTGCACCCGCACCCGCGGCGCCCCTCGCGCTGCGGCTGGTGCGGCACGCGCCCACCACGCCCGCCGAGTACGAGCCCGAGGTTGTGGGCACGCCGGTGCAGGTCACCGTGCGAAAGACGGCCGGTGGCGAGTGGCAGCTGCTGCTCAACGGGCGGCTCAGCCTGCCCGATTCGATCACGGGACGGCACGCGCTGCCGGGGTTTGCGCACCAGGCGCTCATGGCCGAGGACGACACGCGCCAATCCTTTCCGGCACCGCTGGCCGTGAGCGCCGTGGTCGAATCGGGCGCTGCGCCCCCGTCGCGCGTGCGCGTGTCGACTCTGCAGCGCACGTGGCTCAACAATCGTCAAGTCGATGCGGGCATCGAGGCGACCGTGTCCGAGCGCGAGGTGCCGTGCACCGAGGTCGACCGTCCCACGGGCACCTGCGTGCTGCTGGCCTACCCCTTTGCGGCGCTGCCGGCGGCCAATCTGGTGCTGCTCAACAATGCCCCCGCACGCGCCGCCGTGGCGGACACGCGTGCCAATGTCATCAGAAACGTGGTCGATGCCATCCCCGACGTCTTCAAGGGCAACGTGCGCGCGGCATCGGAGCGCCTCACTGGCGCAGCGGCGCGCTTTGTCAACTTGGGCTTTCTCGCGCAGCCCCTCACCGTCCTCTTTGGGGCGCTCGCCAGCGCGGGCCGCTCGGGCGCCTCGTCGGCTGGCCCTGGCGCGGTGCTGGTCGGCGCCACCATTTTCCAGCTGCTCTACTCGCTCTCGGTGCGTCGCGAGCTCAAGGCGCAGCGCGACAAGCGGTTGCTGCCCAAGCGCGCCGAGCTGAGCGTCTTCGAGCTCCCGGCCGTCATCGAGCGGATCACGGCCTACCGCAGGGGCACGGCCTACACTGCGAGCGGGCGCGAATTTACCGCCGAGGAGCTGCGCAAGGCCCGGCGCTTTGACGATGCGCTCCTGCTCGAGTACCTCGCCTTTGCGGCCGCGCCCACCGACCAAGAGTACGAGACGTTGCGCGAGCGCATGCAGGGTGTGCCCCCCGGCACGCCCGCCGCCGCGGCCGAAGCGCAGCGCCAACAAGCCGACGCTCTGATCCGCACCCTGCGCGCCGAGTTTGCGCGCGTCTCGGACACGACGCGCAACGCCCCCAGCTACGATGGCATCGATTTGGCGGCAATGCTGGCCAATGGCTACGTCGACTCGATGCATCGGATCACCCTCGTGGACACGCAGACCCCGGGCGACGATTCCGTCCAAACCTTTGTGCTCGAGTCGAATCGCACCGTGGCCGCGGGCGTCGTCTGCTCGGGCTACCTCGAACTGGCCGAGCGACTGGCGGGCGTGCGCGAGGCGGCCGTGGCCTCGCTGCGCAACGCGCTGCTGGTGCCCACCAGCGCCGCACCCGTCGTCCAGGGCTCGATCACCGGCCAGCTGGGCACGGACCTCACCAACCGGCTGGCGGGGCGCAACCAGCCCGTGGATGCGCCGCCCATTGAGGCCGTGGCCGACCTGCTGGAGCTCTTGCTGACGAATGTCGAAGCCCGCGTGCGCAAGCTGCTGCCCGATGCGAGCGAGGCCCGCGTGCCGGGCGTACGCGACGACGTCACGGTGCTTCGGCGCCTGCCCCACGCGCTGCGACTGGTCAACGGGGCCGGTGCGGCCTACCTGCTCGACGTGGAGGAGGGGTTGCGCGAGAGCGCGCTCGACGCGGGCGGTGGCACCGACGTCGTGGCCACCGCCAAGGTGGGCGACGCCCTTTCGGATGCCGTCGAGGCGGCGCGCCGCACGAGCCGGCTGTACGCACAGGCCATCGGCCAGTTTGTCGAGGCCGAGTCGGTGCTGCGCCCACGCCTGCGGCTGCGCATGGAGGCGCGGCTGCTCAAATCGGACGTCTTGGAGCGACTACGGGACGCGGTGCCCACGCCAGACGACGTGCACACGGGCGCCCAGACGCGCCTCGTCTACGCCTCCCGGTTGCCCGCCGTCGTGCTGCAGGCATTAGACGACCCCGTGTCGCCCGAGGCGCTGGCCTCGGGGGACAATGCGCACACGGCGTGGGCCACGCAGCGCGAGCTGCACGCCGACGCGCCCAATGCGCCCAATGCGCCCAATGCGCCCAATGCGCCCGTCGCCGTGGCCGAGCGCCTCGGTCTCGGTCGCACGCACGAGGCCGAGCTGATCGCGGGCGTCGTCTGCGACCTGGCGTGCGCCGAGCTAATGACGCGCCTGCACGCGACGCCGCGTGGCAGCGTGGTGCTGCGCCCAACGGTGGCCGAGCTGATGCACTCGTGCCTCGCCGTCGCCGTCGAGCGGCTCGCCCAGACGGCCGAGTACGCCGAGGCCGCGCTCGCAACGCGCGCCGGCGTGCAGACGCGCTTGGACGGGTCGGATGCGTGGTTTGTGTGCTACGCGCCCGCGACCGACCTGCGCCGCCTCCTCTCGGAGCACCCGGCGTGGCGCGCGTGGGCGCTGCCCTGGCGTCCCCCGCAGCTGCTGCAGACGGCCGGCACGCCCGGGGTGCCCGTGCCGCTCGACCGGCCCGTGCGTCGTCTGCTGGGTGTGCGCACGCGCGTCCTCGCGCTCGCCTCCGCCGCCCAAGCCTTGCCCGAAGGCATCGAGTCGCTGCGGAGCATGCTGCGCCTGTTGCGTCGGCTGCGTCTGCCCGCTTCCGTGTCGCCGGACACCGCGTTGCCCCTCGTCGACTGGCCGTGGCTGGCGCCCCAGAGCCTCGCGCTCGCGTCGTCCGTGGCAAAGTCGACGTCGTTGCACCTCGTGTGGCCCATCCACAAGGAGCCCGATCCCACGCTCCACGGACTGGCGCGGCAGCTCGAGGCGGCGCACGAGGCGGCGGCGCGCCTGTGGGTGCTCGCGCGTGGGCTGGGTGTCGCGCCCACGGAGGCGCAGCGGCTGCTCGTGGCCGACGCCTACGCACGCCCCGTCGTGCAGCTCGCGCGACGGCTGTTGCTCCAGCGGCGGGCCGAGGACGCGCCCCTCGGATGGACCCGGGTGGTCCAGCAACTGCTCACGCAGCCCATCGAGGAACCCGACCTGCTCCGGCACCAGCAACGGCTGCCCACGCAGCCCAGTGCCTCGACGCGGCTCGATGTGCGCAACGAGGACACGCGACGATTGCTGGAGACGCGCCTGGCGGCGCTGCGCACCTCGCTCGGTGCACTCGAGACGCTGCGTCCCGCCGAGGTCGCGCTGGGGCCGGCGACGGTGTCCGGCGCGGATGGCCTGCTCGCGCGCTTCCGGGCATTGGACGTGCGCGGCGAGGCGGCGACGGTGTGCTACCACGTGGCCGTCGGCGCGGCCCTCTTGCGCGAGCTGGCGCCCACGGCGGGCGGCGGCAACCTCGGCCAGTTTCCCATTTGGAGCGCCCTGCTCGAGACGCCGACGCTCGACCCAGTCGGAGCCACACCAATTTCTCGTTCCACGGACGGCCGCGTGGCCCGGTTCGTGCCCGTGGTCCGCGGCGCGCGATTTCCGGCACCCCTTGCCACGCCGCTCAGCCTCGAGTGGGAGGAGGACCCGTACACTGGACGAGTCGACGTGCGCGCATTCGTGGCGCCCCTTGCGCTCAGAAGCACCGCACAACGCCCGCGCGACGTGGTGCCGCCGAGCGCCACGACCGACGACGGCGTCGCTGTCGCGCCCACGCTCCTCGCCAGCACGATTCGGGCCGAGGCCAACGCGGCGTTGCGACCGGTGCTGCAGGGCACCGAAACGGACGCGTGCGCCACGCTCACCTTCAACGCGGAGCGGCTCACGCAGGCGATTCTCGTCGCCGTGTCGCGCGGGTGGACTCGGCCAGACGACGCGCTCGTCTGCGTGTTGCCCGCGCCCACGCCCCTGAAGGCGACGCCCGGTCGGCCGGTTGCCGATCTCGAACGGGACGCCGTGCGCGCGCTCCTCCGACTCCAGTACGCGCTCGCGCTGCTGCTGCTCCTGTCCAATCGCACCGGACTGCAAATGGTCAACGCCATCGTCGTGGCGACACGGCCCGACGCGCGCGACCCGCTGCGCGTCGCGTGGGATGCCAATTACGCGCGCGTGGTCGGGAATGCCGCGGGCGCCGCTGGAGGAGGCCTCGCGCCGTCGCCAACGCCCGACGCCGACGTTGCGCTGCTCGAGGTGGCCTTTGCCGATGCGATGCCAGCGCCCGCGTCGGCACCGGCACCGGCACCGGCACCGGCACCGATGCCGGTGGTGCCGGTGGTGCCGGCGCCGCTCCTGGTCACCCTCCTGTCACGCGCCGCGTGGGCCGACGCGCTGGAACGGGCGCTGCCGCCCGTCGTGCAAGCGCTCGAACAGCAGGCAGGCCTCGTCGCGCCGTCTCCATCGGCGACCCCCGCACAATCACCACCCTCGTCGCTGCGCGCGCTGGGCGACCGCATCGCCCTCTGGGCCGACGCCCAGGGGCCCAATGGCGTGCCCGAAACGCGCCGGCGCAGCGTGCGCGTGCGCCGCGCGGCGCTGGACCAATTCGAAGCGCGCTCTGCCCGCATCGGCGTGGCGCAACGGGCGATGCGCGACGCCGTGGATGCGGAGGACGCCCGCAGGCAAGCCGCGGAGCGCGCGCGCCGACAGCGCGAGGTGCGCCTTTGGGCGTGGACCGTGGCGCTCGCGCAGGCCATGGCGCGCAGTCTGCTCTCGACGACGCCGACGCTGCGCGTGGCGCTGGCCGCCGAGGAGGAGGAGGAGGGCCCCGACGGGAGCCTGCGCGCCGCGCTCGACACCGCTCTGGACGCGATGGAGCGCGCGCTGTCCGCGTGGCGCGACGCGGGCGTGCGCGTCGTGCCCCTCGACGAAGTGGTCGCCACCCTGGCCGTGGCGATTGCCTAGCCAACCATAATAACCCCGAATCGAGTGGGTGGTCGTTAGTGGAACATTCCCCTGTCGTGTACGCGCGCGTGTGTGTTTTTGTTACAACCGCTTCCCGTCCCGCACCACATGGAGCGCCGCCCGCGGCGCTCCGCCGCCAGTGCCGCCACGGGCGCCTCGAGCGTCGTGACCAACCGGCTCAACGAGGCGCTGCGGCTGGGCCCAAGGGCCCTGGACAAGGACGGCGTGCTGGCCTCGGTGCAAAAGACGGTGCGCGAGGCGGCACCCAATGGCGCAGCAACGCAGCCGGTCGTGACGGTGCCGCTCGCGGCCAAGACGGCCATCGACCAGCTGGGCTTTTTGCGCGCCGAGGCCGAGGCCGAGGCGACCGTCGCGGCCACGCTTGCCACGGGTCTCACGGTGCTGAACGCGGCGCCCAGGGGTGGGCACGCCACCGCGCTCTCGGCCGTGATTGGCATGGCGCACGCCATCGGAGTGGGCCTCGCGCCCAAGGCGTGCGCCGAGCTTCTCGACGGCGTCGATGTCGGCCAGGTCCTCGGTTTGCTCGCAACGGGCGGCGAGGTGGTCGAGGAGGCCGCGCTCACCTTTTTCGAGTACGCGGACGCCTACGCCGTGGCGCCCTCGCTGCTGCCGTGGGAGGAGGCGATCGCCTCCCTGTCGAATGCCACGCGCGCCGCCCCGGCAAAGGCGGCCAGAAACGTCCCGATACGCGCGGCGTTTCCCAACGCCTCGGCCGCCGCCACCACCGGCGTCTACGGCGACCTGAACACCTTTCTGCTCGAGTTTGGGCTCAAGTTTTACAAGGAGTGCGGCCTGGCCGCGCCGGCGGCGGTCTTTGTGATCGACGCCTTGGTCCTGGTGCGCGACCTTGGGATGGCCGTGTACGCGACGCCCACCGCGCCCCTGAGCGCCATTGGCCGCACCCTCGCGGCGCAGCCCGCCAAGATGGCCACCATGGCCGCGAGCCTGATGATCGGCGTCGCGGTCGTGCGGCTGGCGGCGCCGCCACAGGACGAGGGCCGGCTGGGCATCGCCCTCAACCAGACGTGGTACGCATCCTTTGGCTTCACGGGTCCAGACGACCAAAACTGGTTTGTCGACCACCCGCCCGCCGACACTGTGCTGGAGGCGATGAAGAATGTGGCCAAGTCCTGCCTAATTGAAGACTGCTTGGTGCAGGAGATTCAACGACCCATCAACCCCACACTCGCCGATCGTCAGCAGGGCGAGGCGTTCAAAAACGTCGTGGTCGCGTTCACGACCACGGTCGCAAGCAAGATTCCCGTGGTGGGCGACTGGGTGCCCTCGTCAGAGCTCGAAGCGTGGACGACATTGGTCCGCGAGAACCAGACCTACTATGGCCGCGCCGTGCACATGCGCACCGTCTTCTCCTTTGCCGCCTACGTGCTCGTCCTTGCGCGCGTCATGCACAAGGCGGGAAAGCTCAAGTCGCTCAACAATCCGTTTACGAGCCGCCTCGATCGGGCGGACGCGAACGCGCTCGTCTTGGAAATCGACGCGCGGCTCGTAGAGTATGACGAGTTTGGCAAGGGCGGCAGCACCCGAGTGTACAAGGATGCAATGGCACGTCTGAATGCACTCCACGATGACATCCTCGAACTGAAGGAGGTGGATGGACACCTCACCGAGCTGTTGGTGGATGCGGGGTCGCTGCTGCGGCTGCGCAGCGCGCTGGGAAGCAGTGGCGCGCTCCCGGGATTGGCCACGAGTGCTGGCGAGGCGCTGGAGGACCTCGAGGAGCGCTTGCCGCGATGGAAGGCCGCGCTGGACAAGCGCAATGCCAAGAAGCGCGACGCGCGCTCACCGACACGCCCGCCGCGGCCCCAATAGCTGGGTGGGAGCTCACACTTGTTGGTGAAGGCGGGTGTAACCCAAACCAATCCAATCCTCTTCTTTTTTTTTCTTTTTTTGAAAAAAAAAGAAAAAAAAAAGAGTGACCGCCATGGCACGAGTGGCCTCCCAAACTAGAAAGAAGGGCTCCGAATCAGAACCACTTTAGAAAGGCAAGCACTTTCACGGCTCACGCCTCAAAGTCGTCCTCGCCGAGCCACGCGTCCAGCAGCCGTCGCGGTCGCGCGAGCAGCGCCGCCCACGCGCCCCGGTCGGTGTTCACTGGCACCTGTGCCGCCAAGAGCCGCACGCTCGCGAGGGCGAGGAGTTCGAGCGCACCGATCCACGCGGTCTGATCGTCGACGCCGTTGTCATTGGACTGGTTCCAGAGCGCCAGGATGGCGACGACGATGCCGACGCCACCAAGCAGCACTAGCCAACCGTAGCCGCGCGTAAAGAGCAGGCACGCCTCGACGACAAACAGGACGACGACGGCGCTTCGGTGCGTGACGCACATCCAGTCGCACACGGCGTAGTTGAGCGCGGTGAATACGACGACGGCGTAGATGGCGGCGCCGAGAATGCCCTCGACGCGGTGGAGCGCAAGCAGTTCGAGCAGCGCGCTGCCGGCGTAGAAGAGGGCGACAATCGCCACGCCAAAGGAGCTGGCGTCGGCCAGACTTTCGGTGAGCGTGGGCGCTGGGTGCACGATGGCGAGCACCAATGCAGGAATGAGGCCGAGCAGCACGATGCCGACGCGCGCCAGAGGCAGGTGGCCCTTTGTGCTGGTGGCGGCCATCGGCGGCGTGTGCGGTGGATGCGCGTCGTGCACGCTCCTACCTCATGCAGCAACCAACCGACCAAATATCGTCCACTCTGCCATCACAGTCGTGTCTTTTTTTTTAAAAAATAACAACAACACCCGCCGGTTTGTGTGTGCTCACGTCCTACGACCCGCCAGCGCCGGCGTCGCCTTCTCCACCCTCCTCGGTGCCGCTGCTGACCGCGTCGTCGTTGTCGTTCTTCTTGGCCCGTTTGCGCGTCGGCTCGCCCGGCGCGTCCTCCGTTGTCGTGGTCGTGGTCGTTGGCGCGTCGCTAGGCGGGGGGCGTGCCAGCTCCTCGTCAATCTCCGCCTGACCGAGTCCCAAATTCTGCAGGATGAGCGGCACCAGCGTTTCGCGCGACACGACATTGCCTTGGTGAATTCCAACGAGGTCCTTTAGCGACCGAAGAAGCGTAGGGGAAATGGCGATTTCAGCAGACTCGTCGCCCGTGATGAAGCGGTAGGTGGCCGAGAGCAGCGCACAGAGGTGCGTGTTCAAAGACGACACCCTCGAGTTGAAGACGTGCAGTTGGGTGTCGACGGTCGATGAAAATTTTCCGCCCTCGGCCACCATGGACACGGGGATTCCAAAGGTGCTCGCGATGAGCGAATCCAATTTGGCCATGAGCGCCACCTATTGCGTGTGAGCGATTTGGGCTGGGTCGTTTGGCTAACCAGGTGGTGGAATTGCATTTGTGAAGCGTGCGCACCAGATCCGAACGCGCCTCAGGTGGCCGAACGTTTGGAACGACGTCCTGTGGGGGAAGCAATGCGATGTCAGCCTCGCTGCGCGATTTGGACTGGGCGTGTGGTGCGAGGGCGGCACCTGATTCGCCGGTGCCAAAAAGACCCGCGGAGGAAGCTCGTGCGGCACGTGCAGACTAGAGGCGCCCTCGGTGCTCGCACCCGCGCCGATCCCGCCCACACCCTCTGCCCCTGCGGGCGCGCGCGCGCGCTCGGCATTCAGGCTCTCGGCGAGCTTGGAGGCGGTTACCAGTGCCGCAAACTGCCGCTCGTCCTGCCCGTCGGCATTCTCGTCGGCAAGCCCGCGCGACTCTCGGTCCTGGAAGAAGCCCGCGGGGTCCCAGTGCTGGTCGCCGCCAGAGCCCATCCGAGGCGGCGGGCGGATTGTCGTCACGAGACTTTGCCTCGAGCGCACCGCTTCCGCGGCGGCCGCGTGGACCACAAGCGTGTCGACGAATTCGATGCGCCGAAAGAGCGTGGACATGATGCTCACCGCGGTGCCGTCAATGGGAGCCGTCATTTGGTACACGTAGCTCTCGGGCAGCGGCACGGGCTCTGTCGCCGTCGCGCTGAGCAGATAGACGCCTAGGGTGGCCTGCAGGCCGCGCTCGTCGAGTGTCTGCAGCACGTGAACCGTTTGGCCGAGCACTGGGCAAATCGGAATCGGGTTCACGGCGGTTTGTGCCGACTTGAGCGTTTGGGTGGCCGATGGCGTGGTCCTCGTTGCATCGGCGGGTACAAAGCCCCTGGGCGCCTCGCGCGCGATTGCAATCGGGCAAAATCCCCAGGAGATCAGGTGCCGAAGGGCCTCGGTGGCAAAGGGCGCCCACTGAGTGCGCAAGTGGGTCTCGAAGGCCTCGGTGAGCTTGACCTCTTGTCCCTGTCGTTTCAATTTGATGCCGCCGGTGCCCAGGACGCTGGCCTCGAGCAAACGCGCGCACGCGCTGGCGGTGGCGTTGGACTCGAGGGTCAGACGCAGCGCGCGGAGGTACTCGGAGCTGAGCTCGGTGGCCGCGCCCGGAGAGAGCCCGTGGCCGCCGCCCAGTCCCGCAAAGGGCGTGCTCAGGTCGCGCCGCGCGCTGCGGCCCGGAAGCGGCGGGCCGCGCTTGCTTGCGGACGATGCCGACATGCACGCGCAGGGTCGCCTGCCTGGGGCTTTCTCCTGGCACACTGCGGGAGTGACATTATCCGCACTGATGGTTAGCGCGCATTGGGTGGATGTGAACGGTTCGTGACCCCTTGACAACACCGAGCACACCGTGTCATAGCGTGCCGCGCGCCCAACCTTTTTAGAAATGCAAGCACAGACATGCACACACACACACACACACACACACACACTTGGAAGGTGGAGCACTCACCTACAGCTGCCACTCGGGCGAGGCCGCCGGGCTCGTCGCGACGGGCGCGTGTTGTGGGGGCGACCCTTCCCCTTCTTCGTCGTCGTCGAGCTCGGCCCACTCTGCATCATCGGAACCACTCTGTGCCTCTTCGTCTTCGTCGTCTTTGTCGTCTTTGGCTTCCTCGACTTTGGTGTCTTCGACCTGCGCACCACCACCACCACCACCACCGTCGGGGTCGACGCCTTCGCCCACCGGAACGCGCGGGCACGCGCACGCGCAGACCGACGACGGGTTTGTCCTGAGCGCGCGGCGCAGCACGTCGAGTGGCATCTGGCGACCCTCGCTGCCTTGGCAGTGCGCGCAGCCAACCGTCATCGGGACGTTGAGCAGCGCATTCGAGTGCACGAGGTGCGCCTCGGCGTGCGCGGTCCACTCCGCGGCCGAGCGCGGCGCGAGGGCGCGCAACCCCGCGTTGGTCAGCATGCGCGCAAGCCCCCTCCAACTCGGCGCCTGCGGCGTCAGCGAGACCACGTGCTTGAGCAAATCGAGGCGACACAGGCACGGCTGCTTTGTCTTGGCCTTGACGCAGGCGCCGATGGACGCGATCGCGTGCTCGTGCCCACAGTCCAGGCAGCGCAGGTCCAACACGTCCCAGAGGCGTGAGCGCACGGTGTGGGCATCGTCCCACTCGGCCTCGGCAAGGCGCGGCGTCCACCCGCTTGGCGCCAAGGCCGCGACCAGCGCGCGCCTGCCCTGGACGTTGCAGTGGATGGGCCGGACGGAGCAGTCGCACCGCGCCGACGCGCGGCCGCTCAGAAAGTTGGGCAGGGTGAGCGTGGTGCACTCGGCATGGCAGAGGGTGCACACCAGCGGCAGCCGTGGCGGCACGAGTGAGAGGGCCTGCTTGAAGACGGAGCGGCCGTGGCCGTCGGCGTCGTCGGCGCCGGCATCGGCCTCCCCCTTTTCCCGCGCTGCTGCAACGTCCATCGTGACCGCGACGCGAGCCTGGCGCGACAGAGCCCCGTACTGGGCCCAGTACGCCACCCATAGGCTAGGATCGTTGATGCCAGGGTGCAGTCGAAAGCGAGTTTCCGACTCGACAAAGGGCCGCAGTATGCCAAATCCCGCGGCGCCGCGCCAGCCGCCCAGCGCGCCACTCGGACGCTGCGGTCGGCCCCTCCACTGAACGGGCGGCGCCGCGCTCCGGCGCCGCTTGCCGCGCGCTTGGGTGGCAGCGGGCGGAGGCGGTCCGGCGGCAACCGCGCTGGCCATTGAGTCCTCTCCGGTAAGAATCGGGCGGCGTGACGTTGCGTTGCGTGGTGTGCGTGTGTGTGTGCGTTTAGAGATTGTACAGTTTCGTTTGAAACCGGCACCGTGCCACCAGGCTAGCGGTGACACGATACTACGCCACCGTGGATTCGCGCACGACCAAGGGTCCGCCATTCCCTACACGATCGCGCGTAGGGGCCCATCGCCGGTAGCCGGCCGTGACAAAGTAGACCGCGAAGACCACCAGCAGGATGGCGACGATCACAATGGTGGCCACCGAGGCGGCGGTGCGCGAGAGCGTTTCAAAAAAGAGCTCGGACAGGCCGTGTCCCAAGACGGCAACCAAGACGTCGGTTTGGCTGTTCGAGACGCTATCGATGTCAAACGCATCCATTCGGCGCCCAAGACGCTGCCAGAGCGATCCCATGACACCCAGGTTGTTTTCGAGCAGCTCAAAGGCGATCGCGACGAGGACGAGGAGGAAGAGGTTGAGTCTGGCCCCTCCTTGGTCGAAGAGGGCGTGCCAGAGCGCATTCCAACCGAGGCCCACAGAGGTGTGCACCAGGCTCCAAGGCGAAAGGTAGCCCGTCTCGCCACGCAGCGCAAAGGCCGCCATGGCACTGGCCATGGCTTGTGTGTCCAGAACACGCCCGATGCACCAATCGAGACACGCGCGCGGCTTCGGTGTGCTCGCGTCAAAGGTGTATTCCTGATGAGAACCTACGGGGTCATTCCTTTATCACCATGCCGGCACGGCACACACGCACTCTCACTCTCTCACACACACACACACACATGCGTGATGAGTTTTACAAGGCGTTTCATTTGGCATGGCGCGTCCCGCACGCCGAGCGCATCACGCGGCGCCGCTTCTCACCGGTATCGGGGCACGTATTGCGGCTGGGGTTGCTGGGGCTGCACGACGTATGGCTGCTGCGGACGGGACGGCGGCGGCGCCATCGGAACTCGTTGAGGCTGGCCGAGCATTGCGCGGGCGACATTGTCGGCGCTGTCGTATTCTTGCTGGGATGGCTTGTAGTAGCGAGTGTAGAGGTAGTAGCCTGCCACGCACGCGGTTGGGGGTTGGGTGGGGTTACGGGGTGTTGGGGTGTTGGGGTGTTGGGGTGTTGGGGTGTTGGGGCAGTCGCCTGCGACGCCCACGATGAGAAGCGTTTCCAGAACAACGGTGACCACGAGACCGGTGCTCATCACTGGGCCACCTCGGGAAGACGCGCGCGTCGGTTGCGTGTGCACGGTGGTGTCCCGACTAGAGCCGCCAAGCTGCACCATATGTAGAAGACCGAGCACACAATGGCATGAGACGCGGCCGCGGGCGCCGACGCCCTCTTCGTTGGGCACCCGCGCATGTGGTGGACGCCAGAAACGCTGCTGCAACGACAGGCGCATCGTCGGGCGGGGGGCGCGGCAGCGGAAGTCGCCACGGCGTCGCGGGCGCCTTCCGATGCCAAAGTCGCAGGCTTCACTTGGCGATTGCCAGGCGTCGTTGCAGCAGCGTCGATGGAAACCGTCAAGGACATCGCTCCCGTGACGCAACCGCTTCGATCCGACCAGATTCGGCGTCTCAACGCCTACCTGGCCACGGCCGCCGCCTCCGCCGCCGCCGCCTCCGCCGCCGCCGCCTCCGCCGTGGGCGTGGCGCCCGACGAGGCTCCCCCAGAACACGTTGATCTTCCCGACCCGATGGACGCGCTCGCACTCGCGCGACGCGCCGACCTCACACTGCCGCTGCTCGAGTCGGTTGGGTGCCACGTTGCGCAGTTGCTGGCAGGAAATGTGCCATTGTCGGTTTTGCGCAAGCTCGGGTGCGACGGGCTGTACCTCTCGGCGCGCCCGGTGGTGACTGCCCAACTCGTGGGCCGATTTGGTGCGACCGCCGTCGCCACGAGCGCCCTCGAGACGCCCGCCGACGCGCTCTCCCTGGCGGGATCGATGGTAGCGACGCAGTTGGGATTGACGCCGCGCCTGTTACTCAAGACGCTCACCAAGCCACCGCCGACGCAGGGGTACAATGTCACGTCGGTGCCCTCGGTGTCAGACATGGCGCTCTGCGTGCTCGATCACGAATTGACGCGCACGGTTGCGCTTCTGGGCGAGCGACAACGGCAAACGGGAAGGCCCGCCGTCATCGTTCCGAGCGTGGCGCTCTTCCAGTGCCTCAACGTGTCGGACCTCGCCTCGGTGGGTCTGGACGCGTCAACACTCGTGCGCCGGTATCGGGTCGATGTGCAGACGCTCGCGCAAGCGCTCGGAGCCTGCTCTGTGCGCGAGCTTGCGCCGCTGGGAGTTGTGGTGGTGTGAGTTTCCCTCGTGGGGTGAATAACACGCATTGTGGAGTGGAATGTGTAGAGTGGGTGGCAACGCGGTCAAGAGGTCCATCAAAGGGTTGCACGCGCACCGGTGTCGAGTCTCTCGTTTGTCCAAACCACCCAATGGTCACGTCCGCTACCGAGATTGTGGGTGCGGATCTGAGCGCCTCGCTCAGCTTCTTCTTGGCCGGTTCCATATCAGATGCCACGTCCAATTTGTTGACTTCGCGCGAAGTCCTTGGCATTGCACTCTTCGTGGTCGGACTCTTCACCAACCTCGCCAGCTATCTGCAGCGCAAGCTCGCCAAACAAACGGAGCCAAGCACCGAGCGCGAAGTCATGCTGCTCACCTACGAGCTCACGCGCGTATTGGCCTTTCTCTCGAGCACCATCGTCGTCCAAGTGTCCATCCGAATCGCCCAGCTCACGGTCACCACCCCGTGGGTCAAGCTGCTCGCCATCATCTCGACAATCTTGATTGTAAAGATTGCCGTGTCCTCGGCCACCTTGGCGAGCTCCACCCTGCTCGAGCCCGATGCCCTCGGGCGGCGACGAGCGGTGTCGGCGTGAGCACAATGCGTGTGTGGGGCATGCGCGGTGTCGCATGTGTACATGGGTTGGTTTTAAGAAGACAAGCAACACGTGCATGTGCACCTGCGCGCGCGCGCGCGTGCGCACGCGCGCGCGCTAACCAAACCCCATCCCGCTGCCATTTCCCTTCCAAACCGTCGTCCATTCGAATGCCGCGCGCGCCGCCCTCGGGCGCTGCACCTACCCCGCCGGCCGTCGCGGGAGTTCCCATTGCGACCCCAGGACAGGCCATCGACCTGCAACGCGAGTACGACCGATTCTTCATCCGGTGCACGACCACCAGCCTGGCCCAGGAATTGGTGTCCTCTGCCACGGCCTTCTTGGGCATCGGCACGCTCTTGAGCATCGGGCTAAAGGTGGTGAGCGTCGCGGTGCTGCGACGCGCGAGCGCGCACGCCGCGCAACTCGAGTTGGCCAACGGCCGCAACGTGAGCCACTGGACCGAGCTGGAAGTGTGCCCCGACACGCATTGGAGCACGCTCATCGTGCAACTGTTGCTCCTCGTCGCCGTGGTGGTCGGGGCCAACCAGGAGCTCGCGCTCGCGTTGCTCGGAGGCCTGGGTCCGCCCTTGGGCCGCCGCGTGCTGGGCGTTGAGGCGCCGCCGCCGGCCAATGCAAACGCCGCAGCGACGGAAGCGGCCGAACCACCACTCCCCGACGGCGGCAGCGTGCGCTTTGGAGGCTCCTCCCCAAACGCGGCCGGCCCAGTCGGCAATGCGGACAGCAACAACAACAACCCCTCGCCGCCGCAGCGCCCGCCACGCGAACATGAGGACCACCACGTCCACATGGTCTTCTTGGCCAACTGGGCCTCCTGCCCGCGCCTGACGCAGGCCAAGCGAACGGTTGCCCTGGCCATGAGCACGGCTTGCACGCTCTACTGCACGGCCATCGTGAGCGGACCCAACGATCCCGACATGGGACCTTGCGGCTGCACGCTCAGCTCCGCCGTCGCGGCACTCGCCTCGGGCTCGGTCCTCAATGCGCATCGACGAATGCTCGTCAAGTTGTCCGCCGACACGGTTCTGCTGTACCTCTCCACCGCCGTGCACAGCCTGTTTTACCACTGCTTTGGGGTCTTCCTCGCGCTCCTGCATGTGCTCCTCGTGGTCAACTCGGCCGCGTCGTTTCCGCGCCTGTACCTGCGCCTGGCGGCCTGCGCGGTCGTCGTCTACGGCCTCGGACTGCTGTACGATTTGATCGTCCCTCTGATGGCGCACTTTCAGCTCGTGGTCGTCTCCACGTGGGACCTGGTGCTGCCCTGCACGCTCGGCCGACCGACGCATCTGCTCACGCGCACGGTGCCAACGCACGACGTGGCCGACTTGCTGCGCGGATGGCCCTCGGTTCGCCCAGTCGGTGGTGCCAAAACGCTCCAGCTCGAGCGGCTCCCGCGCGTCAGCGCGTCGCTGCCGACGCAGAGCCTTGACACGATGCGCGTGCTGGCCACCACGCTCTTTGGGCTCCGCCTGCTGTCGGCGCTGCTGGTCTCGTTTGGCTTTGCAGTGGGTGTTCGGACGCTCTGATTGGCAAGGACACCCGTTGTTTGGTTTACGAAACGAATCACTACACCCACCGGTACACATCATTCTTTCCTCCTCCCCAGCCCAAACCCGTTTCAAGAAACACCCCATGCATCACCGCCGTGCCCTGCCGTCTCACCGCTGCTGCGTGGTTGGCACGTAGTAAATCGGAGTTCCCGCGAGTTGCACGCGCTTGGTGGCGACGGGTTGGTCGGAGGCAAAGAGCTCCTCTGCCACGCTCTTGGAGGTTGAAACGCTCTGCGTCGCGCTCGTTCGCTCCTCGTTCTCATCTCGCTCGCCCATGCACGCCACGCTTGCAAGACCAATGCCTGCGACGGCCACGGCCGCGAGCAGCAACCACAAGAGCAATTCGACAGAATCCATGCCGACTCCAACGACGACGTGTGCCCTTCTCTATTGCTTGTCGCGCCCCCACCGCTTTATCGCACGCGTATGGGGCACGCGCCTCAGCTATGACCGCCCGCGCTCACACCCGTGGCCTCGCCATTCAGGAGCTTCATCAGGTGCGACTTGCGCCCCGAGGAGAGCGACGCACCGCACTGGCTGCCGGCCTTGCAGTCCGACGCGCCAAGCATGCCGTCCGTCTCCGTGTCCGAGGAGGAGTTCTCAATGTCCGAGGCCTGCTGTGCCGCGCGCTTTTGCGACACTGCCGAGCCGTGCCGCCGCGCGGTGCCGCCCCCACCTTCGGGCTCATCGAGCGCAACGTGGACAGCAACCCGCCGATGCGCGAGCAGGCAGACGAGCAAGGGACCGAAGAGCAGCGCGCCTACGGGAACGCACAGGGTCCACGCCGAGGCCCCCAGCGCCCGCAAGGTTTGCAGCGGTGGGTGCGTGTCGCGTACGTGACGGGGTGCCCCCGCGATGACAAAGGCCGTGTACATTAGGGCAAAGACGGCGGCACGGGCGACGCGCGCAAGCGACTCGGCGGGCGTCAGCGTGTGGTGGTCACCGAATGGACCCGCTTCCGACGCCAGGCGCATCGGAAGCAGTCCGATGACGACGAGTGAGAGCGCACTCACGGCGGTGGCAGCATCGAGCCGCGACGTCGGCCAGGCGGCGCGCACAACTCCACTGAGCACGAGGAGGAGCGCTGAGAGGTGCAGCAACGCGCTGCGCCTTGCTCCGAGCACGTGCTGCCCCTCGTCGCCGCACCCGACGTGCGCGAGACCCTCGACCACCAGCGAGCCGAGGTACAAGGGCGAGGCGTTGCGCAGAACGCGGTACAATTCCACGAGCGCCGGCGAGGGCACCGAGAGGGCCGATCGAACCAGCACGACGGCGCCGACGATCGCGGTGAGGATGACGCTGCGCAGCGGCGTCTTGGCGTCGGAGTTGCTCGGCAGGAGCAAGGGCACGAGGACCGACGCCGACGCCATCAATGCCGTTCCCGCGATGACTTGCAGCGCCATCAGATAGACCTCTACCCCCGCAAAGTTGAGCAGCTGGCCATTGCTCCCGCCTCCGCGAGAGTGCTGCGACGGGGGTGGCGGATACACTTCCAAGCAGCGCCAGATCGATTCGAGCCACTCGTCGTCATACTCGTACGAACGCAATCGGCGCAGCTGCTCCTGCATGGCGGCCGCGTGCTGCTGCTGCTGAGAGGGTGGCTGCGTCGCTTGCGAGCGTGGGTGCTGGGCGCCGAGCAGTGGGATGGCGCTGCTCGCCATGTCGTCTGCGTCTCCGCCGTGCCTGTGCCGATGCGCGGTTAGCGACGCGGCAAACGCGTCGCGAGGGTCGCGAGGCGACGCGCGGCAGCGCAAATCCATTGGAAGGGCAGTGGTGGTGCTGCGCCAGAGGCCAGGGGTTTCCCTCCTCTGAGCTGCGCACGCCTCGCGAGTTATGCGTTGCACGCCGCCGCCGCGTTCGGTGCCGCCGCGTTCGGTGCCGCCGCGTTCGGTGCCACCGCGTGGGCGTCACCGGTCAGTGCGCGACGCAGCAGCTGCAGGCGGCGCAGCGGGCCGGTGCACGATTGCGTGCTTTCAACAATGGCCTCTAGATCGTCAATCACATCGCTCAACACGACGACGACTGCCAATGAAGAGAGGGGAACAATGTCCTCGGAGGACGACGCGTCGCACTCGCGATTGGAACGCTTGGTAAAGTCCATTCGGGCGCGCTAGCAGAAAGGTGGGACCCGACTGATCGGGTCGTGGTGGTGGTGAGGCGCATTGTAAATGCGCCACCAACGGCTAGCGCCGCTTTTGCTGCTGTGGACGTGGGGACTGGCACGCGGTCGCTCCCTCGCCACCATCGTCGCACCGCCGGCCTGCCCGCTGGCACTGTACACGGGACGCCTGCTCGCGGTGGCGGCGGTGCGTGCCGAAGTGGTCGACGAGGCGCGTACTCGCGTGTGTCGCCTCTCGCTGCGCGGCCCTGGGCTGGGCCTGCGCCGCCCGCTGGTGGGGTGGGCGCACCAGCCCCACGGCAAGTCGGCGGTGCTCGCGCCGGCGTTTGAGGACGCGCTGAGCCGGCGGCGCGTGGACCTGGACATGGACTCGCTGCGCGTCAACGCCTCGCACTTGTGCATCGACGCTCACCTGCCGCTCGGCATCGGCACGCGCACCGTCGTGCTGACGCGACGCGCCACCGCCGCCACCGACGCGGCGCGCCGTGGCTTTGAGTGGCCGCAGTCCTCGCTGTCCCCTCGGCGGCGCTCGCGGTGGGACGAAGGGCTCTGACGCATTTGGTAGAGGATGCGGGTCTTCTTGGTGCGGAACCGTCGGGCACATGCTCCTGGTCGCCATTGGCGGGTGCCTCATTCTGCTCATGAGCGCCCAGGCGGCGCGCGACGTCGCAATCGCGCTGGGCGACGACGGCGTGCCACCACCCCCCAAGCGCGACTGACCCGCTTTCCCAATTGGGAATCACATTTGCCATATACGGAAACTACACAGTCGTAAAAAGGCAAGCACCAATCGGGCGAGCCGTGACCGCCATGGCGCATCGAGCCTAGAACCCAAGAAGGAAGGGGAGAAAAAACTAGAAGTCTACGGGCCACAATTAGGAAAGCAAGCACCTTGCTGAAAAAAACAAGGGATGTGTAAAAGGAAACCCCTGTCCTGACCGCCCCATGATTTTGAAGTGCTTGCTTTTTTATCGAGCTCGGAGTTTGATTTCGACCCGCTCGTTCGGACAATGAACTCGCGATTTCAACCACGCGAACCTCGTGCTCCACTGCGCCAACTTCGCGTCGAGTAGAGACGAACCGCGCCGCGCGATACGGGGGTGTTTGAGCAGGTCCCCTCGAACGTTCGCGTTCGACTTCTGGGGGCCGCGCTCGCGATCCGGACCTGGTTCCAACTCCCCCTCGGAACAATCGAATCGTGGAGTTTCAAGAATGCAAGCACTTCAAAATCATGGGGCGGTCAGGGCAGGGGTTTCCTTTTACACATCCCTTGTTTTTTTCAGCAAGGTGCTTGCTTTTCTAAAGGTGGTAGACAGGCTTCTAGTTTTTCTTCCCTTCTTTCTTGGTTTCTAGGCTCGATGCGCCATGGCGGTCACTTATGCCCGCATGGGTGCTTGGGTTTTTTTTAGATGCCTTTTATGGAAAGATGGGGTGATACTCGCGGAACACACGCACACACTCTCTCTCTCTCGCACCTTCTCGCACACACACACACACACGCGCACACGCGCTCGCGTAAAAACTCAACAATGGTGCATCACGACGGCCTTGCCGGCGGCGAACATGGCCTCGACCTCCATCGGTTCGGAGCGGCGTCGGTCGAGACGGCCGAGAGGGCGACGAACGGCTAGCCTTCGGGCGCGAGCGCCACCAGCACCGCCACCTCCAGTCGCACGTACACGTCGGGGGGGGAAGCGCCACAGCTGTTGCTGGTTCTCCTTACGGAACCCATTGGCCCGGCCGTGCGCGTCGCGTCAGTGCGGTGGCTGCGTCTCGGCGAGCGCGCTCTCGCGCTCGGCGGCGAGCGCCGCCATCGCACCCGGACGGCGTGGGTCGGCGAGCGCAATCCTGGCTTGGCGTAGCCAGCCCAGCAGTCGAGGAATGCACTTGAGCGCAGAGGCCGAGCGTCCGCCCGCCAAAGGTCGGGTGTTCGCGACTACAGCGACCCGGAAGGATCGTAGTCCTCGACCATTCGTCTACGGTGCAATCTTCCAAACACGCACGCTACAGTTACCACCCCCATTGTCACGCCAGTGCCAAATCCAATGCCAGCGGCGAGTCGGTTTGTGTCGACCAAGGGCGGTGGCGGAAATGGAAATGGTGGACGGGGTGGAGGTGGGTTCGGCAGCGGTGGCGGTGGTGGCGGGTACGCGTTTGTGCCCTCGACACTGACGCATGTGACAACCAACAGTGCCACGACAGACCGCATCGCCAGTTCGTCGCGCTACATGTCTATTCAAACTGTGGGGTTATCAGTTGGGGCGTGTTGTCGTAGTCCTCCTTACGAAAGCGGCTCGTCAGTCCATCGACGACGGCGTAGAGAAACCAAACCATAAACAGGCCCGCCAAGACCCCGAGGACTGCGTAGACGATGGCCTCGGCATCGCCGCAGACAATGTCGCCGCAGACGAATGGGACTGGGGGTGGCGGCGGCGGCGGCGCCGGGTTGGGTGGCGGGCGTGGGTGATCGCCGGGCGGATGCGGCGATGGCGGGGGCTGCGGAAATGGCGAGGGTGGCGTGGGCGGTTGAGATGGAGGTGTAGGGCTGGGCGGAGGGACAGGCGGCGGAGATGGGGACCTGTGGGGCCCGCAGTAGCAGATTCCAGCCCCGTAGTTGAAGTTGCAAAACGTGCCCGAATTGGCGGTGCCGTGCGAACCGGTGCTCACGGCTGCTCCCAACTGCATACACGCCACAATCCCCAAGGGTGGCACGTAGAGCGATTGAAACTCTAGAGTTGGATGGAGCGCTTCGTGTATCTCGCGACAATCGTCGACCGTCATGGCCCCGTGGTGCAGCAAGTCCAACTCGCTCGCGCAGACGCGCCAAATCGAATTCGCATTCGCGCGCGGCAGCGCCACGGTCGTCAGCAGCAGTCGTCGCCACATGGACATTGGGTTGCCTTGTCCTTGGCTGGTTGCGTGAAATGATATCTCGCTGTGCTGGAGATAAACACACAGTGTCTCGTTTTTTTGGATGCGGTGCAGGAATGCAAAGGCGACTACCGCGCCGCTGAAGGATGACGCGTGCTTGAGAATGTGGGACACGAACGGGTATGCGGTCGTTCAGGCTGCTGCTGGATATCCATGCATGGTGTTGGTGTCTGTAGAGATGCAGCACACATACACGCGCGCGCGCACGCACACACACACACGAACACACATGCAATGTCGGTCGTTGTGGTGGAACCCCCGACGAGCACGTTGCCTTCGGTGGCACTAAACTGCCACCAGATATGTGCTGCCTATGGGGGCGCCAATCCCTATTGCGACGAGTCGATGACATCCATGCTGCACCGATCCCATCCGTTTATTAACAATTTTCTACTGGCGCCGTTTCTGAGCGCACCGTGTTACAGGCTCTTAAACATTGACGACTGGCGGATAGACGACAATGGGGCACCTTACCGTTATGGCAACACTGGAGACTGCTACGTGGGCAGGCAGCGGGCGGCACGATGCGACGCCGTTCCCACAAACCGGCAGCATCGACGCGTTTGTCTGTGCATAGACACTCCTGGGTCGCCCTTGCCGCCACCTTCGCCACCATACCCACCCGAGCGCGGACCTCGCCCACCACCCCCGCCCATGCCGCCCCCTCCACCACGTCCACCGAAGGAGGGCATTCTTGAGTCACTTATCGGGTCTATTCTGGAAGCCATCCTCGCTGCGATTCTTGTCATCATGGCACTTTGCTGCACCGGGTGCCTATTCTGCTACTTCTACGATTCACGCACTCGCGATTACGATTCGGACGGGTAGCGCGTGTGCCGGCGTACACGTGTTTTTTAAAAAAAAGGGTGCTTTGGCTAACCAGGCGCGCAAAGGCGCGGTGCTTCAGGTCGTTGCTTTTGAACTGCTGGCACACGAGGGCCGCTCCAACCGTGCACGGCCAGCTCTACTTTTTCATAACCCGCGTAAGAGAGAATGCGAGAGAATGTGCACGTGGGGGGACACTGGGTGGGGCGCGCACACGCATGGCGCTCGCGTTACTATTCCTCGCGCATGCAGAGGGCTGGGTGACGATCAGTCAGGCCCGTTTCGGGGGCCAAATCGCTGACATTGCCAGTATGTTTCACGGGAACACTGTCGAGAATCAACCACACGTCCAGCAAAAACTGGGCTACCTCTGGACCTTTCCCGAAGACGCCGACGATTGCACGGGGCTCGGCTGCGGCATCAGCTGGCAGCTCGATCCTGCGCTGTGTGGTGCCCTCTTGCCCGTCTACCGCGACGACTTCAGGGTTGTCACCTGCGACGACTTCAAGGCGGCCCTACACAGGGCCTTTTCCGTGTGGTCCAGAAACCACCGCGACATCAACTTTGTCGACGTGACGGAGGAGTGCCTCAAAATTGGACAACCGCACGAGGGCTGCGAGTTGGCCGAAGTCTTCATAACAGCGATGGAGCCATCGCCGGCGCTGCCACCGCCACCGCCAGTTTTGAGCAACGGGCGCAGGCTGCAGGAGGTGCGCGCAGGCGATGGCGATTCCACAGTCGCTACGGGAGCGCCTAAAGCTCGCATCTCTCAAGTCTTTAGGGGAACAAACGGGCACCGGCCCTACACGCGCACGCCCGGAACGGCGGCCTTTGCGGTCGACGACGGCACGCACGTATCGAACGGAGTATTGGACCCGCGGCGGCGTGGGCGGCGGCTGACCATAGTCGACGGCAAGCTCCATACGCTTGGGCTCGTGTTCTCGGTCACGTGGATCGATGGCCCGCCAGACACGTCCAATGGGCCGATCGTCGACTACATCAACACCGTGGACCCTGCCATAGGGGGCAACGTGACGCTGGCAGAGCATGGCACCTTTCTCAACCCCGAAGGCATGCGGCTCCTTCCGGTCATCGAAACGTTTGGCTCCAAGGTCTCCTTCAACACCGACCGTTGCTGGTACCTCGACACCTCCTTTTGCGCAGGCGTGCACGCAATTCGCGACGCCCTTGGGCAGTCGGTGTATGTGCAACTGCTCTCCTATGCTCCGCTGCTCCTGGTGCTCCTTTTGCTCGGCGGGACATTCCTCTGGAAGTCTGTGCGAGCGCGGCGGAGGGAGGACGATGCGAATCGCAACAAGCAGTTGACGGCCCTCGCCACGGAGACGGCCAGCGTTCTCTTTTCCACGGTGACGCTCGTGCTCCTCGGTGCATCGATTGCCCTTCCGGTTGTGGTCAGTCGGGTCCTGGCGCCATGCATGTCTTGCTACGATTTTCAGAGCGCCGCCGTCCACGAAATCGGACACGTCTTGGGTCTGGGCCATCCGAACACGGCCGAAAAGGAGGTCTGCACCAGCTACGGGTACTGCAACGCGCTGCCCGGCGAGAACGTTTACAACGCGGCGCTCAACGGCAAGGACGCCGACGGCAACTGGGTCTCGGTGCGCATGAACGAAGCCACGTGCCAGTTCCCGTGGGATGATGTGCGGCCATTCGACAGCGCGGCCGACATGGGCTGGGGCGTTCATCCAGTCTCCGACGTCCGGCACGCGCAGATGCACGCGTTCACCAACGCGTATCAACAAGCCTGCATTTCGCACGACGACCTGGAGGCGATCAACACCATCTACCCCACCTGCAAATATGCGATTTCCGAACCCATTTGCGTTCCGCTGCCCGGGTTTGGGCTGGGCGTCGCACGCATCCTCCTCTACATTGTCATCTGTGTCGTGGGCGTGTCGCTGCTCGGCGGGCTGCTGAGGTTGCTCGTCGGCCGCGTGGAGAGCATGTGGATGCGGCTGATGGACCACGATCCGGACACTGCCCCTGCCACCACAGAGGACCCGTCACCAAAACGCTTTCTCCTCGGGAGCTAACGGAGCAGATGCAGCGCAGTAGGCGTGCTCGCGTAAAAACTCAACAATGGTGCATCACGACGGCCTTCAAGGCGTTGGGGGAGCGTCACGCGAGCCTGACGGTTTTTGGGGCAAATGGAGAATGCCGTTTTAGAACAAGAATGCAACACGCGGTACACACACACACACACACGCACACATGTACTCCAACTGCACACACTCGCGCGAGCACACACACTCCCACGGCACGTCGCGCCTAAACGTAGCGGACCCGCTGCCGCTTGGCGCTGAGCGCGTCGACCTTGCCGTGCCGGATCAGCCAGAGGTCGACCTGCGCTTTCAGCTTGGCCTTGCGCTCGCCATGCTTGCGCAGGAAGGCCTCGCGCGCGCGCCGGTTGCGCCTACCCTTGTCGCTGAGCGAGGCCCAGCCCTTTAGGAATGCGTCCTGTTGCAGCTTCTCCGAGGCAAACCGAAGTGAATGTGGGCGTCCGCAGTACGGGCGGTTTTCGTAGCACTCGGTATGTTTCGCGGCGGCGAGCACGACCATGGGGTCGTTCTTGAGCTCCTCCGACGCGCTCCGAAGTCCATGCCCATTGTTCGTCACTGCGGCGAGCACGATCTCGCGGTCGTTCTGAAGCTCCTCCAATACGTCCTCGAGAGTGGTCCCGACGTTTGACACGGCGGCGAGTACGATCTCGCGGTCATTCTGAAGCTCCTCAGATGCGTCCCGCAGCGCAGCCCCATTTTGCCTCATGGCGGCGAGGACGACTTCGCGGTCATTCCTGAGTTCCAGCGACGCGCACAGAAGTTGCGAAGTTCCATACGGCGCATTCGTCACGGCAATGAGCACGATCTCGCGGTCGTTTCTGAAGACCTCTGGTGCGTACATCAGTGCGTAGGGTTCCTTTGTCACGGCGGTTAGCACAATCTCGCGGTCGTGCTTGAGCTCCTCCGATATGCAATACAGCGCCCTGCCCCTTTGTGACACGGCGGTGAGCGCAAGCTCGCGATCATTCTTGAGCTCCTCCGACGCGTGGATCAGCGCCCACCCATCTTGCCTCACGGCGGTGAGGACGACTTCGCGATCATTCTTGCGCCATCGTGCACACGCTCGACAAGGGTCAGGCGCGGTTCACGCTGTCCGGACGCCTGAAGCGGCCTGAAGATCCCGATCGACCCGGGGACACGACCCACAAAATCCCCAAGGAGCTCTACGCCGACCTGGTCGAGGACGCGCGCATCGTCGCCGTCCCCGACACGTGGCTCGAGCGCGCCGAGGCGACGCTGGAATTGCTGGCGAGCAGGGCGAATCGGGAGCTGGCGCAGACGGCGCTCGCCAAGATGGCCGCTCTCGTGCCCACGCCTGCCCTCGATCTGCACCGGCACCGGCTGAAGCGCCTTCGGGTCCAGATGGGCGAGCTGCCGTTTGGACGCCGCTGCGCCGTGTGGTGGGAGCTGCACCTCCAAGAATTGGACCTGAAGCACGCCATGGCCGTCGGAGAGGCGCAAGTGGACGCCCAAAAGGCAACGGTCCTCGACGAGTGGCGCGCCACCTGTGCGCGTTTGCTTCAATCGCAGAATCGGGCGCGCGCAACGCAGCAAACGTTGGCGCAAAGCTTGCGGAAGGTGGCAGCGTGATCCTGCATGCGATACGCGCGAGCCGGGTCACGAACCGTTCACACACCACCACCGGCACCCGTCGCATGCCGCCGTCGCGGCACCGTGTGGTCGCCGCGGCCACCGAGGTCGACCAGAGCGGCCCTAGCGTGAGCTTTTCGAGTGCGCTCACCAAGCTCCACACCGATCATCGCGCGCGCTGGCTGCAGCTGAATGCGCATGTGCCGATGGTCATCGTCGTCCCCGCGCCGAGGCGGGCCGTGGCGCTCGTAAACGGAAGTCGTTGATCCCACACGGGTTGCGGGTTGCATGTGTCACTTTTTCCCGTGCACGCTTTTTAAAATGCAATTGAAACACGGTTGCGCCGCTAAACATCCTGAGCACGTGTGAGCAATTCCATCCTGTTCCAAAATGGCCACGGTCTTACGCCACACCCACGAGTCTGCCGCGGAGGCCTTTGCCGAGCTGCGTCCAGGCAAGAAGCCGGTGCGCTCCCGCAAGCTGGCGCAAAAGATCTGCATCGCCGCCCGCGCCGCGGGCCTGCGCGCCGACGGGCGGCAAGGTTTGGACCTTCTCCTGCACACGGTCTTTCGCAACAACTCGAGCAAGCTCGGGCACTTGCTGGTCAAGTCGATCAAAATCGTCGAGGACGACGCCACCGGCGACGCGGTCGTCTTCTCAGACGTCTACCACGTCGACGAAAACGCGCTCGAGGAGGTCGCGAAGCTCTGTGCCGATCATGGACTGGGAGTGACGGGCCTCGTCATCCGATACCCGAGGACGGAGTATGCCGAAGGCTATGTTCCGGACGCGTCGTACAAGATGGTCAATGAGGGCTACCCGCAGCTGTACCGAGGATGTTTGGCGGGGTTGCGCTTTGCGGGCTCGGCGAGCGCGATCAAGGGCCAAGGGGTGGCGAAGGCAAGGACGCCAAAGCGGGCGCGGGTGGCGTGAAAAAAAAAACGGGTGAACATGTGTGTGTGTGTGTGTGTGTGTGTGCGTGTATGCAGGCGCGTGTTGCGACTCGCCAAGCGCACGCGGCGCGGTATCGGTTGCCTTGTAATGGGTTCGCGCGTAGCGCTAACCGGCCACGGTTGGTGGTCTGTGTGTAATACAACAGTACACAACCAACCGCGCGCACAATGTCCGCCAATCCGTGTGCCGAAGCGATGGCGCTCGCCGAGTCGCTCGCCGAAGACGGAAAAATCGACGAGGGCCAGCTGTTGATGTTTGCAAAGGGACTCAAAGCGTCACACGAGCGCTTGGCGCGCAAGCGCGGGTTGGATTCGGATGAGGATGATGACGAGGAAGACGCCGAAGACGAGCAAGACGACAATGCCAGCACTACGAGTACGGACTCGTTCACTGAGGCCCTAAGGTCGCTCGAGAATCTACCGCGATGCGATGGAGGAAAGCACGAGTATGTCGTCGAAGCAGACGACCTTCGTCCGATGTCGCTGCTGCTTGCGGGCCTTCATTATACCATTGTGGTGGGTGGCGAGAGAAGGCAGTTTGACCCCAATCGATGGGCACACGCCGTGTACGTGATCACCAATGGCTGCGTGGTTGCGGACTCTCGTCACGACCCCTACGAGCACTTGTGGTTTTGCAACCACAGAAGTGGTCTCTGGTCAATCAACATGAACGATGACGTGCTACTGCGTGCGCTGATGACAAAGGTCAAACAGGCAATGCTGCGACTGGCGCGCGGTGAAGAGAATCTTGTGCGCCTGCTGCGGCTCGCGATGGCCGACAAACTCATGTCGCGAGAGGAGGCGCTGACGATTACCGAGATCGCGTGGGCGGACACAGACGAGCGTGCCAAGATGGCACTCGGCGAGCGATACTGTGGATTGGAGCGAGTGAGCGACGAGGAGCTCGGCGTGACGATGAAGGTCCTATTGGACGGCAACGGGGGACATGATCACATACCACCCCTTGCCCTGAGGCTATTGCGCAGTGCGCTGCACCATCGGGTTTCCAACTTCTCTTCGCCCCCGTTTGACGCGGGCAACATTGTGCCCTTTGCGTGTGGCCACTGCTTTGACGCGGAAGAGTGTGTCTTTAGACGCACGCGCCCGTCGGATCGTGCCACGGTCGCGGTGCCCTACCCGGCGCCGCTCGCGTCAGACCCCGAGATGCGCTCCAAGCTGATGGCGCTGCTGCGCGAAATTCACCCCAATCCAAACGTGCTGCGCTGGCGACTCGGAGTTCATGCGCGCGCGCTCTCGTGCGTGCAACCGTCACCCCACTTGCTCGTCTCCATCGGAAGGCCAGGGTCGGGTCGCTCCCTGGAGCAGACGCTCGTCCAGCACGCGTGGGGGCGCGACCTGAACCTCGCGGCACACAAGGATGCCCTCACACACAACCCAATGATACCGTCTCGCGACTTCACCTTTGAGCCACTGAAACACAAGCGGCACGTTTGTGTCGACGACGTCGAATCCTTTGATACGCGGCGCGTCAATCGGCTTCTGGCTGGCGATTCATTGCGCACGTGGTCCATAGATCGCCGCCGTGCACGCCTCGAGTTTCCTTTGCGGATTTCGACGCTCGAGCTCCTGGTCGAAGCTGACACAGAGCTGACGTTTGAACCGGATGACCAACTCGAGCGCCGGATGTTCGTGTGCCGGTACGAACAAACGTTTGTCCACGTGGAATCGTCCTTTGAGGCCGACGCGCTGGCCGCGGCCGATGCCGCCGACTCGGAACGCGCGGGCCTGCCAGCGCGTGCCTTTCTTTGGGGTGTGAAGGTGGAGGGCATCAAAGACATGGCCCCCGAATTCATGAAACTTCTCACCGAAGTGCACACGGAAGCCACCTCAACGGGCGGCGAGTTCCCGTCGCCTCCCGAGGCGGTGACCGTCTGGACGCAGGCGGTCTGCAATACCAATTGGCGCCGGGCCATGGATCCTCCGGTGTCTTGAGTCCGCTGGGGGCAGGTGCACATTGGGACGTGCGCTATCCAAAAAAGGACAAACGCGCCCGGTTGGGAAGACGGCGCGCGCCCGAGCCATGCTCGGCCTCGCGCTGTCTCGCCCGCCGTCGCCGGCGCCGCCGCCGCCCGCGCCGCCGCCCGCGGGACCGGCGGCGACGACGTGGCTCGGTCGGGGCGGTCGGGGCGATCGCGCCGCGGCAGTTCGCGTGTTGCTGGGCACCGTGTTTGGATCGTCGATCGTGGTCCTCGTGTTTTGCGCAGTTATCGTGTCGCACCGAGGACGGCGCGGGGCGCAGCACGACGCGCGAGGGTAGCGAGCGTGTGTGTGTGATGTGTCGGAATAAACCCATGTAATATTGCAATTGTTCCGGTCCGCGCTAGCTGTGCGACGCGCTTGCGCCGCGCACCCTTCCGTGACCCGTCACGGGTGGTGGCCAATGGCCGCGCCCGCGGATGGACTGCCGGCGTACGCGACGGTGATGCTCGACTTTTGGGGCCAACAAGTGCCACACGTCGTGTTGGGCACGGACGACGTGCGCATTGTGCTCCAGGACGCGGTGAAGGCCTTCAGTGGCATCACTGACCCCAGCAACCTCTCTTCCAAGTTGAAGGTCATCAAGCACACATTGCTGGATGGCAAAAGCCACGTCCCTGAGTTGCCTTTGGCTGACAACGTGGTCGCGTTTCACAAGATTGGCAGCCAGTGCCGTGTCTGTAAATCTGCGTGCCATGCCGTGTCGCACGATTGGTGCGAACGCTTCTTGGTGCGCTTCTTTGCAAAATCGCCACTCGTGCGACAGCAGACTGCCCACGCGATGCGCGACGCGGTCGACCTCCGAGGGGTGGTGAGAGAGCGCGAGGCGGAGATCGAGGCGTCTCAAGGTCGGATTGCCGAGCTCGAGCAGCTCGCCGCGTCCATCGGGTCAGCCGCAGACGTTGAGGCACAGCTGGAGGCTGCCAACACGAGACTTGCGCAGCTCCATCAGGCAGAGCTCGCGGCCGAGGACGCAATGTGCCTCGCACAGCTGGAGCAGCTCTTTCGACGGGTCAAGGTGCCTTGGCGAACACGTGCGCAGCTCGCGGCACTGTACCTCGGCCAGTACGCCGAGGTGCGCGAGCACTTTTCCGACGCGGTCGAGGTGTCGCGTGCGCTGATTCGCAAGTGGTTGATCGAGCACCCGGTTGGAAGGGCCTTCTGGTTGCGGTTGGCTGAGCGGTGTGGGTTGCCGGTGGAGCCGTTCAATGCCTCCAAGTATCAAATCGAGCACATTTTGAACGCGGCGTGGGGCGGCGCCGACCATCCGCTCAACTTCATGATCCTGTTCGTCGAGGTGAACAACTCGGTCGAGTTTCGCACGGGGCCGTGTCACTTGAAGATGATTGCGTTGGGACGACGACTGTACGAGTTTGTGCAGCGGTTTGCGCGCTGGAACGTCGAGACCAAGCTGGATGTGGCGCGCTACGTGTTCGTCGACCAGGATGCGACGTTTGGACACGCCTGGCTCTTGGACGGCCCTGCCGACTCGTTCACGTCGACCATGCAGCACGTGCAGGACATGCGCAGCCTGGTCGTGCTGCCGTCGTCCGACGAGGACGAAGAGCCTATCGGTCCGGTGCACAAGTGTGCGCGGACCGTGGTGCCTGTCGGCCGTGTGGTCCAAGCATCAGGCCAACTCGTGGTGCCCGAGGGCGTGTGTGTGGGGCCGTGAACTCTGACACGTGACATGGACCATTTGTTAGACAGAGAAGGCGTGTTTACAAGTCCCATGCCTGTTCCAAATCTACAGCTTTGATCACACACACACACAAGAGTGCTTCTCAGAGCTCGCGGGTCGCGTTGAGCGCGTCGCTGAGAAGATGGTCGAGCAGGTCAGCCTCACCGTTGCCAAAGAGGAGGCGCCTGCGGATGCGGCGGCGGCTAGCCGTGCACCAGCACAGCCGCCGGTAGGAGTCGTCGCCGGTCGGAACGCTCGCGGCGCAGATGCCACCTCAACGAGCGGCGAGTTGCCGCCGCCTCCCGATGCGGTGCCCGTTATACCTGCATGCAGACGATCGACTTCATCTGATTGCATCCGCGCATGCGCCAGACCGCGGTGCCGGCCGGGAAATCCACACAATCGAGCGAGCCGGTGTTGGTTGCCGCGCCCGGGTCAAAGTTGGTGTACGCGCTGCCCAGCACGAAGCGGTGAACCGTACTCACTGTCCACTCAAGTACACCTTCGGTATACGTGTCAGAAAGCGCGAGCCAAGTTCGAGGGAGGGTGTTGGCGTTCAGGAAGGTGGCGAGGGCGGCGTTCTCCGCGCTCGACTGCAGAATGGGCATCTGGTGTCCGGCGTTGAGGCAAGCGTCCCGCGCTTGGTACCAGGTCCCCGTCGTGCCCATGTCAATGTAGCCGAGTTGCGGTTGCATTGGGCTCGGTGGAGAAAGCGGCGGCGACGGCGGGGCCTGTGGGGGTTGGATGCCACAGAGGCAACGCACCGTCGACAAGCCACAGATGGTTGGGTATTGCGAATTGGCGAGGCCCGTCTGGAAAGCAACCTGTTTAGGGTTAGGGTTAGGGTTAGGGTTAGGGTTAGGGTTAGGGTTAGGGTT
>Ga0115572_10000397_pt1 | contig 36950 bp, 38 predicted proteins | sample COGITO_mtgs_1206_FD_88681 | JGI IMG/M metagenome (GOLD analysis project Ga0115572, IMG submission 88681) | Pelagic marine microbial communities from North Sea - COGITO_mtgs_120607 | ecosystem: Environmental > Aquatic > Marine > Epipelagic | place: Germany:Helgoland, sampling site Kabeltonne... | reverse complement strand
TTGGTGAAAACGCTGTGCACGGTTCAGATAGCAATGACAATGCAGCCATTGAAGGCACATTTCATTTCGCTGGTCGAGAATTATTCTAGCGTAAAACAATTTTTTGGATACCATCAAATCCTAAAGTATCGTTAAGATGTTTTAGGATTTTTTCTTTTCCGAAGGATAACTCTTCTCGAAGTGGTGCAGAAGAGAGGTGAATATAAAGGGTTTTTCCACGAAGCGACAGTTCTTGGGTAAACTGCATTACATTGTTCCCAACCGTTGCCTCCCACGCTTGTTTTACTTTGAGTTCATTTAGTCCTTTAGCTAAATTACGTTGTTCAGTGATTTGATGTAAAACATCTTGGATAGGCTTTGGTTCAAACGATCGTTTCTTTTGACTCATTTTAAAGCGTTATTTTTTGATGACGTTTGTAGTGGTATTCCTTGTCATTATGGAATAAGACCATCTGCCCGGCATTAATCGATAAAATTTCTTCCTTCCAAGGAATTAAAGCAGAATCAAAGTGAAGATAAAAACGCTGCCCTTCTTTTAGAACCGAAAAAGCTATTTGATTTTCAGAACTTTGGTAAAAGCCCTTGAATGTTGGGGCCATCTTCTTTTTATACCCAATGCTGTCCGCTTTTAAATGATAGAAATCTACCGCAGGTGCAGCACCTTTTGGGGCAAATACTTCCCCATGAGCATGAACTGCTTCAATTTCCCAATACCCGGGAAGCTGCGCCAAGTCTGGTGCATTTGTGCTAGAGCAACCTGTAAAAAAAAGGAGGCATATACAGGTGGCATAAATGTGGATTGATCTCATTTTTCGAAGGTATAAAAATCTATGATAGCTCGAATAATTTATAGGATAATTGTGTTGTTTTTAGTGCAGACAATGTTCTCTCTTGATGTGTGTCTGACAAAAACAACTGACCAAAGTGATTGCTTTCAACCAATTGCATGATCAAGGATACCCTTTCTTGATCTAACTTATCAAAAACATCATCCAATAAAACAATAGGAGAAACTCCCGCTTGTTTTTTTATAAAGTCAAATTGTGCCAGTTTTAGGGCGATTAAAAAAGATTTTTGTTGCCCTTGACTACCAAATTTTTTAATGGGTTGTGCGTGTATGGTGAATTCTAAGTCCTCTTTGTGTGGTCCAGCGGTGGTGAACTGCGCCGCTCGGTCTTTGGGTAAGTTTTGTTCTAAAAGCGTTTTAAAATCTGTGTTATGCAGATCACTTTGGTAAATAATATCGACTTTCTCATCACTTTGACTAATGCTTTGGTAATGTTTCTTTACAATGGGAATAAACTCTGTCAAGAAAGTATTCCTTTTGTCAAAAATACGGGTCCCCCCTGCAATAATTTGATCATTGTAAATATCCAGTGTTTCGCGTTCAAAGGTTTGATTGGCTACAAAGTATTTTAGCAGGGCATTGCGCTGCGAAATGGCTTTATTGTAGTTCAGTAGATCAAGTAAATAAGCCTTGTCGGTTTGCCCCATGACTCCGTCGATGAATTTTCTTCGCGTACTGCTTCCCTCAACAATTAAATCTCTATCGGCAGGAGAAATGATAACCAATGGGAGGAGGCCAATATGGTCTGCCATACGATCATAGGCCTTTCCATTGCGCTTGATGGTTTTTTTATTGCCCTTTTTTAGGCTACAAATAATTTTCTCATCACGTTCATCTCGATTAAACTGACCTTCCAAAAGGAAAAACTCTTTTCCAAACTGAATATTCTGGACTGCAGACGTATTAAAATAACCCTTTCCGAAACACAAATGATATATTGCATCCAATACATTGGATTTCCCCACGCCGTTTTTTCCTATAAAACAGTTGATTCGTTTGTCAAAAACGAAGGAAGAGGCTTCAATATTTTTATAGTTTGTTAAAGAAAGTGATGCTAATTTCATTGCTGCTAAGATAAGAAACACAAAGTCTCTTTTACGATTGGAATAAAAAGTTTATTTTTGGGTTCTTTAACACATAGATCATGGCCACTTACAAAAAACGCGGAGCAAAAAAATCGGTTAACTCACCGCAACTTTCCGAACAAGAAATAGAAAGCACAACAGCAGAGGTTTTTGAAACCTTAGATGCAAGTGCTTCGAAAACAGAGGAATTTGTCGCAAAACACCAAAATATAATTTTAGCCCTTATTGGCGTTATTACGATTGGAGTCCTAGGTTACCTGACCTATGACACCTATGTGATTACTCCTCAAAAGGCAGATGCCGTTACTGAGCTCAATCAAGCGCAATACTATTTTAATATTGCTGTTAATGAAGAGTCTTCAGAAGCAATGTACCTACGTGCCATCAATGGTGGTGAAGGTAAATACGGTTTTTTGGACATTATCGAAAATTATGGAAGTACTCCCGCTGCAGCATTAGCTAACTACAGTACGGGGATGGCCTATATCAATATTAAAGAATATGAAAAAGCAATCGACTATTTGAGCAATTTTAGCTCTGATGATGTATTGTTGTCTTCATTGGCAAAGGGCGCCCTTGGCGATGCCTTTGCTCAACTTGGTCAAGACGAAAATGCATTGGCCAATTACAAAGCAGCATTCAATGCAAGCTCAAATGATTTTACGACACCTAAATATTTATTCAAAGCGGGTATCATTAGCGCAAGCTTAAATAAAAACAGTGAGGCATTGGGTTACTTTGAGCGTATTCAAAGCGATTATTCTAATGCACCTGAAGCTCAGCAGATCGAAATTCAAATTGGGCGTCTAGAAAATCAATAATACATGGCTACAGCCCTCAATAATCTTTCTGATTTTGACCCAAAGGACGTTCCTTCTGGAAAGGGACTAAAGATTGCGTTAGTAGTTGCAGAATGGAATGCGCAAATCACCAACAACCTTTGTATAGGTGCACACACTGCCTTAGTTGATTGTGGTGTTCTCGAAGATGATATTCAAACAACTCAAGTTCCCGGAAGCTTCGAATTGGTCTTTGGTGCAAAGAAAGCTCTTGAGAAGCAAGTAGATGCTGTCATAGTTATCGGGAGTGTAATTCAAGGGCAAACTAAACACTTTGATTTTGTTTGTCAAGGAGTAACTCAAGGGATTGTGTCTTTAAATCTTTCCTCAAAACAGCCGGTTGTTTTTTGCGTTTTAACAGACAATACCTTACAACAGTCAATTGATCGAAGTGGTGGAATTCATGGGAATAAGGGAGTTGAAGCTGCAGTCACTGCAATCAAAATGTCTCATTTAGCCAAAAAATAGCTTTTTTTAACGCTTTATTTTTTCTTGATTTTTCTGAAAAAAATGTACATTTAGGTCAAAGAAAATAAATGTTTAAGTCATCTCTTTTTAAGCTTAATAAAAACCACAGATACAACTATACTCCGCGCTACTATGAGGGGAAAGAGATTTCAAATATTTATGAATTTGATTCCAAATTCTCAAAATACAGAGATACATATAACGCCAATGATATAGGCAAGAAATGGGAAGAAGCACGACTGGAAAGTCGTACGAGAAGCAATCGCGCATTTTCTCCCTTGTTGTTGATTATTATTGCGGTCTTGTGCTTAATATTTCTTTTCATCATTGATTTTGATTTATCCATCTTTAGACAATAGTTCATGGAAGATGTTATTGCTTTGCTCCCAGACCATGTGGCCAATCAAATCGCTGCTGGTGAAGTTGTTCAACGTCCTGCCTCTGTAGTAAAAGAGTTACTCGAAAATGCCATTGATGCTAAAGCGACAAGAATTCAGTTGATCATCAAAGAAGCAGGAAAACAACTCATTCAAGTTGTGGACGACGGTATTGGCATGAGTGCAACCGATGCTCGCTTGGCCTTTGAACGTCATGCTACATCTAAAATTAAGCAGTCAGGCGATTTATTTGCTCTTCATACCAAGGGTTTTCGTGGAGAAGCACTAGCTTCTATTGCTGCTGTTGCTCAAGTTGAAATGCATACAAAGCGGGAAGAAGATGAGCTTGCAACTAAAATTAAAATTGGCGGAGGAGAAATTAAAAAACAAGAATTACTTGTTGCGCCCATGGGCACTTCAATGTCGGTGAGTAATTTATTTTTTAATGTACCCGCACGCAGAAATTTCCTGAAATCCAATACGGTAGAGTTGCGTCATATCATCGATGAATTTCATCGGGTAGCGATTGCCCATCCAGACATATCTTTTTCTATGCTCCAAGGGAGTACAGAATTGTTCGATTTGCCCGCAGGAAATTTGCGGAGACGTTTGACCCATATTTTTGGGGTAAAATTAGACGATAAATTGGTGCCTGTTGAAGAACAAACAACGGTGTCAGGGATTCGTGGATTTGTATTAAAACCTGAAGCAGCAAAACGAAGCAGAGGAATGCAGTTTTTCTTTGTCAACAATAGATTCGTGAAGAGTTCCTTTTTGCATCACGCAATCATGACGGCATATGACGGTTTACTTCACGATGGTTGTTATCCTGGTTATTTCCTATTCTTTGAGTTAGAACCCCACACAATTGATATTAATATTCACCCCACAAAAACAGAGGTGAAGTTCGAGAATGAACAAAGTTTATTTGCCATTCTTCGTTCTGCAGTTAAGCATAGCTTGGGAATGTTTCAAGTTGCCCCTACGCTCGATTTTGAACGCGACTCAAATTTAGATGTTTCTTATGGGAAAGTTGAACAAAATGCAAAACCTCCCAAAATAGAAGTTGATCGCGATTTCAACCCTTTTCAAGAGAAAACTACCCATTCATTCTCATCAAAAATAAGCCCGCAGTGGGAATCGCTTTATCAAGAAGTTGGTTCTACAGAATCTGCTGCAATGAGTTTATTGGGAACAATGGACACTGTCCCTACTAATGAGATTCAGAAAATTTTCCAATTGATGAACCGTTATGTGGTCAGTTCAACCGGTGCAGCACTTTTGTTAATTGATCAAGAACGCGCACACGAGCGTGTGTTATATGAAATGTTTTTATCCAACATCACTCATGCATCGACCTCTAGCCAGCAATTATTGTTTCCTATTCAAATTGAATTGAATGCAATACAAAAAGCCCTCTATGCGGAATATGCCTCTCTATTGACAGAGGTAGGTTTTCGTTTGGGAGATCTAAAAGATAATCATGTTGAGGTTGTTGGTATTCCAAGTATTTGTTCAGAAAACAAAGCCATTAGCGTGTTTGAGAACCTTTTTGAGACGCTGGCAAACGAGCACCCAGAAGACAGCTTTAGTCAAACGGACTTAGTGGCAAAATCCCTTGCTAGAACGCTATCCATTAAACGCGGCAAGCGTATAGAAATTGAAGAACAACAGCAGTTGATTAACGATTTATTTGCTTGTAAAGAGACACAGCTCTCGCCGTATAATCGTCAGATTTTTGTTTCTTTGACAAAAGAAGAATTGGAAAAAAAATTTAACTGATGCGGGGAATAACAGATACGGTAAAACACCTATTAATCATTAACGGAATTTTCTTTTTTGCATCCAATTTATATGGTGCATTCTTCAATGACTTGATGGCTCTTCATTTTTTTGTGAATCCCGCCTTTCAATTTTGGCAGCCCATTACGCATATGTTTATGCATGGAAGTTTCAATCACATTCTATTCAATATGTTGGGCCTTTGGATGTTTGGATCTCCACTTGAGGAACTTTGGGGAAAGAAAAAGTTTTTATTCTATTACTTCTCAGCCGGATTAGGTGCAGCAGCACTTCAGTTATTCGCTTACTCAGTTTCTTTTTACCCAATCATGGATACGCTTACAACTGCTGGCTTCTCCTCTAAGGATATCTTAGACAGCCTTGCGGTTGGAGACATGAATCTTGGTTGGCTGGAACATGTTTCGCGTGATGCTGTGCAATCGCTTTACAACTCTTATGTGGTTTCGATGGTTGGCGCATCAGGTGCCCTCTATGGTATACTCGTTGCCTTTGCCTTTTTGTTTCCAAATGTTCCGTTGCGCATCATATTTTTACCTTTCCTTCCAATCAAAGCAAAGTACTTTGTTCCCATTTTAATTCTTGGCGATTTGTTTTTCGGATTTACTTCCTATTCCATGGGGCCAGTTGCCCATTTTGCTCATGTGGGTGGGGCTATTACAGGTTTTGTGATGATGATGTATTGGAAGCGCAATCAATTCAATCAAAACCGTTGGAATTAAGATGAATAGCATACAACGCCTAATCAATCGTTTTTATCAATTCAATATTGCCGAGAAAATCATCTTGATCAATGTGATTTGTTTTGTCTTGCCTTTTTTTGTTAAGACACTGTTGTTTCTTTTTAACCTCCCTGAACATACTTTTTTCAGTTGGTTTGAACTTTCTCCACATCCGTCTACATTTATCTTTCAACCTTGGACGTTGATTAGTTATGGTTTTTTACACGGCAGTTTTGGGCATATTTTGTGGAATATGCTGTTGCTTTACTATGCAGCACAGTTTTTCCTCAATCTCTTTTCTCCAAAGCGTTTTCTAAATGTTTATTTTTCTGGGATAATTGCGGGTGGAGTTGTTTTTATGCTGAGCTATGCATTGTTTCCTGTATTCGAAGGACACTATCCTAGTTTAGTCGGTGCGTCAGCCGGGGTAATGGCTGTGTTAATTTTCAGCTGTGCTTACATGCCTAATCAAGAAATCCGTCTTTTGTTCTTTAACGTAAAACTAATGTACCTTGGAATAGGTCTAGTAGTGCTGGATGTATTGCAGATTCCTACCGGGAATGCGGGTGGTCACATAGCGCATATTGGTGGAGCAGCCCTTGGGTTTTTATATGCTTCTCAATTGCAAAAAGGCAACGACATTGGCCGTGGTTTTGATTGGGTAATTGAATCGATTACAGCTATATTTAAATCCAAAAAAACAATGGAAACTGTGCACAAGGCTAAGCGTAAATCTTGCCAGCCTTCTTCTGTGAAATCACAAAAAGAAATTGACACTATACTCGATAAAATCAGCGACTCTGGTTATGAGAGTTTGTCTAAAGAAGAAAAAGAATTACTTTTTAAAGCGGGTAAAAATTAATCGAAGATTTGAGCATGAAATTTAATTTTGTTGAAAATTGTTTACTTGCGTTCAACGGGTTTTTACTTGTTTTTCAATTGATGCTCATGGGTAGTATCCCATCACTATTCAATTTTTCAATTTTGAATCTTTTCATTCCCGTTGTTGTGTTAGTCAATTTGTTTCTGTTCTGTTATTGGCTAATGAAAATGAAATGGCCTTTCTTGCTGTTTATGGGGGCATTTTTAATTGGTTATGGTGAGTGGAGCCTGTTGTATCAATTTCCAAATAACACAGTGCGTAAGAGTAGTTCTACATTTTCGGTGATGAGCTATAATGTTCGTCTGTTCAATAAATACCGTTGGATAGATTCTTCTACGATAGCTACATCTATTGAAGATTTAATTCTTGAGAAAGATCCTGATGTGCTTTGTTTGCAAGAATACTCAAGGTCTGAAGCACCTCGTTTGGATGCCTATGACTATAAGTATATTCAGCCTAGCCGTGAAATGGGAAAGTCTCCTTTAGCGATTTATTCTAAATTTCCCATTCTTGATCAGGGGTATATTGATTTTGAAGCATCTACCAACAGTGGCGCCTTTGTGGATGTTTCTTTCCGAAACAAACGTTTAAGAGTGTATAATCTTCACTTAGAATCGTTTAGAATCAATGCAGAAGACAGCTTGTTCTCCAATCCTAATTCAGAAGCATTGCAATTAAAGTTTGATGAAGTTTTCCGAAAACAGCTCACGCAAATTGATCAGTTCAATGCGGTAGAATCTGTCAATGATTTTCCTTCTATTGTATGTACCGATTTGAATAACACACAATTTTCAAAAGCTTATAAAGCTTTGTCAAAAGATCGAAATGATGCGTTTGTTATTGCTGGAAAGGGCTTGGGCGAAACTTTTTATTTCTCTTCATTTCCATTACGGATTGATTTTATTTTTACCCATAAAGATTTTAAAGTCAATACTTTTGAAGTGATTAAAGAAAACTTCTCTGACCATTATCCCATTATTACTCACCTTGGTTGGGATTAGCCATTTGATCGAGGTAATCACAGCTTTCTGGCCCTAGGTTAAAGATTAGATCAAGCACGCTAAGGTTAGGAATGAATCCGTATTTGTTGTCAAACACTTGCACATATTTAGGAAATAATTTGTCACTTTCTTGCTTAGGGTTTAATAGATACTCTTCTAGTGGTGTGAGTGCCTTGTATTTGTCAGAAAACAGAAATTCATCCTCTAGGTCGAGCCATTCGAAAATGCATCTGAGTAGCCCTTGATTAAATGCTGCTAATGTTTTTGGTTGCATAAAAAAAGCGGCTTTTAATTCATCCTCATAGAACTCAAAAAAAGGAGAAGAACTGTAGGCAGATGCAATTGATTTCCAATGCTGTTTTTGCCAATTTTCATCCCATTTAATTTTGACTTCACTGTCTTTTTGATGTGCCTTTTTTTTGTTGTGCTCTACAGGGATGATCAAATTCAACTTCCCGTTTCCACCATATATACTACAGCGGTTGCGGAAAGTTTGCTTCTGGTAGTTAGTCAATAGTGTGAAACGAATCGGATGTGCCACTAGCTCTGCCATATACCCAATGCTTGGAAGATAGGTTGGGACTAATTGCATCAGTCGACGGCTGTTTGTTTTCTGCGACGGACAAACACAATAACTTGCCACAAAACTACAGTACCAATGAAGTAAGGGAAAAAGGAAATTGGTTTTCCTTCGCCTTTCACTGTTGTCATTACTCTATCCCAACGAATACGCCAGTTGCGAATCCCATCGTTGATTCCTTCAATACTGAACCATACGAATACAGGTTTTCCAACAATATGATTCTCAGGGATAAAACCCCAATAGCGGCTGTCTTCAGAACGGTGACGATTATCTCCCATCATCCAATAATAATCTTGGTTAAATGTATAGCTACTAACTTCTTTTCCATTGATTAAAATACGTCCATCTTTGAGATTGAGGCTATTGTTTTCATATTCGCGAATAATCTTCTTGTAGAGGGGAAGGTTTCCTTCAGTTAAGTTTACTGCTGACCCAGCCTTGGGTAAAACGATTGGGCCAAAATTATCTTCATTCCAATCATAGGGTAAACTATTGGGGAATATGGATGTATTGGGTGTTTTTACTTTGCTAATTTTTCGTACTAAACTATCAAACACTTGTTTTTCGTTTAACAATTTTGCTTCTGCAATGGTTAAAATTAGTTCTTTAGAAGGTTCTAGAATCTCTTTTACCCTTAAGCGAAGCTGTCCGATCAATTGAGGTGGTAAGCCAGCAGGAGGGGTAATAACTACAAAATTATTGATGTCATTGGATATTCTTCCATGGATATAAGGAAGTATTTCGTCATAGGTTTGTTGCGTAATGTTTTCAATACGGTATTTACGCATAAAGTCCTTTATTCCTTCATCAATGAGTTTGCGTGAGGAAACTCCTTTTGCATTATAGGCATAGTGCACATATTGGGTTTTTGCACGTTCAGAGAGAATACTTTGTTTTCCGTTAATATAAACAAAACCATCGATCACTTCAAGAGTGTCTCCGGGAATACCTACACAGCGTTTTACATAGTTTGATTTTTTGTCGATTGGTTTACGCACACCTTTTTCTTTGACAAAGAATTGTCGTACGGTATCTGCAGGCCAACTAAAGACAACAATTTCATTGCGTTGAACGTCTTTAAATCCAGGTAAACGGAAATAGGGGAGCTGTGGAAAATCTATGTAAGACTTTAATTTGACTATGGGAAGGGTGTCATGAACCATTGGAAAAGCAACAGCTGTTGTGGGAGTTCTTGCGCCGTAATGGAATTTACTGACAAAAAGGAAATCCCCAATGAGTAATGTTTTTTCTAGCGATCCAGTTGGGATAATATAGGGCTGGATAAAATAATTATGAACAAAGGTTGCGGCAATAATAGCAAACAATATTGCCCTCACCCATTCGTCAAACCAGTTTTTAGGAACAAGGCTTCTGTCTTTTTCATAAACAGTTTTTGGGTCATAGTTTGCTACATAAATATACAGTCCAAAACTGACCAGCCCAAGCGCAATATCTTTTGCTGTATCTTTGCCAAAACTGCGCAAGGTCTCTACCCAAATCACTGGAAACATCATTAAGTTAATGATGGGGATGAATAATAATATTACCCACCATTTTGGTCGACGGATTATGTCCATCAAAACGATAGCGTTATATACTGGGATTAATGCATGCCAAGCTTGTTTACCCGCTTTTTGATACAGTTTCCATGTGCCCGCAAAATGAATCAGTTGGACAGCAATAAAAAACAAGAACCATTGTGTAATTGTCATAAGAGTATTGTTATAGGTTTAGTACATCATTCATGGAGAAAATCCCCTCTTTTCCATTGAGCCATTCAGCAGCAATTACGGCTCCCAAGGCAAAGCCTTCTCTAGAGTGCGCTTTATGCTCTATGGTGAGTTGATCGATGGTAGACGCATAGGTGATTGCATGTGTACCGGGTACTTCTCCTTTCCTATACGAGGTTATTTTAAGATCACTGGTTTCTTCGTCCATCGACCAGTTGCCATAGTGGTTGTTTTCAACACCTATTCCTTCTGCGAGGGTTATGGCTGTTCCGCTAGGAGCATCAAGTTTGTGTACATGATGGGTTTCTTCTAGGTGGGCAGTGTATTGATTTTCATGTCCTTTCATTAATCGTGCACACAATTTATTTAATTTAAAAAATAAATTTACACCAACACTAAAATTGGAAGCATACAGAAAAGCACTTTTCTTAGCAGTACAATGTGTGTGAACTTGATCTAATGCATCTAACCAACCTGTAGTGCCACACACCACCGGTACAGAATTGTCAAAAGCTTCTTTGATGTTTGCTACGGTAGCCGTTGGAACACTAAAGTTAATTGCGACATCTGCGCTTGCAATAGAACCTTCTTGCACCTCTTTGTCTACAATACAAACTATTGAATGCCCTCGCTCAAGTGCGATTTTTTCAATGGCTTTACCCATGCGTCCGTAACCTAATAAAGCAATATTCATACTTAAAATTTTAGTTGAAGCGCTAAGCCCACGGAAGGATCAGCTAAGATGTTTTCTTGGTTAAAGTAGGGTTTAAAAGTGAGGGTGTCGTCTACATTAAATTGTAATAAATGGGCCCCAACATTGGCGTCCAATATGTTGAGTAAATAGATACCCACAAACCATAGAATAGATAGATCACGGTAATTTTGATGAAATTCCATTCCTTTGATCAATTGTGAGTTTTGAAAAATCTTGGAGGTAAATTCATCTGAAAAATCTCCCCGAATACGTTGTTTGTAGGCTGTACGGTATTTGTTGGCTTCCCTGGATTGGTACAGATAAAAATAGGCAGATGTTCCAAGTCCACCATAAATAAAAGGAAGCGTCCAATAACGACGGGTGTGAATTTGACCAAGACCCGGAACCACGGCCGAATAAAAAGCAGCTTTCGACGGAGTTAAATAGTCTTTTTTAATGCGTATTTTTCTTGGTAGACTGTCCAGTGCTGCCCGATCTTGCGCATGACTGACACAAAAAAAGAAAAGGAAAAAGATTAAAAAGAGGCTATTTTTCACTTTTTTAAGCGTTTTTTTATACGGCTAAACTCCTGCTGTGATTCAAAGGGAATATGGATAATTCCTTTTCCTTCATTGTTAAAGGTGATTTTTACTTCTGAATCAAAAAATGCAGCAAACTCTTTTTCTCCTTCTTCCAAATAAGGCGGGGTGTGCACCTTTGTTTTTTCTGAAGGAGGAGATTTTAGTTGTTTGACTAAGGCCTCTGTTTTTCGAACACTCAAGTCACCTTTAATTACTTTTTGATAAAGATCTAGTTGGTCTTCTCTTTTTTCTACATTAATAATTGCTCTTCCGTGACCCATGGAAAGGAAACCGTCGCGCATTCCAGTTTGTACAATGGGATCTAGCTTGAGTAATCGCATATAGTTGGCAATGGTGGAACGTTTTTTTCCTACCCGTTGGCTTAATTGTTCTTGTGTCAAGGAAATCTCGTTGATTAAACGCTGATAGGATAAACCAATTTCTATAGGATCTAAATCTTGTCGTTGAATGTTTTCTACCAAGGCCATTTCAAGCGATTCTTGATCATTGGCAATGCGAACATAGGCTGGAATTGTTGCTAATCCAATCATCTTGGAAGCACGAAAACGCCGTTCGCCAGAAACCAATTGAAATGAATTGAACCCAATTTTACGCACTGTTATGGGTTGAATGATTCCCAATTCTTGAATGGAACTGGCCAGTTCTTTTAAATTGTCTTCGTTAAACTGTGTTCTAGGCTGGAATGGATTTACCTCAATTTGTTCGATGGCTAACTCCAAGACATTACCTACAACTTTGTCTGCATTCTTGTCTTCAGCAGATTTGATGTCATTATTGGGATCTTGCAAAAGTGCTGAAAGACCTCGGCCTAAAGCTGGTTTTTTTCCTGACTTTGCCATAGTGTTTATTTGTTTTTGTTTAATACTTCTTCTGCCAGATTGAGGTAGTTTTGTGCGCCTCTGCTGGTTGCGTCATATTGAATGATGTTTTCACCATAACTCGGTGCTTCACTCAAACGAATGTTTCGCTGAATTATGGTTTTGAATACCATTTTTCCAAAGTGTTTTTTTACTTCTTCTACCACTTGGTTAGAAAGTCGAAGGCGCGCATCATACATGGTTAATAAAAGCCCTTCGATGTCTAAAGAGGCATTGTGAATCTTTTGAACGCTCTTGATAGTGTTTAAGAGTTTACCTAAACCTTCTAGCGCAAAATATTCACATTGAATTGGTATGATCAATGAATTAGCTGCCGTCAATGCATTCAGTGTAATCAACCCCAGAGAAGGTGCGCAATCAATGATAATAAAATCATATCGATCTAGAATAGGTTCAAGTGCTTTCTTAAGCATGAATTCACGCTGTTTTTTGTCGACCAATTCAATTTCAATGGCAACTAAGTCAATATGAGATGGAATTAAATCCAAGTTTTCAACACCAGTGGCTACTATAGTTTCTTCTACACCTGCCGTGTGTTCCAGCATTTCATAAGTGCCTGCTTTTTGATCTTCTACGGATATCCCTAGACCAGAAGTAGCATTCGCTTGTGGATCTGCGTCAATGAGTAGTACTTTTTTTTCTAATATAGCCAAAGCTGAAGCTAGGTTGACCGACGTAGTCGTTTTTCCTACTCCTCCTTTTTGATTGGCAATGGCAATGACTTTACCCATGGGTTTTTATTAGTTTTTAAAAATACAATTATCCAACGGTTATTAAAAACTATTTGTATTTGCTTTTGAAAATTTTAAGAGAATTGAAAGTAGTTCTGTCTATTTTTCAATGATAAAAATAGTTTCCCCTTCTTTTTTATGCCCGTATTGTTCTCGGGCATACTTTTCTAAACTATCCAGATTGTTTAATTGTTCAATCGCTTTTTGGTCTTTTGCGATGGATTTTTGTAGATTTTTTTTTCGTTGTTGTAAGGTTTCGATTTCGGTATTTAACTCTTGGTGGGTTAACCATGAATGACTATCAAGAAACAGAATCCAAAACAAGAATAATACACCAATCGAAATATAGGCGATGCGGTAAGCGTTTTGTTTTCTAAAACTATTTTTTAATCGATTCAACGTTTTGTTATTTTTGTACTGAAGCTACTTTTTCTTCGGTGATTACTTCTTCGGTTTCGTTGCCCCAGTTGCGTAAAATATAATTCATTACGTCAGCAATTTCCTCATCATCTAAGCCTTGACTTGCCATTACAGAATTATAGGCTTTTCCATTTACAGTTATGGGGCCTTTGAGTCCAAACTTTAGTGCATAAATTGTTTTGTTAATATCTGGTAGATAGTCGGAATTTGCTAGAGGAGGGAAAGTGCCAGGCACTCCTTCGCCATTTGTCATATGGCATTGCATGCAAAAATCGATGTATATTTCTTCCCCGTCTGCAATGCTTTGCGCTAATGGCTTTTGCTGATATAAAAATAAGCTCAGCCCAGTGAATGAGCCAATTAAAAAGAGACTTATACCTTTCATGTCTAGGATTTAGGGATTATTTTTACAATTCCTTTCCCTTCGACTCCAAGATATAAATAGCCATCTGGTCCTTGTTCTATATTGCGAACACGCCCAATAGAATCCAATACTTTTTCTCGTTTTACTACAGTATTATTTTTCAATTCTAACCGTTCTAAGTATTCGAAACGAAGAGAGCCAACAAAAAGGTTTCCTTTCCATTTAGGATAAATGTCTGAAGTCGAGAAAGCCATACCGGAGGGAGCGATGGAGGGGAGCCAATAGTAAAGCGGTTGTTCCATGCCTTCTTTTTTTGTTTGGTCGGTAATGGGTGTTCCGCTGTAATTAATTCCATAGGTTATTATAGGCCAACCGTAGTTTTTCCCGGGCTTGATGATGTTGATTTCATCGCCACCTCTTGGTCCGTGTTCGTGCACCCAGATTTCCCCTGTTTCTGGATGAGTAATCATACCCTGCGGATTTCGATGACCATAACTGTAGATTGCTTTTCGACTATTTTCGTTGTCAATGAACGGATTGTTGCTTGGAATACTTCCATCTCGGTTTAAACGATAAATTTTCCCACCATCACGTGTGATGTCTTGTGGATTTACTTCTCGATTTCCTCTGTCACCAATTGAGAAAAACACATGGCCTTCTTCGTCAAACGCAATGCGTGAACCCCAATGTTGTCCTTTTTTGGTGTTGAAATCCCCTTTGTAGAGCAAGGAAGTATTGATCAGACTATCATTTTTTAACTGTGCACTATACAGCGCCGTGTGCCCACCTTTTTCTTCTCCAAGGGGAGAACTAGTGGTGAAATAGATGAGACCATCTTCATTGTAATCTGGAGAATGCGCTACATCTAATAATCCGCCTTGACCGCGAACATAGACAGGGGGTAGGCCTTTTACAATAGTTTTTACACCATCAACAATATGATACATAGTCCCTGCTTTTTCAGTAACCAAGAAATCAGTAGCGCTAAGCATGCTTAAACCCCAAGGGATATCAATGCTATCGGAAATAATTTCATAACTGTAATCAAGTATTTTTGGTGTGCTGATTGCAGGTCCATGATCTTGTGCATCGCAGCTAATGACGCCGAGAATTGAGATGCTTAAAAAAAAGTTTTGAAGTGTTTTCATCTATAAATCTTATAGTATAAATGTACAAAAAAAGCGCATAAAAAAACCACCTGTTAATCAAGTGGTTAAGGTTGTTTGTGAGTCGGGATGACAGGATTTGAACCTGCGACCCCACGCCCCCCAGGCGTGTGCGCTACCAGGCTGCGCCACATCCCGTTTTCCATTTTTTGTCGGGGTGGCAGGATTCGAACCTGCGACCTCCTGCTCCCAAAGCAGGCGCGATGACCGGGCTACGCTACACCCCGAAAAATGGTAGGCAAATATAGTGTTAAATATTGGAGTCATACAAGCTTTTTTTAAAGAGTTCGTTCTTCTGTATTCGCAGTGTTTTAATCTCCGCTTTTTTTGATTTGTAAACCATTTTCATCAATGGTTATATCCAAGCTTGAGTCGTCATCTGAAATATTTTATTCTAGGCCATTTTCATCAATATGCAAACCTCCTTTGGCAGATTCACAGTCTTGACAGACCAGTTCTCCTCTTTCCGTCTTCCATAAGTGACCAGCGATTCACTTTCTGTAATAACCTTGATCGTTTTTAATTTTCTTGGCTAAATAGTCACCAAAATCATTGTCAATAAACACATATTTACCTTCGGGTAGAGCGAGATTAATGACAACTTTCTCTGGATTGGTTTTGCTGCTGATGGGAGAAATCCAAAAATTATCTAAGACAAGTTTATCGTTCAATAAATCATGCACATAGGCTATTTCGCTTGCATTTTTTATGGCCTTTTTTTGGGACCATCCTTTCGCTATTTTCTCAATGGTTAGTCCAGGTTGATCCTCTTTACTTTTTTCAATGTACAAACGAACGTTGTTGTCGAGTCGATAACTTTCTCCCAATTCATTTTCAACGATAGTTAAGTCGTTAAATAGGGTAACAGTTTCTGAATATTTTTGGTGCTCGTTTACATAAATTTTGAGTGTGTCAGCTGCATTGTTTTCCCATTCAATCAATTCACTTTTCTTAGAGGTAACGGCAAATGCTTATGATTCAATTATACCAAAAATTGATAACACAATTGCGGCAAAAACCCATAGGCCAAGAAGAAGCAATTTTGGTGTTCGCCCCATTATTTGTCCGCTATTACCCAATAAATGTAGGCCAAGTGTAAAGAGGAAAACAAAAGGTATTCCGGCAATCAAGAAAATAAATAAACCAATAAAAATTACGGGTAAATTCATCGATACACCCAATTGCAGCAGCTCATTCGGAATTATGGCTGTAAAAACACTGCCAAGGATGGAGCCAATAAAAAGTCCCAATAGGCTAATACTAGATATAACCAAGAATATGATACCAGTGAAAAGCCCAGCAAGTTTAAAAAGTCCTTTCACTAGTTGGAGTAAGAAATCTGAAAAGCTTTTGGACTTTTTTTTTAATTGATTGCCTAAGTTTTCATAATTGACCTCTTTAACTGTATTGCTTACTTGGTCCAGTTCTTCTTTGATCTTTTTTTTAATGTTGGAAACATTTACTGGTTCTCCTTTCATTTTCAGTTTATCGGCAGTAGTTGTTGCTTCTGGGACAATGATCCAAAGAAGTATATAGACCAATACCACTCCTCCAATTGATGAGAAGAAGAGAATTAGTAAAATTAGTCGAACCCAAATGCTGTCCACACCAACATAGTGACTCAATCCACCAGCAACACCACCAATAAAGCGATCGTCTGTATCTCTGAATAGTTTTTTGGGTTCAGTATAATTCGATTTGGCCTCATCAGTTTCGGATTCTTCGCCGGCTAAATCTTCTGGGGAACCAAGTGTTTCGATGACTTGTTCCACTTCATTGACAGAGATAACATAACGTTCGCCAGTTTTTATTTCGCTAAATAATTCAGAAATTCGTACTTCTATGTCTTCAAGGATATCTTTTCCGCCCTCTGTTTTTATAAAAACTAATTCCAGTTTTTCAAGGTATTTCTTTAAAATAATATAGGCTTGCTCATCTAATGAAAAAAGCGTTTGCGCTAAATGTATGTCGATTGTTTTGTTCATGATTCTATTTTTTGATTAGGGTGGTTACTGCGATGGAGAGGTCACTCCATGAGCTATTCAATTCTTTTAAAAAGGATTTTCCTTCTTTGGTGATGGTGAAATACTTTCTGGGCGGACCAGCATTTGATTCTTCCCAGCGGTATTCGAGAAGTTCGGCGTTCTTTAAACGAGTGAGTAGGGGATACAAGGTGCCTTCTACCACGAGTAGTTTAGATTCTTTTAAACGATTCAGGATTTCTGAAGAATACTTTGGTTTTTTATCGATTGTTGATAAAATACAAAGCTCTAGAATTCCCTTTCGCATTTGGGCTTTTGTGTTTTCAATGTTCATGAGGTGCAGTATTAATTAGGGTACTGTCTTTTGCAAATATATGTTTAAAAGATAGTATTATGCAATACCTAGTAAATATTTTAACAATACTTTTGCGCCATATTTAAAAATAGATTTGTCCAAATCAAATTCATTATGACCCAATTCGAATTTTACAAGACAGTGCTTCAGAAAGTGAGTTTTGATCAAGCGTTGTTTGAAAAAGAATACTACAAAACAATGAATGAATTAAGTCTAGCAGAGCGCATAATGTTAAAACAGTGGTGTAAGAATTCCTTGAATCCATCCTTAACGATGGCTAATTTGAAGCGTTAAGGGGTGATTATCTTAATGTTTTCAATAGCAATAGCTCCACGAATGATTCCTTCAATACTCTTCTTGAGGGCATCGATTATTTGAATCTTTAAATTACTTTTCGGGTATACAATACTAATTTCTCTTGCTGGGTTTGGTTCCTTGAAAAAGCGAAGGTTTTTTTTGTTTACCTCGGAAAGCGTAAGTGTATTAAGGTATGGGAGAAGAGTTATTCCGAGTCCTTCATTAGAAAGATTCAACAGGGTTTCAAAACTGCCACTTTGTATATCAAAGCTATTTTTTTTTGTTTGCTTACCAAGCCCACAGAGCGTCAGTGCTTGATTGCGGAAACAATGCCCGTCTTCTAAGACCAAAACATTTTCGTCATTTAAATCTTCTTGGGTTAATTCTGTTATGGTATTCAAATGGTGGTAAGGAGGGATGTAACCAACAAAAGGCTCATAATATAAAGGACGTTCTTCGATGCTGTCTATTTTGAGTGGTGTTGCTGCGATTCCTGCGTCCAGTTTACCTTCTTTTAAGAAGAGGATGATGTTATTTGTTGTTAATTCTTGAATATTTAGATTTACTTTAGGGTATTTTCTGGTAAAATCATTCAAAAACATTGGGAGTAGGGTGGGCATAACTGTCGGGATAATTCCAAGCCGAAATTTTCCGCCAATAAATCCTTTTTCCTGCGCAACAATGTCTTCCATGCGCTTAGCTTCGGCAATTATGTTTCGCGCCTGAATTAGAATTTGTTCCCCTACTTTGGTTAGTCGTATAGGTTTTTTGGATCGATTGAATATCTTAACGCCCAATTCATCTTCAAGTTTTTGAATTTGCATACTCAATGTAGGCTGGGTAACAAAGACTTTTTCAGCAGCGACAGTAAAGTTTCCAGCTTCTGCGACCGCGATCATGTAAGAGAGTTGTGTGAGAGTCATATTGGTTATATTTATGATTAATCAAATATAATAGAAATAATCGATAACAATCTATTTTTTCACGATATCCACCTGCATTTTAATGTTGTTAATTGGCGCCTCTCGCTCATCAACAGCTTGTGCACAGATTGCATCAACAACATCCATACCTTTGATTACTTTTCCAAAGGGAGTAAAGTTGCCATCTAAATGATATGCCCCTCCTTTTTGTTGGACAATAAAAAACTCATAGGGAGATGCCAATCGATGAGGGTTGTCCATTTCACTACTTGGCATAGAGACAATTCCACGATGGTGTTTCACTCCTTTTTTTACATCAGGTGGCAATAAATAACGACCAATTTGTCGTCTTTTTTTCGAGGTGTTTGGGTGATCGGAATTACCTCCTTGAATAACAAAATTTGGTGCAACCCGATGAAAAAAAGTGTCGTTAAAATAGCCCAAACGGGTGAGGTAAATAAAATTGGCTTTGTGGTAGGGAGACTCGTCCAATAGTTCAATAATGATTTCGCCAAAACGAGTATCGATTTTTACTTGATTGGGTAGATCTTCTTGCTGATAATCAAATAAAAAAGGGATGGCGTTTTTTTCATCAAGATAAATTGTGGGTTCTTGCAATAAGAGCGAATTTCGTTTCTCTTTTTCTACAACGACCTTTTTTGCTGTGGCGACTTTGTTTACTGTTGGTTTTTTTTTTGGGGAAGAACAGCCTAGGAAAAAAAATAATAGTAATATTAGGCTGAAGAAAGTTTTGAACTGCATATGCCGATGGATTATACCTCATTATTATTATCAAAAATAGAAGAAATTCCGAGACTGGGGCTAAAGGCTCAATTGAAAATGGCGCCTCCTCAGCGTTTTGGAACAAAAGAAACATTGTTAGCTATTCCTGAAGATGTTCGTTATGCAGCCATAATGATGCTTTTGTATCCCGTCGAGAGTGAATTGTATTTTTGCTTGATTCAGCGCTCTAAATATGATGGTCAGCATTCTGGTCAAATAAGTTTTCCTGGCGGGAAAAAAGAAGAAACAGATATTGATTATTGGGCTACAGCCCAGAGAGAAACCCAGGAAGAAGTTGGGGTAGACCCTTCTCAGGTCACTTTCTTAAAACAGCTTTCGCCAACCTATATTCCACCGAGTAATTTTTATGTACACCCCTACTTGGCCTATGCGCATACTCGCCCCCATTTTATTCCTGAAAAAGGAGAGGTAGCAAAAATAATTGAAGTGCCATTGCGCAGTTTATTAGAAGAGACTTCCATGAAAGAAGGACCAATATCTTCCTCCTACACCAGTGAGGTTGTGGTTCCTATGTTTGTTTTTGATTCCTGTAATGTTTGGGGAGCTACAGCAATGATCTTAGCCGAAGCAAGGGAAATGATTCTCTTAGTGAAATAATGGTATATTTACCCGATTTTAGAAACTTATGAAGTTATTTCAAAAAAACCCATTCGGACATTACCTTTTTCTAAAAAAAATGCTAATCCGTTATCTAGGTTTCCTCACACATAGAAGGTACAGAGGTTTCAATGAGCTCAATATTGAAGGGTCAGATGTTATAAAAAATTTGCCAAGCACTAATGTGTTATTTGTTGCAAATCATCAGACCTACTATGCAGATGTTGTGGCTATGTTTCATGTGTTTAATGCAAGTTTACACGGTCGAATTGATAGCATCAAAAATGTAGGTTATCTTTGGAATCCTAAATTAAACATTTATTATGTTGCTGCAAAAGAAACGATGAAAGCGGGCTTGCTTCCTCGGGTTCTGGCTTATGCAGGATCGGTTTCCATTGAACGAACATGGCGTGAGTCCGGGCAAAATATTCAGCGTCAGGTTAAAATGAGTGATATTTCCAATATTGGAACCGCCCTAGATGATGGTTGGGTAATCACCTTCCCACAAGGAACAACAACTCCGTTTAAACCACTGCGTAAAGGAACCGCACATATCATAAAAAAATACAAGCCTATTGTAGTTCCGATTGTAATTGATGGTTTTCGGAGGTCTTTTGATAAAAAAGGTCTGTTAATCAAGAAGAAAGGAATTCTTCAGTCGATGGTTATTAAAGAGCCCTTAGCTATTGATTACGAGAATACTTCTATGGAAGAAATTATTGAGCAGTTAGAATATGCAATAGAACAGCACCCTTCTTTTTTAAAGGTGATGTCTTCAGCTGATATTGAAGAGCAAGAGCGCTTAAACATGGCGCGAGAGTGGTAGTTAGTGATTGATGTTCATCAACTCCTTTTCATTCTTTTTTAAGGGGTTCAAAAGGCGACCATACAAAAAGTAATAGAGCAGTCCAAATACTCCAATGATCAAAGAAATGACTATACCAATAATAAAAATGATCATGACGATTGAGTCCTTTTTCTCTTGAAATGCAACAAGATTTTCGTCAAAAAGCAGTGCACTATACATTACAACACAAAGGAACACCAATAGTATTCCAAGAGAAAAATAAATGTATTGGTTCACAGCTCTTCGTGTATTTAAAATAGTACTTAAGTGGCCTTTTACAGAGTCGGTCACAGAAATTCGTTTGTAATTCCTGAAGAATCGTAGCATAAAATAAAGCAAGAGGATATAGCCAATCACTGATATTGCGATGGAGAATTCATAAAGATTCAAGCTTTTGTAGTAATCAAACGATTCGTAATAATTGGGAACAATGAATGGAATACTGATATAGAGGAAAAACTCAGCAACACTTAAATAAAAAATGTATTTGATAGAGGACTTGGATTTTTTTTGGATTAAACCATTTAACTCCTCTGCAGAATATTGTTTGTCGAATTTTTGATTCGCCCATTTATTTTTTAATAATTTCAATTCATCCATCGTGCCTGTCATTTATCATTTCTTTCAATCTTTTTTTAATGCGGTTCATTTTTACACGTGCATTAACTGATGATATACCTAATGTTTCGGCAATTTCATCATATTTTTTATCTTCTAGGTATAAGAGTATTAGTGCCTTGTCTATCTCAGAAAAGGCATTTATTTTCTTGTATAACCAAGCCAATTGTTCATCAATTTCGCTGTCGTATTCTTCGACGGCTATTTGAGGAATGTTATCCTGTAAAACTCCGCTATCGATCCTTTTCTTTTCTTTCCGGTAGAGTGTTATGGCAGTATTTAGTCCAACACGGTACATCCAAGTCGAGAACTTGGATTTTCCTTCAAAACGATCATAAGATCGCCAAAGCTGAATGGAGATTTCTTGAAAGAGATCATCATGTGCAGCTTTACTGTCGGTATACATGCGGCAAATTTTGTGCACCAAATTTTGATTTTCATTCAAAAGGCTAACAAAATTAGCTTCGTTTTTTAGAGAAGACATTTTATTTTGCGTCTAAAAGGTGAGTCGAGAAACTATTCTATGATTCCTGCACAACTTACACGTGCACCTGCAGCACCAGAAGGTTGAGAACTTAAGTCATCTTCTCCTTGGTGAACAATAATAGCCTTACCGATTAGGTTTTTTGCGTCATCATCACAACCCAAACACCACAAATCAGTTGAAAATGTGATCATTCCATGCCCAGTTTCATCGGCAGTAAAATTACCGATGTCTCCACGGTGGAATCCTGTGTCGCTTCCCCAAACTCCGTGCATTTCAAAAGTTGGGTTCCAGTGGCCACCTGCTGACTTACCATCATCGGAAGAACAATCTGCCTTTTCATGAACGTGAATGGCATGAATACCAGGGGTGAGCCCATTGATGTGAGCCTCTAAAGTAACTTTGCCGTCTACCTCTGTAAACTGAACTGTTCCATTTGCATCACTTCCGCTTTTTGGATTAAGTGCGAACTTTAGTTTTTTAATTTCTTTGGACTCTTTCTCATGACTAATGGCATGTGCTTCACCAATTTCTTGAAGAATTTGCATTTTGTATGTTTCAAGCTGGGTGTTGACTTCTCCTGGAGTACCTTGAATGATTTGTTTTTCTTCGGTTACTTCGTTGCCTGTTTTGTATTTGGTTGTAACGGTAGCTTTGACCAATGTGTCATTTATTTTCTTTTTTTCAATGCTAATTTCTTTATGGGTTTCTTTTTTTCCAAATGATTCACAACTAAGGGTGCAAATAATAAGTAGGATAGGAAGCAAAAGGATAATCTTCTTCATGATGCGACGTTTTTAGATTTTAAAGGTAAACATTTTGCGTTTACCACTCATTTTAGATGTTGCTCTTTTATGATTTTGCTGTATATTTAAAATAAAAAATTGAACAGAACTATTTTATTCTTTGCAGCAACGCTGCTTTTCAACTCATGTAAACCTTTATACAAAACAGCTCCCTTCGAGGAGACCATAATCCCTAATGCTCCAAATTATGCAGATGAAAGTTTTTGGGCTGTTTTGCCAGATAATTATCCCTCAGAACTTAAAGAAATTACAGGCGATTTTGAGGAAAAGCAAACCGATGTATTTTTTGTTTACCCAACCTTGCTAACTGAAAAAAAAGATCCCTCGTGGAATGCTGACATAGCGCGCAATGATGTTAGAGACAAAGTTTTATCGCAATCGGTAAAATTTCAGGCTTCTGCTTTTGCCAAGGCTGGTAATTTGTACATTCCGTATTACCGTCAATCCCATTACAAGATATATGTTCCTCCCTACAACAAGCAGGAAGAGCTTTCGCGGACGATTGCCTATGCAGATGTGCGAGCTGCCTTTCAATATTATTTAGCGAATTACAATCAAGGGCGCCCCATCATCATTGCTTCACATAGTCAGGGAAGCATCATGTGTGCTATGCTTCTCAAAGAGTTTTTTGACGGTACTGCGCTCCAAAAGCAACTGGTTGCTGCCTACATTCCCGGGGTTAAAATTCAAGATAAAGATTTTTCATCCTTACGAAAAATGGATGACCCCATGGCTACAGGCGGTTATGTGAGCTGGAACACCTACAAAAAGAATAATTATCCACCCACCTATGAACAGTGGTACAAAGGTGCAACAACCACAAATCCAATTAGCTGGGATACGGCCAAAAACACAACTTTTGACCAACATTTGGGGGTGTTAAATGGTGATGGAGATATTTATCCTAACGCGTTGGAAGTTCAAGTGGTAGATGGATTAATTTGGTCCAGTGTTCCAAAAATACCCAAGCGTTTCTTCCTCTCTTTTGTCAAGAATTATCATTTTGCAGACATCAATTTATTTTGGAAGGATATTGAAAAGAATGCCATGGATCGTGTTAACGCTTGGCAAAAAAAGAATTAAGATGCTCGACAAAATTTTAGCCGATTGCTCTACTGAATGGAGTAAAACGAAAACAAACAAGAAGCATCCATATCGCTATTTTTATTTGGCCACTGTAGATAAAGAGGGACTTCCAGAAGTCCGTACAGTTGTGCTGCGCAAGTTTGATCCCAAGCAATTATTGTTTACCATTTATACCGATGCGCGAACACCAAAGATCACATCTTTAACTGCCCTTCCCTTTGCTGAATTACTGTTTTATGATGCGCGTAAATTAACTCAGCTCCGCGTAAGAGCAAAATGCATTGAACAATCCAAAGATGAAGTAGCTTTTTCTCAACAGCATGAAAACGCACAAAAAGATTATACGACTAATATTGCCCCAGGTCAGCCTATAAAGTCAATGGATGAGGTAACTTATTTGGAAGAAAATTATTTTGTTAAATTAGTTTTCAAGGCTGAGAAGATTGATTTTTTAAAGCTAATGCGCCCAAATCATCAACGTGCAATTTTTGAATTGAAAGATGATCAATGGAAGGGTAAGTTCGTTACCCCATAGGTTTTAATTATTTTCCTTAGCTTTAGAAGATATACCTACTTGCAAATGAAAAATAAAAAAGCATCTATTGCGAATTCGCGCCGTAACTTTATCAAGAAAAGTTTGGCAGCTTCTACATTAATGATTGTTCCTAGACATGTATTGGGAGGCGTTGGATATACGGCTCCCAGTGACCAGCTGGCTATTGCAGCAATTGGCTCAGGAGGGAAGGGGGCTAGTGACATTGTCAATGCATCTGTTGGCGGGAGAGAACGTGTAATAGCTCTTTGTGATATCGACCCTTTTGGAAAACATGGAGTAACAGAAACACGTAAAGCATTTCCCAAGGCAAATTTTTATGCAGACTTCCGTGAATTATTGGCCAAAGAAAAAGACTTAGACGCTGTGACCATTTCTACTCCAGACCACACCCACGCCAATATTTCAATGGCAGCTATGGAGCGCGATATTCATGTCTATGTACAGAAACCCTTGACCCACAACATTAGCGAGGCGCGTATGTTAACCGAAACAGCACGTCAGCGAAAAATTGTTACTCAAATGGGAAATCAAGGTGCCTCCAATCCTTGTCAAGTGCAGGTGCAAGATTGGATCAATGCAGGGGAAATTGGAAATGTGCACACCGTAAAGGTTTGGACCGATCGTCCAATCTGGCCACAAGGAATTCCAAAGCCCAATCCAGATCCAGCGAATATGCCTAAAGGACTTGAGTGGGATCTATGGTTAGGTCCAGCAAAGTCTACTCCATACAACTCTTCTATGCATCCATTTAGTTGGCGTGGATGGTGGGAATATGGCACTGGAGCATTGGGCGATATGGGTTGCCATATTATAGATATTCCCTTTAGAGCCTTAGGTTTAAATTACCCAACTGCGGTTGAATGCAGCCTTGGAAGCGTATATAAGCAACTATGGAATCCAGAGCATTTGCCAGAAGGCTGTCCGCCTTCTTCTTTTGTGTCAATAAAGTTTGATGCTACAGAGAAAAATGCAAGCCCAATTACGATGGAATGGTCAGATGGTGGAATTCGTCCAGCACATCCTAATCTAATTCCAGCAGATGATTTCTTGGGAAGCCCAGGAAATGCAAATGGTGTCATGATGATTGGAGATAAGGGAATTATAACAACGGGAGTTTATGGATATGACCCTCGTTTATATAAAAAAGGAGAAGAAGTGGTAACTTTTGATCAGCCCAAAGAAGTAGAAGCAGAACACGGACATCACCGTAAATGGATTGATGCAATTAAAGCAGGATTCAATAGCGCTGAACACAACGCTTTAACCGCTTCTTTTGATTATTCTGGCCCGCTTACAGAAACAGTTTTGATGGGGAACATTGCCCTTCGATCATACTTGTTGCGCAAGGACTCAAATCGTGGTTTTGACTATTTTGGGCGAAAAAAATTACTGTGGAATGGAAACCAAATGCAAATTACAAATTTAAAAGAAGCCAATCAGTTTGTTGGCCGAGACTACCGTAAAGGGTGGGAATTAAAGTCATAAAAATAAATGAGAGATAAAGTGATTTGGATTACAGGAGCTTCTTCAGGAATTGGGGAAGAACTTGCCAAGCAGTACGCTAAACGAGGAAGTAAGTTGATTTTGTCTGCCCGACGAAAAGAAGAATTAGAGCGGGTAAGAAGCAGTTGTCTTCATCAAGATAATATTAAAATTGTTCCCTTGGATTTAACTGATTTCTCTGGTTTACCACATAAGGTAGAAGAAGCTAAGGAATGTTTTGGTACCATAGATTTACTCATCAATAATGGAGGAGTTAGTCAACGATCACTTATTGTTGACAGCATCTTTGATGTTTATAAACAGCTAATGGATGTTAATTATTTAGGAACGATTGCCTTAACAAAGGCCCTGTTGCCTTATTTTATTGATCGTCAAAAAGGGCATTTTGCAGTAGTGACCAGTGTGATGGGAAAGTATGGTTCCCCTTTTCGTTCGGGTTATGCCGGGGCAAAACACGCCTTACATGGTTTCTTTGATGTTTTGCGCATGGAACATCAAAAAGACAATATCTCGGTAAGTCTTTTGTGTCCAGGTTTTGTTCAAACCAATGTAACGATTAATGCTTTGACAGGTGATGGGTCGAGTTTAGGCCACGATGATCCCGCAACAAAAAACGGACTAGCGGTTGATGCTTTTTGTCGGAAAGCCATTAAAGCGTTAGATAAAAAAGCATGGGAAACCTATTTTGGAAGAAAAGAAAAATTAGGGGTTTATTTGAAAAGAATCTCTCAAAAACTTCTACATTGGATTGTTATACGATCCAATGTGCGATAATATAATATCTAAATCACTTTATACATGAATCGAAGAGAAGCCATTCAAAAAACTGCCCTGGGAGCTTCGGTAGCTTCATTTTTGCCCCTTTCAATGCAGGCAAAAAAATCAGAAGAAATAATTATTTCAAGTGAATTGAAAGGTAATATAAATCATTCGGTATGCGAATGGTGTTATCCGGATTTAAGTTTAGAAGAATTGTGCCAGGTGTCTAATTCATTGGGCTTGACCGGAATCGATTTAATTGGTCCAAAAGGATGGCCTACTCTCCAAAAACACAACTTGATTTCTACCATGTGTAACGGGGCAGAAATTAGCTTGATCAAAGGCTTTAATCACAAAGTTTACCACAGTCAATTGGTTGATAATTATCTCGAATATATTGATTTAGTTGCTGATGCAGGATACACAAATTTGATTTGTTTTTCGGGCAATAAAGATGGAATGGATGATGAAACTGGTCTGAAGAATTCGGTTAAAGGTTTGCAGAAAATTCTTGGAAAGGCAGAGAAAAGGGGAGTTGTCATTCAAATGGAACTCTTTAATTCAAAAATAAATCATCCAGATTATATGTGCGACAATTCAACCTGGGGAATAGAATTGTGTAAACGGTTGGATTCGCCAAATTTTAAATTGTTGTTCGACATATACCACATGCAGATTTCTGAAGGAGACATTATTAGAACAATTCAAGATCATCATCTGTATTTTGGACATTACCACACGGCTGGTGTACCCGGAAGAAATGAAATAGATGAAACCCAAGAATTGTTTTATCCAGCAATCATGAAAGCAATTGTTGCCACTGGCTTCAAAGGTCATGTGGCGCAAGAGTTTATTCCAACCGCAAAAAACCCTATTGAGTCTCTTCGTAGTGCCGTTACAATTTGTGACGTTTAAATTGAGTTAATTAATCTTGACTATTGATTTTGTCTTAATAGTTCGTATTTTTGTTTCTTACTATTTAACTTATGAAAACATTTAAGAATTCATTTTCCGTATTTTTTATTTTATTCATTGTTGGTTGTGGCTCCTCTGGAGGTATAGATCCACATCTTTCTCTTGAAGAGCAACAAGAAATTACCAATATTAATTTAGTGGGTAAATGGAAAATCCGAAGAACCAATATTGGTTCATCCAATAAAAACGCAACTGTTCAAAATGACTGCTCAATTGATGCAATTGAATTTTTTGACGACAGATCTTATGTTCTTTCAGTTAGCACCACCGAATCTTCTGGCAATATAATCTCAAAAATTTACAGAGGAAACTATGACCTTGATTTTGTTGTGACCAACAACGAACCAAGTTTAAATAAAATAGTATTGATGAATGCCGATTATTTGTCGGGCACAACTTTCCCAGCTAAAGGTTCAGTAGCGACCATTGATGAAATTTACTTGACCAATGAGGAGGTTAGTTTCCGAATCGAACTGGGACAATCTACAAACGATTTCTGTGTCACGGGTGTGGCTATTTCTTTAGAAGGTGATAAAGAAGAAAAATTAGAACCCAATGCTACAGAAGATTCTAATCACATCAAAATCCAAAAGGAATGGAGATTGATCGACCTAACCGCTTCTATTGAAGGCTCTACCAATACATATGAAACTGCACAAGATATTTGCATCTTTTTTGAGGATGAGTATTTCGAACGTTGCTATAATTTTGAAACAAATTCAGTTCAAGAGGAGTGTCCACAAGCAGTGACCACAACTTTATTAATGAGTGGATATGGAACTTTTCTCTTCACTTATTTTGATGCAGCTAATAATGTAGTTTCTTCGGATAATGGAGATTGGATATGGCGAACAGATACAACATTACCCTATACTACTTTTATGGTAAAGGGATCTGAAGATGAGTCGTTTGAAGAAGAGAATACAAGGATCAATGTGATTTCCATTACAGAAACAACCATGACACTCGAAGAATTTCAAGCGGAAACAGATGAAGACCAAAATACAATGAATGTCACACTGCGTTATACCTTCCAATTAGTTTCTCTGCCTTACCAAAATGTTAATTGCAAATTTGACTTTTAAAGGCAGGTTTTTTAAGGCGAGAATGAATTGCTCTGCATGCTTGACACTTTGCCTTTTTGTTCTTGTTGCTTGCTCTTGTCAAAATCAGATTGCTATTGATAAACTTGAAGTAGTTAGTTTAGATAATATTACCCATTATCAAAAAGATGCTGCTTCTTTTACTGGGTTGGTTTTCCGTGACAGTCTTTCGATTCGTTTGGAGGAATTTTCAGTAGTTTCTGGAAAGCGAAATGGGAACTATTTTCTGTATCATACCAATGGTCAAATAAAAGTGCAAAGTATTTATCTTGACGGGCTGTTAAATGGCATTGATGAGCATTTCTCAGCTATTGGTACTCCTACCTCTTTATTTAATTTTAGTGCTGGCAAAAAGGCTGGTAATCAATATACCTACTATCCTTCTGGTGCCATCAAAGAGATACTCTTTTTTGATAAGGGTGTATTAAAGGGGGAGAATGTCTTTTATTACGAAGATGGAAAAACAAGACAACGTATGCGGTTCAATCAATTAGGTCAACGTTCGGGCACATGGACTAAATTCTATTCTAACGGAGTTTTAAAAGAACGAATAGTATTTGAGCAGGGAAAGGTAGTTTCTCCACTACAACGTTATGACAGTGATGGTCAACTGATGCCTTAATTACAAGGACTAGAAGTAATTAAAGTATAGCTTCCGGCAATCACATTAATGCTTCCATCCAAATGGCAAAATGAATATGCTTTTCCTTTAGGAACGTACACACGTACTGTTTTACATAAACAATCGGTATAGGCAAAGGAAGCCCCATTGCTCCCTGCTTCAATGATTGTTTCCGTGCAAGGACTACAGCTCAAATAGACGTTTACAGAGGCAATATTACTGTCAATACTTCCATCGTTGACCTTATACGTGAAACTATCACCACCATTCAAGGTTCCATTTTGTGCGTAACTAAATGTACCACCAGCGTTAAGGGTAACTGTTCCAAAACTTGGACTACTAACAATAGACACCGTTAATACATCGCCATCTGGATCAATGTCATTTGTTGAAAAGGAAGTATATCCATTGTCAAGTGTGGTCGCGGTACCACCCAGGGCAACAATCAGAGTATCATCATATGCCACTGGCGGGTCGTTTGTTCCTGTCACAGCAATACTTACCGTTATTGGAGCGCCAATAATTTTACCGTCAGAGGCACTGTAGGTGAAACTATCAGACGATTGATCATCTCCGTTATGAACATACACAAAAGTTCCATCTGAATCGAGAGTCAATGAGCCGTGCGATGGGTCAGTTACCTTTATCGTCGTCAATGTAGCTGCGTCACCAGCATCAGCATCTGTGTCATTCCAGAGAAGAGAAGTTTGACCTCCTGTTGTTTTGGTTGCTGTTCCCGATTCAAGCACAGCAATGGTATCTGCTACAGCCACTGGTGGATTATTTATATAAATGGTTACACTGACAGTATTTCCATTAATGAATCCGTCATTCGCAGCATAATAGAAGGTGTCTGTAGATGTAGATGAACCATCGTGGGTGTAAACGAAAGTTCCGTTCGTTTGAAGGGTTAGTGTACCGTTTAAAGGAGAAACTATTAAGTTAGCCGTAAGTGAGTTTCCATCTAACTCTATATCATTTGTCAAAACACTTGTCGTAATTCCGTCGTTGAGAGTGGAAATTGTTCCACCTGCGACCACGCTAATTTCGTCAGTTACCGATATGGGAGGATCGTTCAGTGATCCTACAATAACATTGATTGAATCATCAATAGTACAAGAAGGATCGCCATCTGTTACCGTTAGAACAATTGTTGCACTACCATTTTGATCATCGAGGAAGTCAACGACAAGGCTGGTTGCAGTTAATGTTGTGGCAATTAAGGTATTGTTAGTAGACATCACTGAATAGCTCAATGTGCTACTTTCAATGTCTGAAAACGTATTTTGAATATCAATCCAAAGATCATTAGCATCTTCGTTTACACTAATGTCATCAATAGCATTATCTAAAGTCGGGCAATCATTTATTGGATATACATTAACTGTGAAAGATGTTTCTGCAATGCATCCGTCACCATCGTTAATGGTTATGGTTGCGACTGAAGAACCAAAGGCATTTAATGCGGGTACAAAGTCAAAATTCCCTGTAGATATTTGATTTATTCCATATACTGTGGAATTAGTCCAAGTGACTGTATAAGTTAGCGGGCTACTGTCTGGATCAGTAAGTCGTGCACCTAAGTCATAAGTTCCTGCAGAGTCATTGTCTTCATTCCAATCGAAAGCGGTTAATTCTCCCCCAAGCGCAGGATCAAAAAATGGACAGTCATTAACGGGTGAAATAATTATGTTAACTGTAACATCATTCCCATCGTTATTTCCATCATTTGGTTTGTACACAAAACTATCTGTGGTTGTTTCAGATCCATCATGCACATAGACAAAGGTTCCAGAACTTTGCATGGTGAGTGTTCCAAAACTAGGCGTAGTAACTATGCTAGCCGTTAAAATGTCATTCTCTATGTCTGTGTCATTCCAAAGTAGGGTCGTTTGTCCTCCAGTTGTTTGTGTTGCGGTTCCTGATTCGGACACAGTAATACTTTCTGTATTTCCAACCGGTGGATCATTTACGGGATTAACCGTAAGTAAAAATACATCATCTACAGTACAAGCAACATTATCGTTTGCAGTAACTGTAATTGTAACTATTCCCGTTTGGTTGTCTTTGTAATCAATGTTAAGTAGTCCAGCTCCATTGACAGTGAGTATTGCCAAGGCGGTATTTGTAGGAGAAACAGTGTATGAAAGACTATTTGGCGTGGGTAGAATATCGACGTCGTTAAAACGAAGGTTTAGATCATCTGTTGTGTCAATAGCATCTTCGTTTACAGTTGTTGAACCGACCGGGCTAATTACTGTTGGACAATCATTTTGTGGACTAATGTTTATGGTAACTGTTACAGTAACATTATTTACCATATCAGTTATGTTGTAGGTAAAGCTATCTGTAGTAGTTTCAGAACCATCGTGATCATAACTAAACGTTCCATTGGCAGCTAAAGTAAACATCCCATTGTGATGTGCTGGAGAATTTAATAAAGTTGCAGATAAAGCATCATTTTCCATATCTGTATCATTTGCCAAAACAGAGGTAGCTCCTGCCGTAGTTGTTGTTGCTGTTCCTGCTTCATCCAGAGCAATTGTATCTGGTCCGCCAACGGGAGCATCATTCTGTGGAACGACCTCTACTACAAAAACTTCTTGGGTAGTGATGCAGCCATTATTATCATCCACATTTATGGTTATGGTAGCTGTACCAACTTGATCATCTATATAATCAAGGGTTATTTCCTTAGTGATTGTATTGTATGCATGAGTGAGCAAGCCAGTATTTGCGTTGTTTACGGTTATATTTAGGGTGTTGTTTTCAGGATCTGAAAACACATCGGATATGTCTATAACATCATCCGGATCATCTTCTTGAGCGATAAAATCTGGCCTAGGATTGGAAACGATTGGACAGTCGTTTACTGGTGTGATAGTTATGTTTGTCGTTACGATTGAACTAGAACTACCATTCCCATCTAAAACGCGATAAGAGAAGGAGTCTGTTGAAGTTTCTGATCCGTCGTGCGTGTAGGTAAAGGTTCCTGTGTCTGAATTAACTATAAACGCACTGTAGTTAAAAGGCATCGTTACTACATTGGTTGTGATTGTATCAAGGCTATCCGCATCGGTGTCGTTATCCAATAAGGAATCATTACCTCCCGTTGTTGTTGTGATAGTTCCGCCCTCTGCTACTGTAATCGTTTCAGGGTTTGCAACAGGGATATCGTTAACACTGTTAACAGTTACGATAAATTCATCTTGGGTTGTGGTACATCCATTTCCGTCATTAACGTTGACGGTCAATGTCGCTGTACCAAAAGCATTGTCGGCATAATCGAGTGTTAATGAGCCCGAGCTACTATTGTAGGTAGCTGTCAATAAGCTAATACTTGTGTTGGTTACGGTTATGGTTAACGGGTTGTTTTCAGCATCGGTAAAGACATTCGATAGATTTAAAATATCATCCGCATCATCTTCCGTGGCAACTATGTCTGCGACAGGATTGGATATTGTTGGGCAATCATTTACGGGGGTAATATTGATGGTTACTGATACTGTTTCTCCATAAACCGCTCCATCAAATGCACGGTAGTAGAAGGTGTCGGTTGTTGTTTCTGAACCATCGTGAGTATAGGTAAATGTCCCAGTGCTTGAATATACTACAAATGCACTAAAATGTAAAGGATTTGTAACGACACTAGAGGTGATTGGGTCTCCATCTGGATCGCTGTCGTTGGCTAAAACAGAAGTCGCACCTCCAGTGGTGGTGGTGGCTGTTCCTCCTTCGGCAACTGTAATGGAATCTGTCTGACTAATGGGTGGATTTGTGTTTGCTGCAAATGAACCAACATAAATTCCACGACCATAAGTAGCTGCAACAACACGATTGTCAAGCGCAGAAGTACCTCTGAAAACCATGTCATATACGGCCACATCGCTCATACCTTCCTCGGCAATTGACCAGCTTGGATTGGAACTAGTGATGAAGTCTGCTGTCCTCCATACTCCCAGTTCAGTTCCAATAATAACTTCTTCACTCTCATAAGGATTATGCAAAATTGAGAATACCGGGATGTTGGGGAAATCTCCCTCTTTATTGCTGAACGTAGCCCCGCCATCACTGGAATACAAAACATTGCTAGTTAGGCCGTAGTTGTAATAGGTAATATAAATGTCATCTTCTGTTTCTCCTATGTGAATGTCTGAAACACTACCAGCTCCCGTTCGTAGGGTGCTTATGGTGCTCCCTCCGTCTACTGCAGCATTGGTGATTTTTTTAACCCCTCCACTTCGAAGACCAACAAATAAAGTTGTTGTTTGAGTAGTGTGTCTTGAAACTTCAAGAGAAGTCACATAATCCGTGGAGATAGTAACATTCGAAATAACAAAGTCTGCAGGTGAGCCATCTAGATCAGTAATTACTCTAATATTTCCAGCTCCTGCATTAGAAAAATAGACATCATTGTAAGAATCTAAGGCTGCAGGATTGATAAAACTCCCCTCATTTGTAGGGAGAGAAAGGCTAGTAGATAGATCTGTATATCCGGTATAATTCCCCATTAAATCGTAATCCAAACGGGTGATACTATTGTTATACACATAGTTAGTAATCATATAATCACCTCCAATTTGATCAAAAAAAGTAGCAGCTCCATCTCCAGAGGAGATGGTTGATCCGTTTGTTTTGTTTAGTTGTGGGTTAGTTAAGCTAAAGGTTCCATTATCTTGTGTTCCTCCGATGATTAAATCGGTGCCAGCAAAATCAGGTGGTGTTTGTGCTACGCGATAAAATTGGGTAGTAATGAAATTGTCTTCCATATCAGTAAAAACTGAAGTGCTAGAAGCGGTTGATAATGAACTGGCATATGCAACTCCACCATCATTAACAACAATTGCTTTATTGGAGTCACCTGGATGAAAATATAAACCATGTTGATCGGCATGGACGATAGATGTTTCTAAAGAGGATGGAAAAAACAAAGAACTACTTGTCCATTTAGAAATTTGCGACCAATTTTGACCCCCGTCTTCACTTCTGTGCCAATTGATTCCTCCTGCATAAACAATATTGTCATTGTTGGGGTCTATTTCAATTTCTAAGTCATAGGAAGATTGTCCTCTGGTAAAATCAGTTGTTGAAATCCCGTCTTCTTGGTCAATGGGTTCAGGAAGTGTCTGAATGGTTGCAAAATTATCAGAAGTTTTGTAAAAATTAGCCTCACCGTTTACTTGAGCCAAGATATAGTGCGTGTCTGTGTCTGTATTGCTTGGGGCAATTTCTGTTCTACGTATGTTACTGCCTGGAGGGTCATCCCAGGTTGGGCTCGCTTTTGTAAAATTAGCGCCATCATCCGAAAACCAGAAACTTCCCCCAGATTCACCATAAATATTTCGGGTGCTACTCATCCACAATCTATTGGAAACTGCTTGCACTTCTAGGTCGTTGATGTGATCTAACGTACTGCCATCAGGGCTAAGGATACTTGTTATTTTGGACCAAGTGGATCCACTATCGGTAGATTTGTACAGTCCGTAAACAAAAGTATCCAAAAAAGAATTGCTCATCCTTTTATGTCCGCTTGACCCTAATGCTGCGAGGATGTGACTCGGAGTAGCTGAATTCTTGTCATGGTCATAGAGAACCATGTCATTAATATAAAAGTACCCATCAACATCATTTCCTGTTTGGGTTGCTGTTTGAGTGTTGTTTCCAAAAACCAATGTCCAGTTGGCACCTCCATTTATAGATTTGTAGATCCCGTTCCCTGAGGCATCTCCAGAAGTATAAGATTCACCTGTTCCTGCATATATGGTTGCCGGATTATCTTCGTCCTGGACAATGATGGAAACGGCAAGGTTACCAAGAACTCCTGTAATTCTCGACCATTGTTGATTTTCATCACTAATCTTTGTGTTTTCCCATAGTCCACCGCTCACTCCTCCGGCAATAACACGGTCATAGTCAGGACCGTCTGCAAGATCAAAAATAGCTGCTCTTGTTCGACCAGCTTCATTGTTAGGTCCAATGGTATACCAAGGTTTTGCCACCGATTGACCCGGGACAGCATTCCTTCTTAAACTTTTTTGACGTTCAAACCGATTTAAGACCTTTTGTTTGCTAGAATAGTCTGGGCTTCCCGTACTTGGATCTATGGTCAGTTCATATATTTCTTCAAAATATCTGTCAGGCGTAAGACCTTGTGCAAAGCGGTCTAATTTCCCCATATGCTTAGTTTCTATAAAAGGACTGTTTTGAAGAAAGTATTTGTGTAACTCCAATGGCCCCATCCCGTCATTTGGTATAGAAAAACTAACCATTAGAAGAAGAAATAGTTTAAACGCAAAACTGAAATGATTTGACCTTAACATATATAGTTAACAATTGTTTAATTATAACGCCATTAGTCAAGAACTAGTATATGGCTGACATATAATTTAAGTGGGATTTATCTTTTATAAAGGTGAAGAACGTTCTTAGCTCATCAGCGACTGGACCTTCATGGCTAATCCCATATCACCAGCAATTTTCACCTTTCCGCCCATTACGGCCATCATAGGGTTGAGGTCGCCACTTTGTAATTCCATCAACGTACTCGCTGAGGTTGTAATGGTGCAGTCGGCTTCGTTATCTTCTTGGGAAACTACGTTGTTATTGCCCGTTCCGTCTACAAAGACAGTTAGGTCATCGATAACAAATTTCAAGGTTCCACCAATGGCCTCTGCTTCGTTGGCTTTATTTCTAAGTTGTGTAAATACTTCGTTACTCATTTTATATTTTTCATTAAAAATACATCAAAAAAGTCAGAGAGTGAAATTTTTTAACTCCTTCAGCCATCATTAAAAAAAAAGCCAAGACCACCGGGGTCTTTTAAAATAATGTTTTGCGCGATTTTCTCTTCTGCTGAGAAAATGACTTCTTCCTCAATGGGTAGTTCAATCTATTTTATATTTTCTATGATTTCCTTGTTTTTTGTCCATTGAAGAAGGTCAACGAGGGATTGAAAAATAAATGTGGACATTGATTTGATTGCTGGATGCTGAGATGTTGCCCCGCTTTGTTTAATTCAATCCACCCAGGTGTAGGAGAGTAGGTCCCTTTGAAACCAAGTTTTCGCCATAGAGAGTAAGAGTCTTGAAGAGAAGCTGTTTCTAACGATACACCATAATAATTTCCTAAAATGGATTGCTTTTGTCCGAGAGTGTAAGGACATTTTTCTTTATTTAAATGAATTAACGTTCCGCTTGGGCCAAAGAATGATTTTGTTTCTTTGGCGCCATAGACATGCAAGGTAGGTTGGCTTGTGGTTGCAGGATTAAGTAAAATAATAAAGCGACTTTCTTTCGCTATGTAGATATCTTTTTCTCGGCTAATTTCAAAACCAAGTTTTGTGTAAAAGGCAATGCTTTTATCTTTTTCGAGTAGAGGGCTTTCAAGCAGGAACACTCAATAAGATATAAAATTTCTTTCGTTTATATTTGCAATATGAAAACT
>Ga0115572_10000394_pt1 | contig 37116 bp, 30 predicted proteins | sample COGITO_mtgs_1206_FD_88681 | JGI IMG/M metagenome (GOLD analysis project Ga0115572, IMG submission 88681) | Pelagic marine microbial communities from North Sea - COGITO_mtgs_120607 | ecosystem: Environmental > Aquatic > Marine > Epipelagic | place: Germany:Helgoland, sampling site Kabeltonne... | reverse complement strand
TTATCGCTCAAAATAAAGTGCTGCTTAACGAATACAATGAAGAAAAGAAAAAGTTTTACCTTCAAAAATTATTCAAAACAAATACAGTATTAAAAACGGAGCTTAGAAGTTTAATCATCGGATTATTTACCCTTGAGGAATACAAGCACTTCTTAAGCATTAAACCAATGGTTATTAAAAGAATAAACACCATTATCCAAAACAGAATTACCTCTAATTTATTGAAAGTAGAACAATAGTTTAATTGAACAGTCTATGTTCTGATGTCTACTTACTATTCCCATTCGATAGTAGCCGGAGGTTTAGAACTGATATCGTATACAACCCTATTTACTCCTTTTACTTTATTGATGATTTCGTTAGAGATTTTTGCAAGAAACTCATAAGGTAAGTGTACCCAATCTGCTGTCATACCATCAACAGATTCTACAGCTCTTAAAGCTACTACTTTTTCGTAGGTTCGTTCATCACCCATTACACCAACAGATTGAACTGGCAGCAAAATAGCGCCAGCTTGCCATACATTGTCATACAATCCATGGTCTTTTAACCCTTGTATAAAAATAGAATCGACTTCTTGAAGAATAGCTACTTTTTCTGGTGTTATATCGCCTAAAACACGAATGGCAAGACCCGGACCAGGAAAAGGATGTCTACCAAGAAGTTCTTGAGACAAGCCCATTGACTTCCCTACTCTTCGTACTTCATCTTTAAATAAAGTATTTAAGGGCTCTACAATTTTCAATTTCATATAATCAGGCAAACCACCCACATTATGATGAGACTTTATTGTTGCAGATGGACCTCCAGTAGCAGAAACAGACTCAATAACATCAGGATAAATGGTGCCTTGAGCTAACCATACAACCTCTTTAATTTTTTGAGATTCTTCATCAAAAACATCAATAAATGCCTTTCCTATGGCTTTTCGCTTTTTCTCAGGATCAGCTAAGCCATTTAAATCTTTGTAAAATCTAGCTTTTGCATCGACACCTATGACGTTTAAGCCCATACCCTCGTATTGTTTTAAAACACTTGAGAATTCGTCTTTACGAAGCAAACCATTGTCAACGAAAACACAATGAAGGTTAGCTCCAATTGCTTTGTGAAGCAATACAGCTGTAACAGTTGAATCAACACCACCAGACAAACCTAACACCACTTTATCGTTGGCTAGTTTGCTTTTTAAAGTTGAAACAGTGGTCTCAACAAAAGAATCTGGAGTCCAATCTTGTGTGCAATTGCAAATAGCGACTAAGAAGTTTTTTAATAACAGAGCACCTTCAGTAGAATGATAAACTTCAGGGTGAAATTGAATGCCGTAAGTCGCTTCATTCTCTATATAATATCCTGCACATTTAACAGCTGTTGTAGAGGCAATTACCTTGTAATTCGATGGAAGTGTTGCGATGGTATCTCCATGACTCATCCAAACTTGAGAGTTGGTGGTTATGCCTTTTAATAAGGCATGACTAGAGTCAACATAAGATAAGTTTGCACGACCGTATTCGCGAATTTTAGACGGCAGTACTTCACCTCCATATGTATGCGCTAAATGTTGAGCTCCGTAACAAATACCTAGTAATGGTATTTTACCTTTAATTGCTTCTAGATTTGGAATGGGCGCATTTTCTTCACGAACTGAATGAGGTGACCCTGACAAAATAACCCCTTTTAGGTTCGCTGTTAATTCAGGCATATTATTGTAAGGGTGGATTTCACAATAAATATTTAATTCCCTAACTCTACGAGCAATAAGCTGAGTGTACTGAGAACCGAAATCGAGAATTAGAATTTTATCTTGCATGCTTCAAAATTACTATAATTTATAAAACGAACATCCATAAAAACAAGTGAATTTTACAATTATTTATTGAATTGTAAAGAACTGAAAAGATTAAAAAAAACAATGTTGAAAATAGCAGAGTATAATGCAAAAGGAATAATTAACATAAACCAATTCAATCAATAAAATTAAATTCCAATTTAAACACCTAAACTTTACAACAACCTAGTCCTTATGGATCATTTATAACGCTAGCGCATCTATAAGTTTAGTCAATTTATAATCTAATTCAGTTACAGTATTCCCTGCATCATGAGTACAGAAAGTAAGACTTAGGCTGGTGTAAGAATTCACTATTTTTGGATGATGATTCTCTTTAGAACAGATAGCTGCAATCCGATTTATAAAATCTATAGCATCTTCAAAAGAATTAAATTGATACGCTCTTACTAGTTGATTGTTTTTAAGTTCCCACATATTATTTATTTAAAGCTATTTGATAGGCATTTTCATAAAGAGGCATAACTCGTTCAATATCGTACTGCTTAGAAACATTAAATGCATTAAGAGCAAACTCTTTATACAAAAGCTCATTTGACAATAACGAGATGGCATCGTCAGACATTTTCTTAACATCTCCTAATGCTGATGTAAAACCAGTAGCTCCATCAATATTAACTTCAGATAAACCACCAATATTGGTTGAAATTACGGGGACATGTGCTGCCATTGCTTCTAATGCTACCAATCCAAAACTTTCTTTTTCTGATGGTAGAATAAATAAATCTGCGATAGCTAATATTTTGGGTATATCTTTTGATTTACCTAAAAACTTTACATCGTCGCAATAGCCTAGTTCTCTGCATAAATACTCAGCATTATCCCTGTCTGGGCCATCGCCTACCATCACTAATTTAACAGGCATCTTTTGTCTAATATTTGCGAAAATTTTAATAACGTCGGTAACTCGTTTAACGGGTCTAAAGTTTGATACGTGAATTAATATCTTCTCGCCAGAAGGCGCATAATAGTTATGCAAATCTTTATCAAATACAGTATGATGTATTTTGAAGTCAATAAAGTTTGGAATCACCTGAATTTCTTTACGAACAGCGAAAGAAGCCAAAGTTTCAGCCTTAAGATCATTTGATACTGCTGTAACCACATCAGAATGATTGATAGAGAAACTTACGGCTGGAGCCAAACCAGGACTTTTACCAACTAAAGTAATGTCTGTTCCATGGAGCGTAGTTACAACAGGTATTTTAATACCTTCCTCTGCAAGCATCTGCTTGGTTAAATAAGCAACATAGGCATGAGGTATAGCATAATGAACATGCAATAGATCTAGTTTTTCAAATTTCACTACATCGAATAGTTTGCATGCTAAGCCTAGTTCATAGGGTGGGTATTCAAAGAGTGGGTACTCAGCTACTCTAACTTCATGAAAATAGATGTTATTTAACGTATTTAATCGAACAGGTTGTCTGTAAGCTATAAAATGTACCTCATGACCTTTAACAGCTAAGGCCTTACCTAACTCTGTAGCTACAATTCCACTACCTCCAAATGTAGGGTAACAAACAATTCCTATTTTCATACTATTCTATAGATTTGTATATTGTTTCTTGAATTCTGGTACGAATATTTTCTCTAATTAAGAGGTGATTCTCAGCAGAAGGATGAATTCGATTTGACAAAAATACATAAACCAATTCGTGTTCTGGATCTGCCCATGTTATAGTACCTGTGAAACCGGAATGTCCATAACTACGTGGACTTGCTTCTTTACACGTTGGGCCATCTGAATCGTCAATAACGGGCTTATCGAAACCAATTCCGCGACGATTGTCAGTATTGCAATATTGGCAAGAAGTAAATTCTTTGAGAGTTGACTCTTTTATATAACGTTTACCTCCATAAGATCCTAAATTCAAATACATTTGCATTAGCTTAGCTAAATCATTTGCATTAGAAAACAATCCTGCGTGACCGCCAATCCCATTTTGCATTGCTGCTCCAGGATCATGTACATAACCCTTTAGCAATTGATGTCTGAAGTAATCGTCTTTTTCTGTAGGGATTACAGACGATTTAGCTAACTTTTCTAATGGATGATAGGTTAAGTAATTTGCGCCTAAATCTTCATATATTCGATCTTGAATTAAATATTTTAATGAAGATTTTTCTTGGTTTTCAATTATATGCTTCAGCATATAGTACCCTATGTCGCTGTATTTATACTCTTTTTCTTCGCGCATTTTAGAGTAAATAACTTTGTTTAGAACTGTATCTAAGTATTCGTTCTTCATAAATAAATCAGCAGCTACTTCTACTTGAAATGAATTTGATTTAACTTTAGAATAAAGCATAGGATCTGGGAGTCCGGTATCGCTTACTGTTTCCCTGTAAAAAGGAATCCAAGGCCATAGCTGTGCTTGATGCGCTAAAACTTCTCTGCTTGTTATTTTGGCTTTTGAACATGTATCGTCAACGGATAAATAATTAATAAAGGGCTTGTCAAGATCAAAAGTACGAGCATCAACCTTTTGCATTAGTATGGGTAATGTTGCAGCAATTTTAGTGATGGATGCAATATCATAAACATCAAATTCATTTACAGGAACAAGGCTATCGTAGGTATGGTATCCAAAACACTTATTGTAAACTACTTTACCGCTTTTAGCAATCAATACCTGGCATCCAGGAGTAGCTTTCATGCGTATGGCCTCATGTGCAATGGAATCAATCAACGAGAGTGTATCTCTATTCATAAATACTTCTTCGACCTGGGTGTATTTAAGGCGGTCTAAACTTTTAGTGGTTAGACCAGCACCAGCTTTGTAAGCACTACTCAAACTCACAGGTAATTTACCCGTAATCGGAAAAGCTCCAAAAATACTTTGGGCAGCTAAAGATTGCATTGATTGTGTGTTTTGATAAGCAACTATAATAGCACCAACATCAGCTGTAAATTGTGCGTTAAACAAACTGTAAGGATTGGCAAACAAAACAAGTGAAACAGCTGTTTGTTTGGATAATTGAGTAATGAGTTGTTTGTCTTGATTAGAAATTTCGTACGATTTCCAGGGAGACTTTGTTGATTTATGTACGGAAATAATAAGCTGATCAAAATCGGATGCTTTGTGAACTTTTGGATTAAATAATGTTACGGCACCGTAGCGTTTCAACTGTGTAATAAAAGATGCTGAATCAGAACCTCCGATTGGAAGTACAGCAATAGCTTTGTTTTTCAAGTATTGAATAGGCAAACTATTTTGTTCGTTTTTCAATAAAGTTAATGCCGCTTGCTCCAACCTATTTACTAAAAATTTACCTTGGTTACTTTGAGAACGCTCCAAAACTCGTAACGTATCTAAAGACTTGTGCATTGTTAAACCCAACCACTCTTTTGCTTTAAGAATTTTTACACAAGACTCATCAAGTCTAGATTCCCTTATAACACTGTCTTCAAGTGCTTTTTTTATTGCTCTAAAAGCAGCTGGAATATCTTCAGGAAAAAGCAAAACATCGTTTCCAGCTTTAAGTGCAGAAACCTCTAAATCGCCACTTTCGTAATAAGAGCTTACTCCTTTCATATTTAATGCATCGGTAAAGGTAAGTCCCTTAAAATGCAATTGTTGTTTTAACATGGTATCTACAACGTAAGGAGATAAAGTGCTTGCTCTATTGGTAATAGAATCAAGTGATGGGATATTCAAATGAGCTACCATAACAGATGCTACACCTCCATCAATTAATACTTTAAAAGGAAGTACATCAACAGAATCAATTCTTTCTTTTGAATGGTTAATTAAAGGAAGTGTTTTATGAGAATCAGTTTCCGTGTCGCCATGACCGGGAAAATGCTTTGCACAAGCTAAAACACCCGAATCTTGTAGGCCTTGCATCAAAGCCAACCCTTTTGAGGAAACGTTTTGTGGGATTTCTCCGAACGAACGAGCATTAATAATAGGGTTAAGTGGATTTGAATTAACATCTACTACGGGAGCAAAATTAAAATGAATGCCAAGTGTTTTGCATTCTTGAGCCATAGCAGCCCCCATTTCATACAGAAGTGAATCGTCTTGAATTGCGCCAAGAGTCATATTCCATGGGTAAGGCTTTAAACTGTCTATACGCATAGCTAAGCCCCATTCTCCATCAATACCATTCATTAAAGGTATTTTAGATTTAGATTGAAAACGATTTACCAATAAAGTGTGATCGGTTGGATTGGACTGAAAATAAATCAAACCTCCTAATCCGTAATTCTCAATCAAACTGTCGATTGACTTGTAATAAATTTCATCTGTATTACGTCCGTTTGCAGCTACCATAAATAACTGACCTATTTTCTCGTCTAAAGTTAAGGTTTGAATTAGAGAATCTGCCCAAGGTGAATCAGCTAAAAGATAAGGTGGGATAATAGGTGGTTGTGGGATTGGAGAAACAGTTTTACCCCAAAACCCCAACATACTTAAACAGATGATGAGCACACTAAATATTCTTACAAACATGAAATTAAAGCTGTTAAAATTATTTTGACAAATTGGGCTCGTACTAAAATACAAATCAATACAAAATGGATTTTAAAAATACAGAGTTTTACATTTAAATGAGTTAAAGATTGCTGTTTTTACCTAAAATGTTATTAACAAAAAAAAGTCAGCTTTAAAGCGCATCAATATGTTTCACATTAAACTATCAACTAGACTTAGTTCGAATAAAAAACAAGCCTGTAAAACTAATTAAACCGTTAATAATTAAGAGTTCAAAACCAAAGCTAAACCCCCAAAAAATTGGAGCAATTAATTGCAATACATAGGTTAAAATTGGAGCCAAAATAACAACTGGAATAACGAAATGATCTTTAATTTTATAACTTGTAAATAGGCCAAAAGCATACATCCCAAGTAATGGTCCATAGGTGTATCCTGCTACTTTAAATAAAGCAGAAACCACACTTTCGTCGTTAATGAGTTTAAATAAAAGTATTACAATAAATAACAGTATTGAAAATAACACATGCGTACGTTTTCTTAATTTAACTTGTTTCGTGGCTTCCCTATTTTGGACGTTTAAAAAATCTACACAAAATGACGTTGTCAGAGCCGTTAATGCTGAATCAGCACTTGAATAGGCAGCAGCAACCAAACCTAAAATAAAAAACAACCCAACAACCAAAGGCATAGATTCGTGCATAGCAACGCTAGCAAACAATTCATCGCCAGAGGCTACAATACCTTTACTAGATGCAAATAAGTAAAGAAGTGCACCGAGTGCTAAAAACAACACATTAACAAAAACTAGAATAACGCTAAACCAAAACATGTTTTTTTGCGCATCTTTTAATGTAGGGCAAGATAAATTCTTCTGCATCATATCTTGATCTAGGCCAGTCATAACGATGGCTAAAAAAGCACCTGCTAAAAACTTTTTAGGAAAAAATGACGGTGAACGAAGATCTTCAAAAAAGAACATTTTAGCGTATTTAGAAGCTGAGATTTCAGAAACAGCTTTGCTTAAACTAAAATTCATGGCATCGGCAACGTAATAAAAACACAAAACAACTGCTATCAACATAAAGAGCGTTTGTAATGTATCCGTCCAAATAATTGTTTTTATTCCGGCTTTGTGTGTGTAAAGCCAAATTAACAAAATGGTTAAAGCTACAGTTACAGCAAAAGGTACATTCCAAAAGTCAAAAACTAAAACTTGCAAAACATTAGCTACTAGATACAGACGAAATGCTGCTCCAATAGTTCGAGATAAAATGAAATAAAACGCTCCCGATTTGTAAGACCAAAAGCCAAAACGATCTTCTAGATACGTATAAATAGAAGTTAAATTTAATTTGTAATAAATAGGCATCAGTACAGTGGCAATTACAGCATAACCAACAAGATAACCAAGCACCATTTGAACATAAGAAAATTGGCTTGAAGCGACCCAACCAGGTACAGAAATAAAAGTGACTCCAGAGAGACTTGCCCCAATCATACCAAAAGCAACAATATACCAAGGAGATTGTCTTTTTCCCATAAAAAAAGTTTCATTTCCTTGATCCTTAGAGGTGAGTTTTGAAATTAAAACAAGAAAAGCGAAGTAAGCTGATAATACAGCAATGATTAAAGTTGGAGTCATAGATGAAATTATAAAAAATCTAATATATAATTTACTATTGATACTTTAAGGTAAAAAGCTATTTTTGGGGTATGAATTTCTCATCAAAACTACTAGAAAAAGCCGTAGAAGAGTTCTCAAAACTCCCAGGTATAGGAAAAAAGACTGCTTTACGTTTGGTTTTAAACCTACTAAAGCGTGAAAAAGAAGATGTTAGACGATTTTCTAATGCTATAGTAGACTTACGAGAAGGGATTCAATACTGCACAAAATGCCACAACATATCAGATCTTGAAATATGTCAATTGTGCGCTAACCCAAATAGAGACGATTCTGTTCTTTGTATAGTAGAAGACATTCGTGATGTAATGGCTGTAGAAAATACACAACAATTTAAAGGCCTTTACCACGTTTTAGGTGGTGTTATATCTCCTATGGAAGGTGTTGGACCTCAACATTTATCCATTGATAGTTTGCTGAAAAAAGTTGACAATGGAGAGGTAAATGAAATTATCTTTGCTTTAAGCAGCACTATGGAAGGCGACACAACAAATTTCTACATATTTAAAAAATTAAAAAACTACGACATTAAAGTCTCTACCATTGCACGAGGAATTGCCTTTGGAGATGAGCTCGAATACGCTGATGAAATTACTTTAGGAAGATCTATCGTAAACAGACTTCCTTATGAAAACGCTATAAAAAGCTAACAGCATGAAGTTATCCATTATTATTGTAAACTACAATGTAAAGTACTTTTTAGAACAATGTTTGCAATCGGTACATAAAGCCATTCAGAATATTGAAGCTGAAGTTTTTGTAGTTGACAATAATTCTGTTGACCGTTCTGTAGAAATGGTAACAGCAAAATTTCCATGGGTTAAACTCATAGCAAACAAAAAAAATACTGGGTTTTCTGTTGCCAATAATCAAGCTCTTCGATTAGCTAAAGGATCGTTTTGTCTGCTTTTAAACCCCGATACAATTGTTGAGGAAGATACATTTGAAAAATGCTTGTCTTTTATGGAAACCAATCCCAAAGCTGGAGGTTTAGGTATAAAAATGGTTGATGGAAAAGGAAAATTCTTACCAGAATCTAAAAGGAGTTTACCCACCCCAGCAGTCGCTTTTTATAAAATATTTGGTCTGTCTAAAATATTCCCTAAATCAAAGCGTTTTGGAGCCTATCACCTTGGACATTTACCCGAAAATGAAACCAATGAAGCAGATATTATAGCTGGAGCATTCATGCTATTAAGAAAGGAGGCACTTGATAAAGTTGGCTTGTTAGATGAAACCTTTTTTATGTACGGGGAAGATATAGACCTCTCTTACAGATTAATTTTGGGAGGCTACAAAAACTACTATTTTGCAGATACTAGAATTATTCATTACAAAGGAGAAAGCACCAAAAAAGGGAGTTTAAATTATGTATTCATCTTTTATAAAGCGATGATTATATTTGCAAAAAAACATTTCTCTTCAAAAAATGCTCGAATTTTCAGTGCATTAATTAATACGGCAATATACATTAGAGCCTTTGCTTCTATTATTTCTAGGTTTGTAAAAAACATTGCATTGCCCGTGTTTGATGCAAGTATTATCTACTTAGGAATGTTTTATTTGAAGAACTATTGGGAAACCAATCATAGGTATATAGAAGGCGGTGCTTATCCAGACATTTATTGGCAAATAATTATACCAATTTACATTGTATTTTGGTTGGGTATAGATAAATTATGTGGTGTATATGACCAACCTTTTAAATTGACTAAATTAGTTAAAGGCGCTCTGTACGGTTTGTTTTTCTTACTCGCTTTGTACGCTTTACTACCTGAGCAATTCCGTTTTTCTAGAGCTATTATTCTACTAGGTAGTGTTTGGTCTGGTATCGCCATAACAATTATCAGAAGTCTATTTAAAGTACTAAAAATTAAATCCTTTCAATGGAGTGAAACGCTTCAAAAGAGATTCATTATTATTGGGTCTTTAGAAGAGTGTAGACGTGTTTATGAATTGATTAAACAAACAGCTATTAAAACTGGATTTATAGGCTTTATACATTTAGAAAAAACTCAACTTAAAGATGAACTATACATTGGGCAATTAAATCAACTGGAAGAAGCCTTAGGTATTTATTCTATTGATGAGTTGATCTTTTGTTCAAAGGATATGCCTGCACAAGATATCATATCTAAAATGTCGATCATAGACAAGTACGATTTAGATTTTAAAATTGCGCCAGAAGAAAGTATGTATGTTATAGGATCAAATTCTATAAATACCCAAGGTGAACACTATGCCTATGCTTTGAACAGTATTAAAAAACAAGAAAACATACGAATTAAGCGCGTATTCGATGTATTCTCCTCCCTATTATTCTTGTTTATATTACCCATCTTAATTGTACTAAACAAAAGTTTTTTTACATTATTACGGAATATAGTTTCGGTACTTTTAGGTCGTAAATCATGGGTGTCTTACCACAGAAAAGGTATTACCAATACATTACCAGTTCTAAAAGACGGCGTGTTTAGTCCGGTTCCAAACAATACAAACTACACCGAAAGAACCTTACTAAAACTTAACATGCTCTATGCTAAAGAATACCGATTAAAGAATGATTTTGACATACTGTTACGGAATCTTACCAGACTTGGTTAAGGCTTTTTACTGGAGAGTTTACCTTGCTATAAAATCCATTTATCGTATGTTTGCAGAGCAAAAATAAAATACAACAAATTATATATATTATGGCTAAAGTAGAATTAATAATGCCTAAAATGGGTGAAAGTGTTGCAGAAGCAACCGTTATTAAATGGCTTAAAAATGTTGGTGAAACTATTGAAATGGACGAATCCGTTCTTGAAATAGCCACAGATAAAGTAGATTCTGAAGTTCCATCAGCTGTTGAAGGTGTTTTAGTTGAGCAATTATTTACTGAAGACGATGTAGTTAAAGTTGGACAAGCAGTAGCAATTATAGAAACAGATTCAAGTGCTGCTATTGCTTCTTTAGATGAGGTAGATGTTGAAGCTCCAAAAGAGGCAATAATAGCCTCAGAAATTGTTGAAAAGGCTATGGAAACTACTACACTTCCAAAAGCAGCTGATTCAAACAAATTTTTCTCACCTTTAGTTCGGTCTATTGCACAACAAGAAGGCATGAGCATGTCTGAGTTAGAAAGTATTTCAGGCACAGGTAAAGACCATAGAGTTACCAAAAAAGATATTTTAAATTACCTAAAAAACAGAAGTTCAGCCAAAGCAAACATTCCACAGCAAATAAATACGCCATCAGCTAGCCAATCTTCCACTGTTCAAATCTCATCTCCTTCTATTCCAGCTATGGAAGGTGATGAAATTATAGAGATGGATCGCATGCGTAAAATGATAGCCAATCATATGGTGATGTCTAAGCACGTTTCTCCTCACGTAACTTCTTTTGTTGAAGCTGATGTAACAAATATCGTTACTTGGAGAACTAATGTAAAAGATGCCTTTTTTGCCAAAGAAGGAGAAAAAATAACATTTACACCCGTATTTATTGAAGCCGTTGTAAAAGCAATTAAAGATTTCCCTATGATTAACGTTGCTGTTGACGGTACCAATATCATAAAGAGAAAACACATTAATGTTGGAATGGCTGCTGCATTGCCATCGGGTAACTTAATTGTTCCTGTAATTAAGGATGCTGATCAAAAAAACATGATTGGTCTAACCAAAACCGTAAACGATTTAGCAAGAAGAGCCCGTGCTAATTCATTAAAACCAGATGAAATAACTGGAGGAACATTTACATTGACTAATGTAGGTGGTTTTGGTAATGTAATGGGAACACCCATTATAAACCAACCACAAGTGGCCATTATGGCTGTTGGTGCAATTGTTAAAAAACCAGCCGTTATAGAAACAGAAATGGGCGATGTAATTGCTATTCGTCACAAAATGTTCTGTTCCTTATCTTACGACCATAGAGTTGTGGATGGTTCGCTTGGCGGAAAGTTTTTAAAACGGTTTGCTGATTACCTAGAAGCTTTTGATCCAAAAACAACTATATAACACAAAAGCATCAACAAAAGTTGGTGCTTTTTTATTTACCTAAAAAATGAACTTAAAACTGAGCAGACCATTAGCGTTTTTCGACTTAGAAACAACAGGCGTACAAGTAGGAAAAGATAAAATTGTTGAAATTTGCGTGCTTAAAGTTGCACCAGATGGCACAGAAGATTGTAAAACTTGGCGAATAAATCCAGGCATACCTATACCAAAACAGTCATCAGACATTCATGGTATAACCGACGATATGGTTAAGGATTGTCCAAAATTTGGGGAGTTAGCTTTAGAAATATATAATTTCATAAAAGATGCCGATCTGTCTGGATACAATTCTAATAGATTTGACTTACCCCTAATAGCAGAAGAATTTTTGAGAACGGATATAGATTTTGACATGAAAAATAGAAGATCTATTGATGTACAATCTGTTTTTTTTAAAATGGAACCTAGAACCTTAACTGCAGCTTATAAATTTTACTGCAATAAAGAATTGATAGGAGCTCACGGAGCAGAAGCAGACACAAGAGCAACTTATGAAATATTAAAAGCTCAAGTTGAGCGTTACGAAATATTAAAAAATGATTCTCAATTTTTAGCCGACTTCACCCAACCTAACCAACCCAATGCAGATCTGGCAGGTATGATTAAGTTCGATGCTCAAGGAGATGAAATATTTAACTTTGGCAAACACAAAGGGAAAAAAGTTCTTGAGGTTATGGCCAAAGAACCAGGCTACTATGGGTGGATACAAAATGCAGATTTTCCGTTGTACACTAAAAAAATACTAACAGCGATTAAACTTAGAAACTTTAATGGTTAATTATTTTCTATAGCACTGCCTAACATTAAATTAAACATAGCCGTCAAACACACCTAAGTATACGTATCATGAAAATCATTTGTATAGGTCGAAATTATAGTAATCATGCAAAGGAACTAAATAATCCTGTGCCAGATAAGCCTATATTTTTCATAAAGCCTGATACCGCCTTACTTAGAACAAATGAATTTTATATACCACCTTACAGTTCAAACATTCATTACGAATTGGAATTCGTTGTGAAAATTAAAAAAGTTGGAAAATCCATTTCAAAAAGATTTGCATCTAAATACTATGATGAAGTAAGTGTTGGCTTAGATTTAACTGCAAGAGATTTACAACAAGAATGCAAAGAAAAAGGATTACCTTGGGAAATAGCCAAAGGGTTTGACAGTTCTGCCCCGATAGGTAAATGGTATAAAAAGGAAGCGTTAGATACGTTTGATTTTTATTTAGTAAAAAATGGTAAAAAAGTTCAAGAAGGAAATCCTTCACAAATGCTATTTGACATTGACAGTATTATAGAATATGTTTCAAAATTTATGACCCTTAAAAAGGGAGATCTTATTTATACTGGCACCCCATCTGGTGTAGGTAAAATTGAAGTTGGCGATGTATATGAAGCATTTTTAGACACGAAAAAAACACTTAGTTTAACGATACGATAGGCTGGTAATGAAATACAATAATTACATTTTTGAATTCTTTAGTATGCTAGGTATTCATAAATACGCCTTCTTACTCATTTTGAGTTCATGTTCTACCAGTTACAATATTAAACATTCTTTCAACTCTATTCCTCATCAAAAACAACCTGATTATAGCCTAACAAACAATTGGGCTGCACTCCCCTTTAAAGACGATTACGCAGACTTTGTGCCGAACAGCTCACTTAAAAACGCTCAAGACTCAAGTGAAATTGACGTTTTCTTTGTCCACCCAACAACTTTTTTTGATCGAAAAACACCCGAATGGAATGCAAATGTTAACCATTCATCCATCAACTATCTAACAGATTATTGGGCAATAAAACACCAAGCATCTGTGTTTAATAACGTTGGTAAAATTTACGCACCTCGCTACAGACAGGCTCATATAAAGTCTTATTATAATTTAGATGTTGGTGGACGAGAAGCCATCCTATTTGCTTATGAAGATGTGAAAAGAGCTTTTGAATATTATTTGGAACATTACAACAAGGGCAGGCCCTTTATTATAGCATCTCATAGTCAGGGTACAACTCATGCTTCCTTTTTAATTCGTGACTATATAGATAAAACAAATTTAAGAGATCAATTAGTTGCTGCTTATCTAATAGGTATGTCGGTTCAAAAAGATGAATTCGCTACTATTAAACCGTGTCTTACAGAAAATCAATCCAATTGTTTCCTCAGTTGGCAAAGTTACAAAGACGGAATCACACCTAGTGATCACTTTGATGCGTATAGAAAAAATGCTTTTGTGATTAATCCTATTACGTGGACAACAGAAGAGGGCTTTTCTTCTCTCAAAGATCACAAAGGATTGCTTATGTCTAATTACAAAACGGTTTACAAAAATGCCCTAAGAGTAAGGCTAAATAAAGAAACAAATATCTTGTGGATTGAAAAACCCAACATTCCATTGTCAATACTTAGAGGGATGAAAAATTTTCATATTGCAGATTACAATTTATACTGGTTTGATATTAGAAAAAATGTGTCCGATAGAACCCTAAACTTCTTAAACAACAAAAAAGGAGCTAATTAGCTCCTTTTTTGTTTAGTGATAAAACTTTCCACTTGACAGCTTCTTTAAATCTAGACGAAGGCAACTTAACGGCTTTTACTCTAACGATATCTCCTAAATTAAATCCCTTAGATTCTGCAAATTTAAAATTAATCGAAACAGAGCCAACAAAATACTCCGCACCCTCCACTCTAATTTCATCTTCTACTACCTTATAAATAGTCCGTTTGGGGCGTTTATCCGATTTTTCTACATACAATGCTTTGTGCTTAACGCCTTCATGATTGGCAACTCTTTGTAGTTTTAGACTAACAAAATCTCCAACTTTTAGGGAGGTATCACCAAAAAACTTAAATGCGCCATGAACATCATCAGCAACAACAAATTCGGCTAAATCTTTGGCTAAATTTAAACCGTATATAACGCCATTTTGTGCTTTCCAGTCTGCAAAAACGTAGGCTACAACTGGCTTTGACCTGTTGTAACAATAGTACTCATGATTGATCGAGTATTTGACAGACTTAAACCAAGACTCTGTTGTGAAATTTCGCCACTCATCGGTTAAATTTTTCCCCAATTCTCTTCGAGAATCTGTAATGGTTTTATGTAGCGATTTAGCAACAGCAAACTGCTTATCTTTAAGTAAAATATAAAATAATTTGGTTTGAGAACGAATCAATTGACCAGGCCTAGTATGGCAAGTAACCGTTTTGCACAATGCTTGTATTTTTTGTTCTTTATCTTCACTAATGTCAGACAACAACTCCCAAGCTAAATATTCTTTAGATCTTCTTTTTAGATACGCCAACACAGAAAGTGTAGCATTTTCTTTATCTCCTATAGCATTGAAAGCCTTTGCTTTGTAGTAATTTATGTAGGGTATGTTTTTGTAATGCTCTCCAACAAAATCAAGCTCTTCTTGTAAAATTTTAATATCCGCTTTGGATGGATTGTCCTGATTTGATAAGTCTTTGGCAATAGTAAGTAGAACAAGTTCACCCAGAGATGGTTTTTTCTCACCCTCATCGTTAATCGCCTCAAAATGATTCGCTGGCAAATTCCGAACTCTTAAATTCAATAGAACTGAAACGTGGGACTTGTTTAAATCTTTGGTTTCCAAAACAGAGCTCATTATAAAAGTAAACAGACTGGTTTGAGCCGGAAGATTAACGTGAGCTATGAACTGGTAAAGTTTATCGAAAATCTCTGAAGGAGCTTCTGCCCTCGTTAATTCCTTGATAAATTTTCCTACCTGCCACATAATATTTTCATGAACAACAGAATCGCGATCAGATACATTAAGTGCATAAAACTCTTGTAGATAATCAAAAAATTGGTCGGCCTGAGGCAGAAAACAATTCTTTTGAAGTAGATCGGTTAAAACTTTACCAAAATCGCGCTTTAATAACTCTTGATCTGGTTTTGTTTTTAAACGTTCTTTAGCCAACTCATAGGCTTGATAGATCTCTCCCTCTCTTCGCAATTCCTCAATTACAGACATAAAAATTATTTAGTGTGCCAAATTTACAAAAAGCTTTAATACACCAAGCTAATAAAGTGTTTCATTTTTGTTTTAAAGTGCGAATATACTCGTTTGTAAATTGTAAACTGACTTTCGATTAACTATCTTCGTTGCAATGAAAAAAAGAGTACTTGTTTCAGTAACCAACGATTTGTTTACCGACCAAAGGGTAAAAAAAGTATGCGACAGTCTTTCTGAAATGCACTTCGATATAGAGCTAATTGGCAGGATGTTACCCAATAGCAAACCGCTAAATCGATCCTATAAAACTCGAAGAATGCGTCTGATTTTTAATAAAGGTCCTTTCTTTTATGCCGAATACAATATAAGACTCTTTTTTGTGCTGCTTTTTTCAAAAGCCACTATTTTTCATGCCAATGATTTAGATACCTTACTCGCAAACTATTTAGCCTCAAAAATACGTAATATTCCTTTGGTGTACGATACTCATGAATATTTTACGGGTGTACCTGAGATTCAGAATAAGCCATTTGTTAAAATGGTTTGGAAATTAATTGAACAATGGATCTTCCCAAATCTTACGTACCTATTTACGGTTAATAATTCTATTGCAGCGCTCTATAAAAAAGACTACAATAAAACGCTTAGCGTAATGAGGAATATTCCTAAAAGAATACATTTAGAGCATCCTAAAACAAGAAAGGAACTTGGATTACCAGAAGCTATGGACATTGTAATTACGCAAGGTGCAGGCATTAATATGGATCGTGGTATCGAAGAGGCATTAGAAGCCATGAAATATTTGCCAAATGTATGCTTTCTTATCATTGGAAATGGAGACGTAATAGACCAACTAAAACGAAGAACTGTGCAACTTAATTTAGAGACTAATGTACTGTTTAAAAGCCGGATGGATTACCAAGAAATGATGCAACACACTCGGCATGCTGCCTTAGGTTTAACGCTTGACAAAGACACCAATATTAATTATAAGTTTAGCTTACCAAATAAGTTGTTTGACTACATTCATTCTGGCACTCCCATACTAGCTAGTAAAATTATTGAAGTTGAATCTATAATAAATACCTATAAAATTGGTTTATTTATAGACAATCACGATCCAAAACACATAGCGAGTCAAATAAAAAAGGCCCTAGAAAATAAGAGCCTTAGAAAAGAATGGGACGAAAATATGAAAAAAGCTCAAGACGAACTAAATTGGTCTAATGAAGAGAAAGAATTAAGAAAAGCGTATAGTGAGATTAAAATCTAAACACCTACATATTGTAGCATTAAATATACCATTCCCTTCCAATTATGGGGGAGTTATAGATATATTTTACAAAATTAAAGCACTAAGTTCTTTGGGTGTTAAAGTTCATTTACACTGTTTTGAGTATGGAAGAGAAAAAGCGGATGTACTAAACACCATGTGTGAAACGGTGACTTATTATCCAAGAAAAATGAATTGGATAAATATACTCTCTAAAACGCCTTTCATCGTTAAGTCTCGAACCTCGATACAACTGTTACATAATTTAAGTGCTAAGCCGATACCTATAATTTTTGAAGGTTTGCATTGCTGTGCCTATTTAAACCATCCTAAACTTAAGGAAAACCTAAAGTTTGTGAGAACACACAATATAGAACAGGATTATTATAAATTACTCGCGAAATCAGAAAAAAACTTCGGTTACAAACTTTATTTATACCTAGAGCACCTTAAAATTAAACGTTATGAAAGCAATTTAAAGCACGCTAAAGGGCTTTTAACCATCTCGGATAAGGATAGAGCTTACTTTAAAGACATGAGCAAGAGTTATTTGGTAAGAGCGTTTCATCCAGACAACCAAGTTCACAGTAAAATTGGGCATGGGACTTATGCGTTGTACCACGGAAATTTAGCCGTTGCAGAAAACGAAAATGCCGCATTATTTTTAATCCAAAAAGTGTTTAAACATCTAAAATACAATTTGGTTATTGCAGGAATTAAACCCACAAAAAAATTACGGAATGAGATTGCAAAACACCAAAACATTAGACTCATTGAAAACCCAAAAAACACTATTTTAGATGCCTTAATACAAGACGCTCATATACAAGTGCTTCCAACAAGCCAAGCTACTGGTACAAAATTGAAACTTCTAAAAGCACTCCATCACGGAAGACATTGTATTGTAAATAGAAAAATGATAGCGATGACAGGCTTAGAGAAAAGTTGCGCTATTGTAGAAACACCAGAAGAATGGATACATAAGATAAATGAGTTAGCATCTGTAGATTTTAATAGTGAAGATATAACCTTGCGTCAAGAGCTTCTTACATCCTACGACTGTAAATTAGAAGCTGCAAAAATAGCTTCTATAATTTTTCCACAGGTACAATAGTACCCTTAACACAATTTATCATTTTAGAAGGATAATCATTTATAATAGAGTAATCATGAGTGGCCATAAAAATGGCTTTGCCTTTGGATTGAATTCCTTTTAAAACCTCCATAATTTCTCTAGATGTTTCAGGGTCTAAATTACCTGTAGGCTCATCGGCCAAAATTAAATCTGGTTCGTTTAATAATGCTCTGGCAATGGCGATGCGTTGTTGCTCGCCTCCAGAAAGCTCGTGAGGCATTTTATACGCCTTTGTAACCATGTTAACCTGCTCTAATACTTCTGTAATGCGGGCTTGTATTGCTGTTTTATCTTTCCAGGCAGTTGCTTTTAATACAAACACTAAATTTTCATGTACAGAGCGATCTGACAGCAATTGAAAATCTTGAAAAACAACTCCAATTCCTCTTCTTAAATAAGGAATGTCTTTTTCTTTTAGCTCCTCTAAATTGAGTCCAGAAACCTGTCCACTTCCTTGCTCTAATTTTAAATCACCATAAATGGTTTTTAGCAAACTACTTTTTCCAGAGCCTGTTTTTCCTATTAGATAAATAAAGTCTCCTTTACCTAATTCAAAACTAACTTTATCTAAAACCAAATGGTCTTTTTGAAAAATAGAAGCCTCTTTTAGGCTTAATATTGGCGTGTTCATATTCTTTATTTTCAAGGTTAAATCTAATTATTTTATTGCTATTTAACTACAATTTTTTTAAAAAAATCAGCATTGCTGGATTAAAAAATCTGTATTTAACACAAAAAAAAAGCTACTCAATGAGTAGCTTTTTTTATTAGTTTTTAAAAATTAGCGTACCTGAAACTTTTTAACTTCAGTATAATTCGCACTGCTTAGTTTAACAAAGTACATCCCACTGGCCAAATCAGACACATCAAATGATAGTGATGTAAGACCTTTATCTATGTTTGCATTCGCAATTGTTTTTACATTTTCTCCTAAAGCATTGTAAAGTAATACAGTTACTCTACTAGCTTCGGCTGAAGAAATAGTTAGTGTGCTCGTTTCAGAACTTGGATTTGGGAAAATATCAAATCCATTTTCATCCAGCTTTAAGTTTAAGGATTCAACTATAACAACTGCATTATCCTCTAATTGAGTAGAAACAGAATTTAGGTCAATTTCAACTTCTTCGGCATTCGCTAAAGACCAGTAAAACAATTTAAATTTAGAATGTAAATCCTTCTCATCTATCCAAAGTGTTAATACCATTGTTTGATTGTTGTAAACTGAACAAGCAATAACTTCATCATTTTGATTTTTAGCTGCAATTTCATCACCTATTAAAAAGTCACTAATTAAATCTTCAGGAAGCAGAAGATTCATATTAAACTCTTTTGGGTTTGGTAGTTTGTAATGACTATTCGTTAAATGAGAAGAAACTCTAAATTGGGGCAACACAATTGAATTGTCTGGATAGTTAAAAGTTCTTGTGGCATCCATACGAACTTGATAGCCATCACCTGGATCCATATCACCAATCGTGTTTACATTGTACTCTGGCCAATATACATTACCTACACCATCTTTAATCAGCATTATATCTTCATCTATAGACTCCATTACAATGCTAATGTCAGCTGATTTGGTTCTTAAATAACCCAAATAGCTCCAACCTTCGTTTAAGGTTAATGGATACTCATTGGGATTTGCCAAAGCTCCTCTTACTTGAAGAGAAGAAGTCGCATTAGACTTTACCTTGTAGGCTTTACCCACAATATGATCACCAATATTATTTAGATTGTATTCTGGCCAAAAAACGTTACCTAATTCATCTTTTGCTAAAAATAAATTTTCAACTATTGGTGCAAACACAGCACTAATATTGGAATTATCTGGTACAATATGAGTAGACATTAAGTTCCATCCTTCTTGTATTTCAATACTTTGAGATACGGTATTCGATAAGGCAGTAATAGCAGAGATACCATCATTGGCAAAAACATCTAAGTTTGGCATGGTAACATCATAATCAGCTAAAGCAACTCTTTCTTCATTAGTGGATAATTTCCAGGTTTTCCAGGTTAGCTCCTCACCTATTTGCAAACCATTAAACTCACCTGGTTCTGATCCGTAAACCGTTAGAGTATTGGTAACTCCAGTAAACATTATTTTACCGGCACAATAATGTAAATCATCTTGACCTAAGTAAAATACACCTAAATAATCACCAACTTCAATCGGAGCGTCATTAATGATTATGTTAGCTGTTATAGGAATAAGAATCGTATGGTTGCTAGAAGTAACTTCTATTTCCCAATTTGGCTCAGTTGGAGCTGGATACAAACAAGATTCATCTTCTGTGTTGACCAATTCATCGTAATTTAAAGCTAACGAATCCATACATCCGAACACAAAAGCGATACACGAAGCATCGTCGATGTTCGCATCTAGATTATAATTTAATGCTGTTTCATCGGTACAACCATAGATGGTACCTATGCAAGATCCGTCATCTGAGTTGGCCATTTCTTCGTAATTAATCGAAGTAGAATCAGTACATCCAAAAATTGGAGCAACACAAGAACCATCATCTGTTATAGCCGCTGCGTTGTAATTTACAGCAGTAAAGTCTGTACAACCAATAATTACTCCCGTAACCTCAACTGTTGCACTGGCTATATAAGCACCCATTACAGTATTGGCTGAAACAGTTACTTCATAAGATCCATTTGATTCGTAAAAATGTTCAGGCTCAAAAGTACTGTAAGTTGTGCCATCTCCCATGTTCCAACTTAAGTAAGATGGTGAAGGTATGTTATTAATTATGGCCCAAAAGTTGAAATTTGAGCCAGCAGTTTCCTGCCATTGAATAATTACAAGTGAAGTGTAATCACAAGAACCGTCTTCAGAATTTGCATTAGGATTGTAGTTGTAAGCATCAACATCTGTACAACCTGTAATATAGGCTACACATGAGTTGTCTTCAACGTTTGCAAGTGGATTGAAATTCGAAGCAGAAGGGTCTGTACAACCTTCCACAATACAAGATCCGTCATCAACAGTAGCTGCTTCATCGTAATTAAGACCGTCTTCATTTGTACATCCAGAAATAATACAAGAACCATTGTCTGTATTGGCTTCCGTGTTGAAATTATCAGCAACAGGATTGGTACATCCAAATACAATCTCCTCACAGGAACCGTCATCAACATTTGCGGTAACTTCGAAGTTAAATGCTGTTTCATCAGTACACCCAGGTATTTCAACGAGATCTTCCTCACCAGAAGTAAAACTTAAGGTTTCACTGAAGGCTGAACTTCCACAAGGACTATTTGCCTTAACATTCCAAAAATATTCAGTCTCTGCATCTAAAAGGTTTGTCAATGTAAAAGTAGCTTCTTCAATATCCTCAATCGTTTCAATTACAGTTGTAAATTCAATGTCTGTAGCAATTTGAAGCGTATAGGAATTCGCGTTCGCAACAGCTTGCCAAGTAAAACTTGGCGTAAGAGAAACGTCTGCTAAAGCTGCCGTGGGGAATGTTAGTGAAGTCTCAGTTGGTAGACCTTCAAATACGTTTATAACTACATCTGCAGTATGCGTAATAGCATCGGCTGTAGCCACAATCTCGAAAGGAATTTCTATGGCTGGAATAGGAAATGGTGAAGATATTGTTAGTGTAGAATTAGTACCTGGAGTAACTAATTGCGGATCAAATTCTACAAGAATGCCATCAGGAATGTTTGCTATAGCAAGCGATACTGGAGTGGTGAAATTTAAAATCGGTTCAATTTGAACATCAAAAGTGGCGGCTTCACCAGAGCAAATCTCTAATACTTCTGGAGTAACTGAAATATCAAAATTCGCTACGGTTGGCGAAACGATTTCAAATTTATTTGAAATGTTGAAGAACACATTGTTACTTCCTTTAACTTTTAGGATGGCTTCGTTAGAAACAAGATTAGGGCATTCAATAGATGCTGTTCCTGAATTAGGTACTGCCTCCAATAGCAGTTGGTCAAAAGTTAATCCATTGTTGGTAGAGAGATAAATATCTACATTTTCGGAATTTACGGGTTCGATATCTGTATTTGCTACATCCCATTCTACGGTGTAGGTATTACCGTATTCCCAATCCTCAGTAATGTTATTAATCGAAAATGAAGTTGCAACATCGGTAACCGTCATTTGCATAACATCGAAGCTAACACCTCCTGCACCAGCTTTGTTATCTCTAACAGTCATACGAAACTTCATATCTCTAGCATAAGAAGGTAATGTTTCGCCTAAAGAGGTGGTACCATTCACCAAATCAATCATTTTAGGAAATACTCGTGTTGGAGATTCCACAGGAGGCCACGATCTGAATAATGGAGCGTTTCCAGTTGGATTATCTAGGTCATCAACAATATCACCTAAATCGTATTGCTCCCAACAATACGTCAAAACATCTGAAGCATTTTGATCTGTACCCGCACCCGTTAATTCAAATGGAGTATTGGCTGGAATAGTGTAGCTAATGCCAGAAGGATTTGCATTGGCTAGAGGAATAGCATTGTTGGTTGCTGTTTCTTCAGCACAAGCGTTGTTTTCTATGTGAGTAGTCATCTCTACAAAAGATGCAGTATGGTAATAATCATCTGATGCAGTTTGTAAATTATTGAGTTCACAAATATTCGCATAAGCTAAAATGGTAGATCCAGAACCTGGCTCGTAAGCCGTTGATGGGTTTCTATTACCAGCTCCACAGTTTTGAGTACCACTGTCTCCATTAAATGTATGGTTGGCTCCAAATTGGTGGCCAATTTCATGAGCAACATAGTCAATATCGTAAGGGTCATTTATAGGTGCATTTGTTCCGGTAACACCTTTTGCTTTAAAATTAGAATTGCAAACCCCTTGAGAAGCTAGACCTCCAGCACCCGTTGAAAAAACATGTCCTATGTCGTAATTAGCTGAACCAATTAAGTCGTCTAAATTTTCTTGATTTGCAGCTAATATAGATGAAGCGTTTGAATTAGAGTAAGGATCGGTAACCGAATTTACGTAAACAATTAAATCGTTGTTTTCTATTAAATTTAGTCTAAATGAAGCCTCTCTTTCGAATACTACATTTACACGATTTATAGATACATTTATAGCAGCTAAAGCCGCTACAGAAGCCTCATCACCAGAGCTGTTTGCATGAAACTGAGCATATTCTCCTGTACATGCAATGGCTGCTTTAAACACTCTAAGTACGTCACCAGAACGGCCAGCAACCATAGCTTTAGCATTCGCTTGCGCTTCATTGATAAAACATTCTGCAGCTCTCACTTTTTCGTTGGTCGCATAAAAATCTTTTTTATTGTAGACTATACAATGCGAAGAATTGTTTATGCTGAAAGGATCAATATAAGTAGTACCTGATGATGAAATGATCATGGCATGAAAACCGTTATTACTTATTGAAATTCTAGCGGTTGCACTAGCATCGTCTAGTCCTTGAGCAAGGTAAGAATGAATTGAAGGATATTTGGCCGAAAGTTCTGCGGGCATAATAGCCGATTTTACGATGAAAAAATCTTGCATACTACCGTTTGGCATAGGCAAACTTAGAATAACAGAACTGTTTCGAATGTCAACTGAAAACTCTTCAGGAGCTTGCTCTAAAAAGTTTAATAGAGCTGGTAAATCAATCGCGAACGATTTAAAACTAGCAGGTATAGTATATCTTTTAGATGTAATAGGTATTGACCTTTCTTCTACCTCTTCAAATAAAGACTGTGCATTTAAACTTGAAAAGGCAATTAAAAAAAATGAAGTAAAAAACAAGCATTTAATTTTAGTGAAAACGTATTGCATATCGTGTTATATTTTTTTTAAAATGGTAATTTTCATCAGGACGTGAAGTTACAAAACAAATGCCAAAAAAAAATACTTATATTTCGGAATAAAATTTAAACCAAAATGAGCACTGTAAGCTATTGGGAAAGAGAAAGTTTTTTAGAAAAGAAAGACTATATAATCATTGGAAGCGGTATTGTTGGACTTACATGCGCTCTTGAGTTGAAACAATTGAATCCTCAAGCAAGTATTACCATCTTAGAAAAAGGGTTTCTTCCAGCTGGAGCAAGCACCAAAAATGCAGGATTTACTTGTTTTGGATCACCTTCAGAATTGTTGGATGACCTGAACCATTTAAATGCTGAGGATGTTTTTAAATTAGTAGAAAATAGGGTAAACGGACTAGCGAAATTAAGACGGATTGTTGGTGATAGGAACATGGAATACAAAGAATATGGAAGCTATGAGCTATTTAAAGATACCGAGTTGTACCATAAATGCATTGATAATTTGGAGTACCTAAACAAACAGTTAAAACCCATTTTTAACCAAAATACTTTTGAGATTTTCACCAAACCCAAAAATTTTGGATTGGCAAAAGAAAGCTTACTGATAAAAAATGTATTTGAAGGACAACTAAATACTGGATTGATGATGAAGAATCTCATTACTCTTGCAACCAAAGCTGGAGTAGAGATACTAAATGGTTTTACAGTAGCTAACATTGCTAAAATTAACGAAGGTTGGAAGGTGCTAGGTAAGCAAACCAGTATAGAAACAAAAAAATTAATTCTATGCAACAATGCTTTTGCTTCAAAACTTCTTCCAGAACTAGATGTTAAACCGGCTAGGGCACAAGTATTGATCACCAAACCAATCAAAAATTTAAAAATTAAAGGGTGCTTTCATATGGATAGGGGTTATTATTATTTTAGAAACGTAGCCAATAGAGTATTGTTAGGCGGCGGACGAAATTTAGATTTTAAAGCAGAAGAGACTTTTGAGATGAGTACTTCTATTAAAATTCAAGAACATCTTAAAGCCCTATTAAAAACTAAGATTCTACCAAATCAAGAGTTCGAAATTGAACACAGTTGGTCTGGCATTATGGGTATGGGTAATTCAAAGACAACACTTTTAAAACAATTGGATGAATCTCTTTTCTGTGCCATTCGGTTGGGAGGTATGGGGGTTGCCTTGGGTACCGATGTTGGTCAAAAAGTTGCAAATCTGGCAAATTCAAATCGTTAATATATTCTTGTATTTTCTTTAATTATAGATTTTACGCCTATACTTTTTCTGTTTTTCAGAATCAATATATTATAATTTTGAGCACCCTTCACTTATGTTAATTAATTGTTAAATAACATTGTAATTTATTGTAAATGAATATATTACAACACTTAAATAAACCTTAGTTTTATGTATATTAAAAAAGTCATCATCCATAAAGGACAACCTTAGATTGTATAATACATCTAAAAAATAAAATTATTAAATAAAGAATATTACTTTTGAAAGGATTAAAAAATGTAGAAAATGCGAGAATCATCTATTAAAAACGCCCTCATCTTTTTAACTATATGCTTTTTAGTTTATGTTTTAAAAGATGTGCTGACCCCTTTTTTGATTGCCCTATTTATTGCTTATTTAATCAATCCGCTCATCACTTTTATTCAAGAAAAACTTAAGGTGAAAAGCAGAAGCATTGCAACTGCTTTTGGTCTGTCTTTAGCATTAGCTCTCCTAACTAGCATTACACTTTTAAGCTTACCTACCATCAACAAAGAATTTCGAAGTGCGGCTAGCTTATTTAAAGAATATGCACATGTCATCCCTCCTATTCCATCCGGTTTAGAAGACAAAGTCAATCATTTTCTACAATCCGATCAAGCAAAAGAATTCATAAACAGCAGTACCATATCAGAAGCATTGAATAAGATCATCCCCATAATCAATTCCGTTTTTAAACAATCTATGGATTTAATTACCGGTATTTTCGGCTTGTTTTTAATTTTACTTTACCTGGTCTTTATTTTACAAGGCTATCCTCAGTTTAACAAATCATGGGCTACATGGGTTCCTGAAAAACACCGGGACATGGCTAATGAAATTAGTGTAGACCTAAATCAAGGAATGCGGGCTTACTTTAGAGGTCAGGCTTCAATAGCAGTAATAGTTGGCGTTTTATTTTGCTTGGGCTTTAGCATTATTGGCTTGCCCCTAGCCATACTTATGGGGCTTTTAATCGGTCTATTGAATCTAGTACCCTACCTGCAAATCCTGGGCATCATTCCGGTTTTTCTGTTGTGCGTTCTTCAAAGTATGGAAACAGACACGAGTGTTTGGGTAACGATTGGCTCAGCAGCACTTGTTTTTGTTGTCATACAACTGCTACAAGAACTACTTCTTATTCCTCGCATTATGAATAAAGTAACAGGTCTTCATCCAGCGATTATACTGCTCTCCTTATCCATATGGGGAAGTTTGCTTGGTATAACAGGACTCATATTAGCTTTACCAATGAGCACGCTACTCCTATCCTATTACAAAAAGTTTGCAAACAAACCTATGTAAGAGAATCGACGTATTCTTTTGACTTGGTCACAATATCTATAATAGAAACACCATAAAGGTAGCTGCCTAAAATTTTAAAGTTTGGTGAAGAATGAGCTTCAATAGCCGCTACTTTAGACAGGTGTCCTAACTCATACTGAGGAATAGCATTATCAATAAGCCTTAATTCTTGTTGCACACTAACAATATCCTTACCAAACACCTTGCTTAAAAACGCTTTGGCTTCATTTTCAAGATCCATTAACGCCAATTGATTGTAGGTAAAACGAGCACCACCTAACATAACTGTATTTACAATGTGGCTTTTCGAACCATGCGACGGAAAAGTGTTTGAATTGGCCACCATTCCTAAAACAACGGATTTTTCTTTTGAGGGAACCAAAAAACCAAAACCATCAAAATCTATTTGCCCCTTAGGTATTTGCATATTCAAAACACCTACAGGAGAATATTTTATTGAATTTAAGCTCATTGCTAGATCTTTGGACACAAAAGGACTTAACTTAAAAGCGGGTATAGTAGACACCAGCGTATCGTATTCATAAACAACACCGTTGGCACATTGCACGGCTCTTTTGTCAAAATCGATAGCCCTAATGTTTGCATCGTACACAATCGAACTCTCAAAGCGATCTTTTAAACGATCTGTAAGCACCTGTAAACCCTGTTTAAAACTAAACAAAGCCTTAGATGTTACTTCTTTAGGAAATGATTTGGCCATAGAAACTGGCGCTTTATAAGAGCGTAAAGCCCTTACAATGGAACCTTTTCGTGCTTCGAGCCTTTTAAGCAGAGGCAAGGTAGCAGAAATACTCATTTGAGAGACATCTCCTGCCCAAATACCACTTACAACGCTATCAAAAAACAAACGCCTTACGTCTTCACCAAAATGCCTGTCTACAAAATCTGCTAAGGTTTCATCATCTGTTACATGCTTCGCTTTTAAATCTTTAAACAATGCCTTTATAAAAATGAGCAAATACGGTGAGCGAACAAAAGAGGTGAAAGAATAAGGTAAAACTTGGAGCTTATTGTCGTGGTACAAATAACGTTTTTTTGATTTATCGTCTGCAAAAACCAACTCATCCCACAAACCCAAATCTTCGGCCATTTCTAAAACAAACTGACCGTTGCCTTTTGGACGAACACCCCTTGGACCCCACTCTACAACGCAATCGCCAAAAGGATTAGAATCGATAACCCCACCTGCTTTATGCTGCTCTTCTAAAATAACTATGGTAGAAGATGGGTTGTTTTTTTTGAGGTAATAGGCTGTTGACAAACCCGCAATACCCGAACCTAAAATGCAAAACTTAGCCATACTATAAAGTGATCACGCCGTTAATTTCTGAAGCCTTTTGGTAAATCGCTATAATTTCATCGGTTCCGAGCATGACTTCTTTAACCGTAATCGAAATAAAAGCGCCCTTTGAAGACTCCTTTCGAATAATTTCAGCTTTTTCGGGATCAAACAAACCTTCTATCTGAGCAATTTTTTGCAATTCACTTTTCACAATAAACTTAAACATGTATACACTTGGGTAGGTTAACTCCTCAAGTCGCTCTCGTAAACTTTCAAAATCTTTGTTCATAACTAAATTTTAAACAAAAGTACAAAGCATATTAAAAGACACCTCACAAGTCGCGCTTTTTTATAAATTTGTTTTTATGATAAAACGCATTGCAATTTCTGGAGCCCCAGGCACAGGTAAAACCAGTTTAATTGAAGAACTTGCTAAACATAATTATACATGTCACCCAGAAGTGTCTAGAGAAATTATTGCAGCTCAATTTAAAATTGACGGCGATATTACGCCTTGGAGAGACTTAAACGCCTTTAGCAACATGGTTATTTCTAAACGAGCAGACCAATTTAAATCGGCAAAAAACGACTTGGAATTTTTTGACCGAAGTATTATTGATTCTCTAGCCTACCTACTAAAAGACAATTTACCCATTTCTAAAGAATGGGATGCGCTCGCAAAAAAACACAAATACCACAAGCGAGTATTTATAACGCCTCCTTGGGAAGAAATTTACCAAAGAGACGCAGAGCGAATGGAGGACTTTAAAACGGCTACAACCATTCATAAATACATGGTTAAAGCCTATGAGTTGTATGGTTATGAAATTATCATTTTACCCAAAGTAAAGCTCAGTGAAAGAGTTAAATACCTACTCGACCATATTGAATAAACAAGAACTACATAAAGTACTAAAACAATACTGGGGCTTCGATTCTTTTCGTCCAATGCAGGAGGAAATCATCAACAGTATACTCGAAAAGAAAGACACCTTAGCGCTATTGCCTACTGGAGGAGGGAAATCTTTGTGTTACCAAGTACCTGCCCTTGCTTCTGATGGTATCTGTATTGTGGTATCTCCACTTGTTGCTTTAATGAAAGACCAGGTAGCTCAATTAAAAAAACGATCTATAAAAGCGATTGCACTTACCGGAGGCATGCGCCCTTCAGAAGTAGACATTGCCTTAGACAATTGTGTTTATGGAGACCTCAAATTTTTGTATGTATCACCAGAAAGATTGCAGTCAGAAATTGTGCTCGAGAGAATTCAAAAAATGAAGATTAGTCATCTAGCTGTAGATGAAGCGCATTGCATCTCTCAATGGGGAAACGATTTTCGACCCGCTTATTTAAACATCGCTACGGTAAGAGCACTCCTCCCAAACGTACCAGTGATGGCACTTACAGCTACCGCCACAAAAGAAGTGGCTAAAGACATACAAGCTAAATTGTTGTTTAAAAATGGACGCCAACTACAAAACAGTTTTAACAGAAGTAATTTAGCCTACATGGTTTTGGAGGAACACCATAAAATGGATCGACTTCAAAAAATGCTTACACGAATTAAAGGATCTTGCATTATATACGTTAGGAGCAGAAAAAGAGCTTCGGAAATGGCTACCGAACTCAACTATTTAGGAATAAAATCCTTAAACTACCACGCAGGTTTGTCGGCAGAAGAGCGGAACACCAATCAAAACAAATGGATGAATAATTCCGTTAGAGTAATGGTAGCCACAAACGCTTTTGGCATGGGCATAGACAAACCTGATGTAAGACTTGTAGTGCACCTGCAAAGCCCAAACACGCTAGAAGCCTACTTTCAGGAAGCAGGAAGAGCTGGTCGAGACGGACGAAAATCCTTCGCCGTAAGTCTGTATCAAAAATCCGATCTTGAAGCTGCACAAAATCGATTTGAAGAAAACTATCCAAGCTCAAAAGAAGTTCGATTGATTTACCAAAAAGTAGCCAATTATTTGCAGTTGGCTATTGGAGATGGCTTTGAACAAAGTTTTGATTTTTCTTTAGAGGAATTTTGCGAGCACGCGAAGTTGCCAAAAGAAAAGTGCTTAAAAGCCTTTCAAATATTAGAAAAAGAAGACCAGCTAAAATTTGACAGTTACCAAAGCCGACTAGCTACTGTACAAATTATTTGTGCACCATCGGTAGTGCTAAATTACCAAACCAACAACAGTAAAAAAAGAGAGCTGCTGCAATTGATCCTCAGAATATACCCAAACCTATTTGATGAGACCGCAAACATAAACGAACGCAAGCTGGCCATGCAAATTAACAAAGACAGTCAATTCGTTTACAAAGTACTCAGTCAACTTAACCAAGAAAAAATACTGGAGTACCACCCGCGCAACAACAAAAGCAAACTTCATTTCCTTTCGGCAAGACACGAAAGCAAACACCTCCCGCTATCGAGAGTACATTTTGAAGAAAGAAAAAATTTATTGGCCTCCAAATTGGCTAGTATGAATGACTATTTGGCCAATACAGAAGTATGTAGATCAATTGTATTGTTGGATTATTTTGATGAAAAAGACAGTAAAGACTGCGGTATTTGCGATGTTTGCATTTCCAAACAATCCAACAGTATCGATTTTAGAATCGCTTTTAAAAAAGCATTACTAAAGCGGTTAAAAGCTAAAAGCATCTTGCTAACTACTTTACTAAAAGAATACAGCAAGCTAGAAGAAGAAGTGATTATTGAAGAACTTAAAAAACTACTTCAAGAAAACATCATCTGCAAAGAAGATGGTAAAATTAAATTAAATGACTAGAGATAAAAGAATTGTATTTATGGGTACGCCTCAATTTGCTGTGGAATCCCTCAAGCATGTTAACGAAAGTGGCTACCATATAGTGGGCGTTGTTTGCCCTCCAGACAAGCCTGCAGGGAGAGGACACAAACTTCAATCCTGTGAGGTGAAAAAATATGCACTTTCTCAAAACTTAAACGTACTACAGCCCCTTAAACTTAAAAACCCCGATTTTTTAGCTGAGCTCGAAGCGTTGAAAGCCGATTTATTTATTGTGGTAGCCTTTAGGATGTTGCCCAAAGAAGTGTGGAACCTCCCTAAATACGGTACCTTTAACATACACGGCTCCCTGCTTCCTCAGTACAGAGGAGCTGCACCTATAAACTGGGCACTTATAAATGGCGAAACCAAAACCGGTGTTACTTCTTTTTTTATTGATGAAAAAATTGACACTGGTGCTACCCTTCTTTATAAAGAATGCGCTATTAGTGAAGAAGACTCGGCAGGTATTGTACACGACAAACTCATGCTTTTGGGGGCAGCGCTGGCAACAGAGACCTGTGATGCTATTTTTTCAAATACAATTCAAGCTAAAATTCAAGCTGACAATGGATTCTTAAAGGAAGCGCCAAAACTATTTAAAGCCAACTGTAGAATAGACTGGCACAAAAGTGCTCAAGAAATTCACAATCATATTAGAGGTTTAAGTCCTTACCCAGTAGCCTGGACTCTTTTTAACCAACCAAACTCAACTGAAGTTATCATCAAGCTCCACAAAAGCTCGTATACGTTGTGTGAACATCAAAACGAACCTGGTTTTATAAAAGCGACAAAATCAGACTTGAAAATTTTCACTAAAGATGGGTTTATTAACGTTCTAGAAATTCAAGCTCCAGGTAAAAAGAAAATGGATTGCCGTTCTTTTTTAAATGGGTTTACGCTTTCAGATGAACACAAAGCGTGTTAAGGCTTAGTACCACTCAGTTATTGATAAACGAGTATTTTACTGTTGTATTTATTAACAATTGGGTGCTTTTATTAACAAACTGCCCGTTTAAGGGGGTGCAAACTTGTGCAATTTCAACAATAGTCTATATTTGTAGAGCATTCAAAAAAATGTATTAACAAAAATTAACCCTAAAAACTGTTTATTATGAACAAGTCAGAATTAATCGACGCTATGGCCAGCGATGCTGGTATCTCTAAAGCTGCTGCTAAACTTGCATTAGATTCTTTTACAGGAACTGTAGCTGGAACTCTTGCTAAAGGTGGTAAAGTTGCCTTAGTTGGTTTTGGATCATTTTCAATTTCAGCTCGTGCTGCTAGAGAAGGTCGTAATCCTCAGACTGGTAAAACAATTCAAATTGCTGCTAAGAACGTTGTTAAGTTCAAAGCTGGTGCTGATTTAAGCGGAAAAGTAAACTAGTTTACTTCCCATCCAGAATAAAAAAACCTCGCATTAGCGAGGTTTTTTTTTGCTTAACAATCTACAACAAGACCATCGTAAGCAATAAAAACATGCGCTGGGAGCAACTTCGTTATTTCTTCATGCGTGCCCATTAAGTGACTCAAATGGGTTAAGTAAGCCCGTTCTGGATTTACAAGCGCAATTATTTCCAAAGCTTCACTCAAGTTAAAATGAGAAATGTGCTCTTGCAAACGCAGTGCATTTAAAACCAATACTTTTGAACCTTTAATTTTTTCTAACTCTTGCTCGGCAATCGTTTTAGCATCTGTTATATAAGTAACATCTAAAATCCTGTAGCCCAACACTGGTAATTTGTAATGCAATACTTCTACAGGGGTAACCAAATGATTGTTAACTAAAAAAGGAGCCTCTTTGGTAATTAAGTGCAATTTAACTTTAGGTACACCTGGATAAGTATTGGCAGCAAAAACATAAGGGTATTCTCTGTGCAATGCTTTTTCAACATTCGCATCGCAATACACATCCATGTCTTTTTTATGCTTAAAATTAAAAGCTCTTACATCATCCATACCGGCCACATGATCTTTGTGCTCATGGGTAAAAAATACAGCAGAAACATCTCTCACCTTTTCGCGCAACATTTGTTGTCTAAAGTCTGGGCCTGTATCAATTACATAATTTTTATGATCTAATGTAATCATTGCAGAAGTCCTCAACCTTTTGTCACGAGAATCCGTTGAAGTACAGACCGAGCAATCGCAAGCAATTACGGGAATGCCTTGAGAAGTTCCGGTACCTAAAAAAGTTAGTTTCATAAATACAAATATATTCGTTTTAATTGAATGAAAAACGGAATAAATACACCATTATTTTTGGCTATGTAAGTTAGGGAATTTACATTTGTGATATGAATTGTACGACATTATGAAAAACGTTGTTTTTACGCCAGCCCAAAAAGCACTGCAAATAAATTTAGATCCAGAACTTTATGGAACCTTTGCAGAAATTGGTGCCGGACAAGAAGTTGTCCGTCATTTTTTTAGAGCTGGTGGGGCTTCTGGAAGTATTGCAAAAACCATGTCGGCTTACGACAAAGATTTTAGCGATGCCATATACGGTAAAGAAGCCAACGGAAGGTATGTTTGCGAGTCGCGTTTAAAGAAAATGATTGAACATGAATACGGTTTAATTACAGAACGTTTGGACCGAGAAAAGCATCCGAACAAGCGTTTTTTCTCCTTTGCGAACAATGTAGCCACCATAAATTTTTCTAAAACCACCGATGGGCACGGTTGGATGGGACTTCGGTTTCAATTGAATCCGAATTCAGAACCCAACGATGTGGTATTGCATTTTTTAATGCACGAACGAGAAGCTAAACAACAACAAGAAAGTGCAGGTATACTTGGTGTAAACCTCTTGTACGGTTGCATGTTTCATCACGACAACCCCAAAACACTTATCAAACAATTGTTTGACAATATAAGTAAAGGGCATCTAGAGATAGATATGATTCAGATGAATGGCCCAGACTTTGAGCATGTTGACAACAGATTACTAAGCCTATTTTTAGTAAAAGAAAAGATGACCGATGCGGTTATTTTTGGCCCAGACGGCGTTAACCTTCAACCCTCTGAGCTTTTATACAAAAAAAACATACTTGCCATTAGAGGAAGCTTTAGACCGGTTACTAAAGTGAACATCGACATGATTCGAAATGGCTACACTAAATTTATTCTCGAAAAAAGAGTTCAAAAGGAAAACCTTCAGGTTTTATTTGAAATTACCTTAAGCAACCTGATTGCCGAAGGCGAAATAGACGAGGAAGACTTTTTAGCCAGAGCCGATATACTTTGCTCCATAGGCCAAACGGTATTGATATCTAACTACCAACAATACTACAAACTACTCGATTACTTTGGTAAATTTACCACCAAAAGAATGGGTATTATTTTAGGTGTACCAAACTTAAAACAAATATTTGAAGAGAAATACTACAGACATTTGAGTGGTGGTATTCTAGAAGCATTTGGTAGAATGTTTAATAGAGACTTAAAAGTGTACCTATACCCCTATCAAAAGCAAAAGGATGGAGAATTAACAATTTCCACCAACTTGCAAGTTCACCCTAGGTTTAGGCCTCTATTTGACTACCTTTTATACAACAACAGAATTGTAGACATAGATTACGATCCAAAAGTACTTCACATCTTTTCGCCAGTTGTATTACGAATGATTAAAAACGGCATACAAGGTTGGGAAGACCTGGTTCCAGCTTACGTAGATAATGTGATAAAGGAAAAAAAATTATTTGGGTACACATCTTCTGTAAAAGAAGAAGAAAGATCTTCTTAAAAAACTAAAAATCGATTTATTTGATCCTCAAGCAGTTTTACGGTTTCAGGGTGTTCTATTTCACCATGTTCGTTCAGTAATTTATGTACTTGAGACAACTTTGGTTTAGACGACAAAACTTCGGCCTTAAGATGATGAAACAAAGCCGTTAGATGATCCATACCTCTTAAATTACCAGCTCTACCAGTAGCAACACCCACAAGAGCAACCTTTTTTTCTGCTACACCATTACTTCCGATGCAGTCTATAAAAGCCTTAAAAACACCTGGGTAACTACCGTGGTACTCTGGAGAGATTACGACAAATTTTTCTGCAGAAAGCATGTATTTTGCTACCATAGAAGTAAACGCATCTGTAGCGGATCCATAAAAATTTGAAAACAAAAAATCTTTGGGCAGTTCTGCTAAATCAAATACCTGGTTTTCAATATTTTTTTGCGTTAACAAACGACTGTAAAATTGAGCTACTTTTAAAGTTAAACTGTCTTTTCTATGGGTTGCTGAAATAATGGTAATCATATCGTTGAAAAATTGTGTCTAAAATGTTGATAACATAAGGTAAAACATTGCTAAGTCTACCAATGACTTTACGTAATTTGAATGTTCAAAAATACAGAAATTTCATTTCATATATGGCAAAAATAATCGCAATAGCAAATCAGAAAGGTGGCGTTGGTAAAACCACAACTACGGTAAACCTAGCTGCCTGCCTTGGAGTGCTGGAAAAGAGGGTGTTACTCATAGATGCTGACCCCCAAGCAAATGCGAGTTCGTCTCTTGGAATAGACCCAAATGCAGATAACAGTGGGACATACGAATGCTTAGAACATCAAATGAATGCGTTGGAATGTATTAAAAAATCATCGAGTCCCAATGTAGATATTATGCCATCGCATCTGAATTTAGTAGGAGCAGAATTAGAATTGGTAGACAAAGAAGCAAGGGAGTTTATGTTAAAAACGGCGCTCAAAGACATCAGAGAAGAATACGATTACATACTTATAGATTGTGCACCTTCGCTGGGCTTAATTACCTTAAACGCACTTACCGCAGCAGATTCCATTATTGTTCCGATACAATGTGAGTATTTTGCCCTTGAGGGCTTAGGTAAATTAATGAACACGATAAAAAGTGTGCAAAACATACAAAACCCCGAGTTAGACATAGAAGGCTTGTTACTAACCATGTACGACTCTAGGTTACGCCTTTCGAACCTGGTTATAGAAGAAGTGAAAACACATTTTCAAGACATGGTTTTTAAAACCGTTATACAACGCAACGTTAAATTAGGCGAAGCCCCTAGTTATGGCGAAAGCATTATTCAATACGATGCGACTTGTAGAGGAGCTGTAAATTACCTTAACTTGGCTCAAGAATTACTCCTTAAAAACAAATCTTTGCAACACAATGGCTAAACAAAAAAAGGCTTTAGGCAGAGGCTTGTCTGCTATACTAAGCAATCCAAATACCGACATCACACACTCTAAAAACAACACTGATACCAATACACCACTCGGCAGTATTGGATCGCTTCTTTTAACTACCATAGAGGTAAACCCCTTTCAGCCGCGAAGTCATTTTGACCAAACAGCGCTTCAAGAACTGGCAGACTCCATTAAAGAACTCGGTGTTGTACAACCCATTACTGTACGTAAATTAGGGTACGACAAGTACCAGTTAATCTCTGGTGAAAGAAGATTTAGAGCCAGTAAAATTGCTGGATTGACCAAAATACCAGCTTACGTTAGAATAGCCAATGACCAAGAAATGCTTGAAATGGCCTTGGTAGAAAACATTCAAAGACAAGATTTGGATGCCATTGAAGTCGCTTTGAGCTATAAATTGCTTCAAGATGAATGCAAACTTACACAAGAAAAATTAAGCGAACGCGTTGGTAAAAAACGTTCAACGGTTAGCAATTACCTTAGGCTGTTAAATTTAAACCCGATTGTACAAGCAGGTATACGAGACCAAATGATTAGCATGGGGCACGCCAGAACACTGGTTGCTATTGAAGATGAAGAGGCACAATTGGAGTTGTACAAAGCTATTTTAACCGATCACCTATCGGTACGGCAAACCGAAGCACTAACCAAAGGGGCTAAGTCTGCTGCAAAAACGGCAAAACCAAAAGCAAGTTCCACAAAACCGCCACTCCCCTTTTCTGTGCAGCAACTAACCAAAGATTTTGAAGCTAAAATTAAAAGCAAAACCGAAGTGAAACTTCAAAAAAATGGAAATGGTACATTGATCATCTCTTTTAAAAATGAAGACGAACTCGAACACATTATGCAATGTTTTCAAAACACTTAATAGCTATACTTTGCCTGTGCTGTTTTGTTTTTACTGCAAGGGCGCAACAGCTTAGCGTAACTAAATCTCCAGCTAAAGCCAGTATGTACTCTGCTATACTACCAGGGTCTGGACAAATTTACAATGAAAAATATTGGAAAGCACCCCTTATTTATGCAGCCATGGGCACCGCTCTTTATTTAGCCAACTGGAACCAAAAAG
>Ga0115572_10000382_pt1 | contig 37870 bp, 24 predicted proteins | sample COGITO_mtgs_1206_FD_88681 | JGI IMG/M metagenome (GOLD analysis project Ga0115572, IMG submission 88681) | Pelagic marine microbial communities from North Sea - COGITO_mtgs_120607 | ecosystem: Environmental > Aquatic > Marine > Epipelagic | place: Germany:Helgoland, sampling site Kabeltonne... | reverse complement strand
GGAACAGCAAAAGGAGGGGTACTCTTAGGTATTTCTGATCAATTCCAAATTCCTGTAAAATACATAGGTGTAGGTGAGGGTATAGAGGACCTTCAGCTATTTGACAAAAGAAATTTTATACAAACCTTGTTCAGTTAAAAATAGATTTATGAAATTATTGAAGGGTATAGCCATTTTTTTTCTTGCACTAGGTGCCGTCTATTTGGTTGGTCCTAAGGTGGAAACCCCAGTTTTTTCGGATAAAATTCCATATGTCCCAACTGCTTTGGACTCACTGCAGCCCTGGATTAAGGCTAAAGAACAAGTACTTGGTAATGTCCGATTGGACAACGAATCAAAAATTATCTTTTATGACTCTATCCCTCAAAAAACAGCTTATAGTGTAGTTTACCTTCACGGATTTACTGCCTCTGGTAAAGAAGGAGATCCGGTTCACCAAATGGTAGCCAATGCTTTAGGAGCTAATTTATACATACCTAGACTATACGGTCATGGATTGGAAGAGGAAGAGCCCATGCTCAATTTCAATAATGAAGGGTTCTGGGAGTCTGGAAAAGAGGCTTTAGAAGTAGCCAAACGTCTTGGTGAAAAAGTCATAATCCTTGGAACCTCTCATGGTGGAGCTCTTGGTTTGGTATTGGCAGAGGACCCTCAAGTGTCCGCTTTAGCTTTATTTGGTCCCAACATTAAAGTTTATGATCCTAAAGCGATTTTATTGTCAAAGCCTTGGGGGCTTCAGATTTCCCGTTTGGTGAAGGGAGGTAATTATCATTATATGCAAACCGACAAGGAAGAAAAGAAAAAATATTGGACAACTAAATCGCGTTTGGAAGCGGCTACACACATGCAAAAATTCTTGGATTTAAAAATGCGTAAGTCCACTTTTAAAAAAATTGAGCTTCCTGTTTTTCTAGGATATTACTATAAAAATGACAGCATGCAGGATAAAGTTGTATCTGTTCCCGCCATGCTGAAAATGTTTGATCAGTTGGGAACCGCTGATTCGTTAAAGCATAAAGTGGCCTTTACAGATATCGGGGATCATGTACTTACCGCTTCTCTTTCAACTGATGAATACGAAGACGTGGCCATGGAAGCAATCCGATTTCTAAAAAGAGTTTTAAACGAATAGTCCATGAAACCGATCTATACCCTTTTATTTATTTTTCTTGTTGTTTGCTTAGGTTGTACACCTAACTCAGCTCCACTGAATCAATGGGAAGCCTACGATGAAACAGAAGAATTGGCTGCCAATACGGATCACCCTATAGCTCGTATGAGATATAAAAGGATTCAATCCAAACACAGCGATCGAAACGCCCTTTTTCTTCCCTTTAAGAAGGAATTGAGTGGATTTAATCAAGAGGATCACGATGCTTTAAAGTCCTATATACTTGAGCAAGACATCCCAAGCATACAAAAACACATTAATGCAGGTCATTTAACCTATGAAGAATTGACGCTCTTTTACATTTATCGAATGTATCGTTTTGAATTGGATCGCACTCGCTTTTTAAATGCGCTTATTTCACTGAATCCTAACGTAATGGAGCAAGCGCGTCAGCACGACCGAGATCGCCAGGAAGGTATGGACCACCCTTTATACGGTATGCCGATTCTCCTGAAAGATAATATCGACGCTACTCCAATGGCAACAACAGCTGGCGCTGCAGCTATGGTAAATAATTTTCCAGCCCAAGATGCTTTTATCGTAGAAAAACTAAAAGCTAAAGGAGCACTCATTTTGGGAAAGGTCAATATGAGTGAATGGGCTTATTATTTTTGTCAGGGGTGTCCTGTAGGCTATAGTGCCTTAGGGGGGCAAACTTTAAAACCTTACGGGAGGAGAATTTTTGAAACCGGGGGTTCTAGTTCGGGTAGTGGAGTAGCTGTAGCTGCAAACTATGCCGTAGCCGCTATAGGTTCTGAAACTTCAGGGTCTATACTATCTCCCTCTGGAAAGAACAGTGTAGTAGGTTTAAAACCTACTATCGGAGCCTTAAGTAGAAGCGGAATTGTCCCTATTTCAAGCAGTCTAGATACGGCAGGTCCCATGACTAAAAACGTCATAGATAATGCCATTTTAATGAGTGCCTTGATTGGCGAAGACAAAAGAGACCGTTATAGTTATCAAGCCAGTCCGATACGTTTTGACCATCTAGATACGGTCAGCCTAAAAGGAAAGCGCCTCGGACTTAACAGCAAGTTTCAAAAAGACAGTTTGATGCAAAGGGCTGTTACCGCGATGAAAGCCAAGGGTGCTGTTGTGATTTCATTTGATCCCCCAGAAATTCAGATGGATCAATTTAGAAGATTATTGGATGTTGACATGCGTGCTGATTTACCTCAATACCTCGATGCTTTTGCGCATCCAGAACTTGGGTTAGATTCTGTTAAAGATGTGGTTGCTTTTAATCTTAAAGATACGCTTTTACACGCGCCTTACGGCCAAGGCATTTTTATGAGAATAACAAAAGAAAAAAGATCTCAGGTTGAATTTAAAGCTCAAAAGCAGCAGCTTATGCAAACTGCTAAAGATTATTTTGAGCAAACGATGGATGAATATGATTTGGATGCTTTTTTATCTATAGACAATTATTCAGCACGAAATGCTGCTGCTGCACACTTTCCCGCCTTGGGTGTTCCCATGGGCTACGACAGTATGGGGCAACCAAAAAACTTGACCTTTATCGCTCCTTCAAAAAAAGAGCAATTACTACTTGAATTGGGAGCTGCATTCGAGCGCTTGGAAAATGTACGTCAACTCCCTCAACTGTTTCAATAAACTATGCGGACAAAATCTTTAAAGAAAAACACCATAAATGTTATTACTCTAGGCTGTTCTAAAAACATCTATGATTCTGAAGTATTGATGGGTCAACTTCGTGCAAGTGGAAAAGAAGTGGTCCATGAAAAAGAAGGAAATATTGTAGTGGTCAATACTTGCGGTTTTATTGACAATGCCAAAGAAGAATCAGTCAATACCATTTTAGAGCAAATACAGAAAAAAGAAGCGGGTGATGTAGACAAAGTTTATGTTACAGGCTGTTTAAGCGAACGCTACAAACCGGATTTGGAAAAAGAAATCCCACAAGTTGACCAGTATTTTGGGACTACAGATTTGCCTCAACTGTTAAAAGTTCTAGAAGCAGATTACCAACACGAATTGGTAGGAGAACGAATTTTGACAAGTCCCAAACACTATGCTTACATGAAAATTGCTGAGGGCTGTGATCGACCCTGTTCGTTTTGTGCCATCCCTTTAATGAGAGGAAAGCACAAATCAACACCTATAGAAGATCTTGTAAAACAAGTTGAGCATTTGGCCAAAGAGGGAGTAAAAGAGTTGATCTTGATCGCACAGGACCTCACTTATTACGGACTTGATTTATACAAGAAGCGAAGACTAGCTGATTTACTAATAGCTTTGGTTAAGGTAGAAGGGATAGAATGGATACGTTTACACTATGCCTTTCCAACTGGTTTTCCTGAGGATGTTCTCGAAGTGATGAGGGATGAGGATAAAATCTGTAATTATTTGGATATTCCTTTGCAACATATAGCTGACCCAATTCTTAAGTCTATGCGCAGAGGAACCACTGAAGCCAAAACAACTGCTTTGCTGCAAAAGTTTAGGGAAGAAGTTCCTGGTATAGTATTGAGGACTTCACTGATAGTGGGTTATCCAGGTGAAACCGAAAAAGATTTTGAAACTCTTAAACGCTGGGTCAAAACCATGCGCTTTGAGCGTTTGGGTTGTTTTACTTACAGCCATGAAGAAAATACGCATGCTCATCAATTGGAAGATGATGTGCCAGAAGAAGTCAAACAACAGCGCTCCAATGCAATCATGGAAATACAATCTCAAATTTCTTGGGAGCACAATCAAAGTTGTGTGGGAAAAACCTTTCGTTGTCTGATCGATAGAAAAGAAGGGAACCACTACATAGGTAGAACTTTTATGGATTCACCTGATGTTGACAATGAAGTACTGATAGATGCTACAAAACACTACCTAAAGCAGGGAGAGTTTATCCAAGTTTTGGTTACTGAGGCTTCAGATTACGACCTGATTGGTACACCAGTGTAAAGTCTCAGACTTGTCCTTTAGAAAAAGAGTGCGTTGGTAAATGCCATTTTACCAGAATACCAAAACCCTCTAAAAAGAACATTGTCAACAAAATAGATCAACTTACCACGTCCCTTTCTTTCTTCACCAACCAACAAAGACTTGTTTTGATTTTCAATGGCTTTAAATCCAATAAAACCAGCTACAGCCCTTGCATTATTTCCTAGAGTAAGCGCATTACTGCCGTTCTCTAAGAATTCATAAGCATCCTCATTTAATTTTAGCGTATGGTATCGATTTAGACCGAAACTTAAGGGATGCGACTGATCGAGGCTTGCCTCAAATACACTCCCTGTGGTCATGAGACTGATTTCGTTTCTAGACCGATCACCGTATGGAATTTCGGTAGTATCAAGTTCTTCATTTTCTTTCTTTTGCAGTTTAAAAGGATCTGTATCTGCAAAATGATCAAGTGCTCCAGCAAGTGCGATGATTTTTCCTCCTTTATTGATCCAATCAAGCAATGCTTGGTCGTTAGCGTTAGTCTGGTTCCATTTATTGTAATAACCACTTGGAATTATGAGTTGGTCAATATGCTCAAGTGCCGAAGTTAATCGACTGCTGTCAAGCTGTATCAGCGGATAATTCAATACCTGTTCAAAGAAATGCCATATCTCTCCGTAGTTATAGCTTGATGCATTATCAGATCGTAATAAGGCTATGCGAGGTGCTTTAATCAGTTCAAGTTGGGCTGCACCAAGATCGGGTCCTGAAGAAGAATATCCGGTTTCTATGGGAGTTAACTTTCTATTAAACGTGGCAGCAAGTTGAGCTAGTTTTTCTAAATGGTTTGGTTTTTTTTGATTGTCACCTTTAAGTATAAATAAACTTCCCCGACCCCAAGCTTTGCCACTATTTGTTATGGGAACTTGATTATAACGAACACCTAAACCTTCTTTTAAAAGTGCTGATAAAAACTTACCATCTTCTAAACTCTTATATTCCAATGCATAACCATACATATCCTCTTGAAGAGTCAAATCACTTAACTTTTCAATGGTATAAGGCGAATACTCTAGGGTTGATTTTATTGCTACAGCTTTTAATCCAAAGGCATAAGGTAAGGACCAAGAGGTTATGTCATAGGTTAATGAATCGTTTAGTTTAGTTTGTGGTTCTAAAAGAACTTGTGCCATTTTCCCTTTGGGTTGATTGGTCGGAACGACCAGTGCATCTGAAGAAAATGAAGTAGAAGCATTTCTCTGTTTTTGATAATCGTATCCCTTGACTGTAACATCTTTAGTCAAACGGTAACTTTGAATATCGTGTTTGTCCAGTAATGTGTTCAATGCATTTAATTTATCAGCATGCCCTTCCAAAACAAAATTTTGAAACTTTAAAGTTTCATTTTGATAAAACTGCTGATAATTTTCGTTAAGTGCAGTTTTATTTAAAGCGGCAATTTCAACAGTTGAAATCCCAGTAGTGTAATGGTGTTCTATACGATCCTTTAGGGTGAGGGTGATATTTTCATCATTTTCTATTCTAAGTCCTGCACGTCCGCCACCAGCTTGTTCATAGGTCATACCAATTGCGCCTAAGAATGTAGGATAGGTATCTCCATAGCTTGGATACAATAAGTCGAAACGCTGTTTAGTAAAATAGAACCATCCCTGCTTGTCAAAATACTTGGCGTGATTCTTACCGATTATATCTTGAAAGTTTTTTTGAAACGGGGTTATGATTTCGTGTAAGGGTTCTGCCGCAGGAGCAAAGTAGTAGGGACTATTTATTCCTTGTTCGTGAAAATCAACATGTATATGAGGCAGCCACTGGTTGTATTTTTTGATGCGTTGCTGTGATTCTACTTGTGTTAACCAAGCCCAATCACGGTTTAAATCGAAGCTGTAATGGTTTGTCCTTCCATTGTGCCAACCTTCTCTATGTTCCCGAGTAAAAGGTTGGGTGTCGTTTGGAGTACTTTTTATTTGATTGTATAAGTTGACGTAGCGATCTCTTCCGTCTGGATTAATGCAAGGATCAATAATCACGACAGTATCTTTTAGCCAATCTGAATATTTTGTTATTAAGGCGTATGCAGTTTTCATTGCAGCTTCGGTACTTGAAGACTCGTTACCGTGGACATTATAGCTTAGCCAAACTACAGCTTTATCATTGTTTTTCGGGCCTGGAATTACACCGCTATTCTGTAAATGAGCAGTGCGAATGGATTCCAGATTTTTAAGGTTTTCCTCAGTAGAGATAAAAGCCAATTGGAGTAACCGACCCTCGTTTGTTTTACCATAGGCTTGTAATTTTAATTGGGGAGAACTTTCCTCCAACATTTGAAAATAATCCACCACTTGATGATGACGTGTAAAATAAGAACCTAATTCATAACCCAAAAACTCATCAGGGGATTGGGCTTGTGATTGAACAGAGATTAGAGAGAGTAAAGCAAAAACTGAGAATAAAATACGTATCATTAAATTTATTTTTAGTCTAAAATACGCTTTCTAGGTGAACTATATTTTTTTTTCTTAAAAACGAATATCTTTACACAAACGGATGCATGCAAAAGAAGTTTATTTCATTTGAAGAGACCAAGCGTTTTTCTAAACTTATAACGAGCTATTTGGATCAAGCGGAACAGCTGAAGCCATTTTATGGTTTGTACCCTTCCGTTGAGAACTTTAAAAAGCAAATAGCACTTAAAAAAGAAAGCTATCCAGATACGCATCGTAAAATTTTAGTTGAGACTCTAAAAGCACAATACTCCTCCATCACCCATTCAAAAGCGGTGGTTAAAAACTTAAAGCTATTAGAGAAAGAAAATACGTTTACGATAACTACAGGACACCAATTGAGTTTGATGACTGGGCCACTGTATTTTTTGTATAAAATCATCAGCACCATCAATCTTTGTAAACGTTTAAAAGAAACGTATCCTAAATCAGATTTTGTTCCAGTTTACTGGATGGCGAGTGAAGATCACGATTTTGAAGAAATCAGTTCCTTTCGCTATCAAGATAAGAGTATTCGGTGGCCTAGAGAGGCTGCAGGAGCGGTGGGAGAAATGTCTTTAGAGGATTTGCAGCCCGCCCTTGACCTGTTTAAGCAACATTTGGGTGAGAGTACTAACGCTAACCAGCTTAAGAAATGGATTGATGAATCCTATTTAAAATCTAAAAACTTATCAGAAGCAACTTTGCGTTTAGTGAACATTCTTTTTGGTGAGTATGGATTGATAGTAATCGAACCACAACACCCAGCCCTCAAATCAATTTTTAAACCCATACTGAAAGAAGAACTCCAGGTTAATCCATCCTTTAAAGCAGTTAATTCTCAGGTAGAGGATATAAAAAAAGGGTACAATACCTCCTACACCCCTCAGGTAAACCCAAGGGAAATCAATCTTTTTTATTTGACTCCCAACGGACGATACCGTATTGAAAAAAACGAAAGTACTTTTCATTTACATGGAACTGAGCAGTCTTTTTCAAAATCTGAATTTATAAAATTGGTAGACACTCACCCCGAGCGATTTTCCCCTAATGTAATTCTTCGCCCAGTATATCAAGAGTGTATTTTACCAAACCTCTGTTATATTGGAGGAGGAGGAGAATTGGCTTATTGGTTTCAGCTGACTTCTACCTTTGAACATTTTGGCCTTCCCTTTCCAATGCTTTTATTAAGGAATTCAGCTTTGTTGTATTCTAAAAAGCTGGCTAAGAAAATTGAAAAGCTGAATTTGGAAACTCCTGATTTATTTTTGAAACGCAATGCGCTACTCAATAAAAAAGTAAGACAAATCAGTAATATAGACCTAGACCTTTCTCCTTTAAAAGAGCAACTTAAGAAGCAGTTTGACAGTTTACAGCAACTGGTCAAAAAAACTGATGCTTCTTTTCAAGGTGCTGTTGAAGCCCAACAGACAAAGCAACTTAAAGGAATCAAGCATTTGGAAAAACGATTGTTAAAAGCCCAAAAGCGGGTTTTGAAAGACGAGGTAGAAAGATTGGTCCTTCTTCACGAGCAATTATTTCCAAACGATAATCTTCAGGAGCGGGTACTGAATTTTTCGAGTTTTTATATGGAATTAGGTTCTGAGTTTATTCCAGAATTAATTGAGGTATTAGATCCTTTAAATCCAGATTTTGTTTTGCTCGAATATTAACAGCAAGATGTTGAATAATTTCCCCAGCTAGTTTTTACAGCAAGGATTAAATCGTATTTTTGCCCATGCAAGAAAAAGTACTCATTCTAGATTTTGGATCACAGTACACTCAATTAATAGCACGCCGTATTCGCGAACTGTTTATTTACTGTGAAATCCACCCCTTTAACAACCCTCCTAAGCACATTACTGAATTTAAAGCCGTTGTACTGTCAGGCTCCCCATTTTCAGTAAGAGCTGACGACGCTCCACATCCAGAGTTGGAAGCCATTAAGGGGAAATTACCCCTTTTAGGGGTTTGCTATGGCGCTCAATATTTAGCACACTTTTTTGGTGGACAGGTTAGTCCCTCCAATAAGCGAGAATACGGAAGAGCGAATTTGTCATATGTTAATGCTGAAGATGCTTTTTTCAAAGGGGTGCCCACAGACAGTCAGGTTTGGATGAGTCATGCAGACACCATCCTCAACTTACCTGAAAATGCGGAATGTTTAGCGAGTACTTCAGACGTTGAAAATGCAGCCTACAAATTAAATGGAGAGCCTACTTATGGCATTCAATTTCATCCTGAGGTATACCATTCTACAGATGGAAAACAAGTGCTTGAAAACTTTTTGGTACATATTGCAGGCGTCAGACAAGATTGGACTCCGGATTCTTTTGTGGATATGACCCTAGCTGAATTGAAAGAAAAAGTAGGAGACGACCAAGTCTTATTGGGACTTTCAGGGGGTGTTGACTCTTCAGTAGCAGCCATGTTATTGCACAAAGCCATTGGCAAGCAACTCAACTGCATTTTTGTAAACAACGGTTTGTTGCGAAAGAATGAGTTTGAACAAGTTTTGCAGCAATATGAAGGCATGGGACTAAACATCAAAGGTGTAGATGCTTCCGATCAGTTTCTCGACGCCTTAGAAGGGGTTTCGGATCCTGAAACCAAACGAAAAATTATCGGTAAAACCTTTATTGATGTTTTTGATACCGAAGCCCATCTAGTAGAAGGAGTGCGCTGGTTAGGTCAAGGAACTATTTATCCTGACGTGATTGAATCCATCTCTGTAAATGGTCCTTCGGCTACTATTAAATCCCACCACAATGTAGGAGGGCTGCCAGACTTTATGAAACTCGATCTGGTAGAGCCGTTACGTATGCTTTTTAAAGATGAGGTCAGGCGAGTTGGAAAGAGTTTGGGTATGGATGCTGCTCTTTTAGGAAGACACCCTTTCCCAGGTCCAGGTCTGGCAATTCGAATTTTAGGTGAAATTACCCGTGAAAAAGTAAGTATGCTGCAAGAGGTAGATGCCATTTTTATAGAAGGGCTCAAAAAATGGGAGTTGTATGATCAAATTTGGCAGGCAGGAGCAATGTTTTTACCCATCAATAGTGTTGGAGTAATGGGAGATGAACGAACTTATGAAAATTGCGTTGCCTTAAGAGCAGTACAATCAACAGATGGTATGACTGCAGATTGGGTCGATTTACCCTATGCATTCCTGCAAAAAATGTCCAATGAAATTATTAATAATGTCAAAGGGGTGAACCGCGTAGTTTATGATATCAGTTCAAAACCCCCAGCAACAATTGAATGGGAATAGTTTTTGATAATCTAATACTCATGAAACAAATCCGTCTTTTTGTTTTTATCGTTTTTCTCTTTTTAGGAAGCTTCTTTTCAGTAGCTCAGACCCCTTTATCATTTACTACTCATAAGGTAAGGAAAGGAGAGACTCTGGAACTTATCATTGATAAATACGGTATTGATGAAGCTCAGCTCAAAGAATACAATCCCTCTGTTGAGCGATTTGGAATTAGAAGAAGAATGAATTTGAGAATTCCTGTTTATTCAAATCAGGAAAAAGTGGTCGAAACAGAGAGACAAGATACTACAATGGACACCCTAAGCTTCAGCTTGCATGAAGTTGCTCCCAAAGAAACCAAGTGGCGTTTGGCTTATCAATACAAAACAACCATCAAAATTTTGGATTCGCTTAATCCTGAAATTAGAGAGGGGTTAAAAATCGGACAAAAAATTAGAATTCCTCAAGCTGCTATCCAAGAGGTCATTCCAGAAAGGGATTCCCTTTTCAACTATTACAAAGTACTTCCTAAAGAAGGTTTTTACCGAATTGAAAAGAAATTGGGAGTAGATCAGGCAACCTTAGATTCTTTAAATCCAAATCTAAAGGAGACTGGACTGATGGCAGGGATGATTTTAAAGATACCAGGGGAACAGAGTGGTGATTTTATCATCGAAAATGATTTATTGGTTGAACGAGTCAATTTGGCCGATTCCGTATTTAAAAAAACGGATATCAATCTCTCCTTGTTGTTACCTTTTAAGGTCAATGAAATTGAATTTGATTCGATAGAAGATACCAAACGCCTATTGCAAGATCGTAACTTGCATAGTTTATCCCTAGATTTTTACACGGGTGTATTGTTTGCTTTAAAACAAGCTAAAGAAAGAGGAATATTGGTTGAACTCAACACCTTTGATACTGAAAACAGCTATGCAAAGCTTGACGAGATTAGTGATCAGCTGGCAGCAACTCAAACAGATTTTATTGTTGGTCCATTGATTCCGGCCAACTTCGATTATGTGTCAAACAAAAAAGAACTTATTAAGATTCCGAAAATTGCTCCGCTATCTTCTAATCCGGTTGTTTTCAGAAAAAATGTTTATCAGTCGATTACTCGGCCAGCTACTTTAAGGGCTAAAATGTACGACTATCTAGAGCGGGTCATAGACAGCACTCAACACGTGGTAATTGTCGCAGACTCATTAAATCGATCGATTGAGAAAAAATTGAGAGCCCAATTCCCTTGGGCAATTAGCTTACGTCCTGATAAGGGGGATTATATCCTTCCAGAGCTTGCAGATTCTTTACTCATCGATTCCTTGCCAAACAAAGTGATTTTAGAAACTCAATCTTTTCCTTTGATTGCCAATGCGCTATCTCAGTTTAATGCTCAAAACTCTGCTGAACGAGAAGTACAAGTTTTTACCACCTATCGAAGCAATGTTTATGATAATGAGAATTTGTCCCGAAAAATGTTGGGTGGAATTCAGTTTACCTATCCAGTAGGCTTTAAGCCTCTTGATTATTCTTCCGACTCAGAATTCATCGAAACTTATGAAAATCTGTATGGTAAGCCTCCAAATAAAGAATCACTTCGCGCATATGACTTGGTAATGGATTTAATTTTGAGAATTGCCGTAGCCAAAGATTTGGAAAGTTCGCTAGAGTTAGGAGAAACCCAGTACCGATCTAATCGATTCTTATATCAACCTCAAACAAACGGTTCTTATATTAGTTCGGCTCTTTTTCTTTTACAGCATCGCGGATATGAAATCTTTGAAATAAAAGAATAGAATGAGAAGCCTTGAAGTTCCCATTGATTTTGTAAATTTGAGTCCGGTAAGCAAGAACTAAATCAACCGGATGTCCAACACCAAATATATCTTTGTTACAGGAGGGGTAACTTCTTCATTAGGAAAAGGAATCATTGCAGCCTCACTGGCTAAACTTCTTCAGGCTCAAGACTTTAAGGTTACCATACAAAAATTTGACCCCTATATCAATGTGGACCCCGGTACTTTAAATCCATATGAACACGGAGAGTGTTTCGTAACTGATGATGGAGCTGAAACTGATTTAGATTTGGGGCATTACGAACGATTTTTAAATGTAAAAACCTCTCAAGCTAATAATGTGACGACAGGTAGAATTTACCAAAGTGTTATTGAAAAGGAGCGTAGAGGAGAATTTCTAGGCAAAACAGTTCAAGTCATTCCACACATTACAAACGAGATTAAAGAGCGGATGCAACTGCTTGGGGAATCAGGAGAATACGATATTGTAATCACTGAAATTGGAGGAACAGTAGGGGATATTGAATCATTGCCTTATATAGAATCTGTACGTCAGTTGATTTGGGATTTAGGAAAGGAAAATGCGCTTGTCATTCACCTGACATTGATACCCTATCTGGCTGCTGCAGGTGAATTAAAAACCAAGCCTACTCAACATTCTGTTAAAACACTTATGGAAAGTGGAATTTCTGCCGATATTATTGTGTGTAGAACAGAACACGAACTTTCTACTGAGCTCAGAGAAAAATTGGCTTTATTCTGTAATGTAAAATCAGAATCCATTATACAGTCTATTGATGTGGATACCATTTATGATGTACCCCTCAAAATGAGAGATGAGGGTCTGGATAAGGTAGTTTTGGAAAAACTACAAATGACCCCAAAAAAGCCCCTTGATTTAAAACCTTGGAACGTTTTTTTAGATAAATTTAAAAACCCAAAACACAGAATAAAAATTGGTTTGGTTGGTAAATACGTTGAACTTCAAGATTCCTACAAATCTATTTTAGAATCTTTAATTCACGCAGGTGCTGTAAATGAAACTGAAATTGAGGTAGTAAGCATTCATTCGGAACATCTTGAAGAAGGAAATGTGGCAAAGCAATTGGATGGACTTCACGGATTGATAGTTGCCCCTGGTTTTGGAGAACGAGGAATAGAGGGTAAGATTAGCGCTATTGCCCACGCGCGAGCACACAAACTTCCATTTTTTGGAATTTGTTTGGGAATGCAGATGGCAGTAATCGAATATGCGCGAAATCATGTTGGAATTCCTAAGGCCAATTCAACCGAGATGGATACGGATTGCCATGAGGCTGTCATTGATTTGATGGAGTCTCAGAAGAGTATTGTTAAAAAGGGAGGAACTATGCGCTTAGGAGCATGGGATTGTGAGCTACAGGCTGAATCAAAAGCTGCAGCTGCTTATCAGAAAAAAACAGTTTCTGAACGCCACCGTCATCGTTATGAGTTTAACAACGATTTTGCAGAACGCATTTTTGATGAAAATTTTATCATAGCTGGAACAAATCCTGAAACTGGTTTGGTTGAAATTATTGAATACAATGATCACCCTTGGTTTGTTGGAGTACAATTCCATCCAGAATATAAAAGTACAGTTTCGGATCCTCACCCTTTATTTGTAGCTTTTGTACAAGCTAGTTTGATGCAAAAAGCTAAGAAGTAATTAAGAGTTTATTATGGAAGAAAAAAAATTCGATCCTTATCAATTTATTGGGTTTATACTCATAGCATTGATTTTAACATGGATGCTCTACCGCAACGGTCCTGCTGAAGCTGAGCCTGAAAGCACTACTACCGAGCAAACAGTTCTACAAAGTAACACTACTGCGGCTGCTCCTATTCAAAACGATTCTATTGTTCAGCAGCAAAAAGTAGCTGCTTATGGTGATTTGGGAAGTTTATTTGTTTCTAGTGAACTCGCTCCAGTAAATCTTGAGACAGAGCAGATGACAATAGTACTCAATCCAAAAGGAGGTCAAATTTCAAAGTTGACGTTAAATGCTTTTGAGAACTATGAAGATCAACCTCTACCTCTAATAAATGAAGGAAATACAGATTTTAACATCCAATTAAATACCCTTGATGGTCGTGTATTGAATACACGGGATATGTTTTTTAATCCGATTGTACGCGATGGGGCAGAAGCCATACAGGTTGAAATGAGAGCTGCTTTAAACTTACAGCAGTATATTTCATTTTTATACAGTTTTCCAAAAAATGGACATATGTTCTCTTTTTCAGTTAAGACTGTGGGCATGAGTAGCCTGTTGAATACTTCAGTTGCTCCTGAACTGTACTGGAAAACGGATGTTTTTAGAAATTCGAGAAGTATAGACTACGAAAATAGATATACCGAATTTACTTTCGGTTATGAAGATGATCGTGTCGATTATCTATCCTTAAGTGGCGATGACAAGGAAACGCGACAAGACCTTCGTTGGATTTCCTATCGTCAGCACTTCTTTAGTGCTATTATGATACCAGATCAGTCCATAGATGAGGCAAAAATCACTTCTACAGACCTTTCAGGGGAAGCATCTTTAAATGAGCGATTTACTAAATCTTTTACCACGACTTATGCGCTTAATTCAGGTGGAGAACTCAATTCTAATTTAAAGTTTTACTTCGGTCCTACCGACTATAAAGCACTCAAAAAATTGGAGGGTGATTTAGAAACTTCAATACCTATGGGGTGGGGTATTTTTGGATGGATCAACCGCATGATCTTTTTACCGCTCTTTGAATTTTTATCCTCTTTCCTCTCTTACGGAATTGCCATCATAGTGATGACAATTATTGTTAGGTTGGCAATGTCACCTGTAACCTATAAATCGTATGTTTCTCAGATTAAAATGAAGGTTTTGCGTCCAGATATTGAGCAAATTAACAACAAGTATAAAGACGATGCTGTAAAGCGTCAGCAGGAGACGATGAGTTTGTATTCTCGAGCTGGAGCAAACCCCATGTCGGGTTGCATCCCTGCGCTATTGCAGCTCCCTGTTTTCTATGCTTTGTTTTCTTTTTTCCCAGTCGCATTTGTATTGAGAGACAAGTCTTTTTTATGGGCAGACGATCTATCGTCTTACGATTCTATTTTGGATCTTGGATTTAATATTCCCTTTTATGGAGATCACGTCAGTTTATTTCCAATTTTAGCCTCCGTCGCTATATTCTTTTATACGCGTATGACCACAGGTCAGCAGCCCATGCCCCAGCAGCCGGGGATGCCTAACATGAAGATTATCATCTACTTGATGCCTTTGATGATGCTGTTCTTTTTTAACAATTACGCCAGTGGATTAAGTTTGTATTATTTTGTTTCAAACCTCTTGACCATCTTTTTAATGTTAGTAATCAAAAATTACATCATTGATGATACTAAAATCCACGCTAAAATTGAGGAGAATAAAAAGAAGCCTAAAAAATCAGGAGGATTTTCAGCCCGTTTGCAAAAAGCAATGGAAGAAGCTGAAAAGCAAAAGAATGCGAGAAAGAAGTAAAGGTCACTTCCTTTCCTTTTGATTATCTTTAAATCAAAAAAGATATGCGTTTAAGCTTTCTTTGTGGACTTGGTATTACTGTATTTTTAATTGGGTGCAATTCATTTACTACGGATTATATACCTATCGAACCACTTGGTGTACATCCTAACGGGACTGTTTACATTGGGATGGAAAGTTGTACTCAATGTCATTTAGATCTGGTCAATGCGCATATGAAAACGTCTCATTGGTTGACTTCTTCCAAGCTTAATTCATCAAATATTCTTCCTTTTTTAGTCTCAGGGAGGAACTCTTTTGATTTAAGAGACGAGACTCGCTTAATTTTTTCATCTAAGAGAGATACTTTGTTTCAAGAGGCTTATAAACCGCCCTACCTAAGACCTTTTTTTATAAAATCATTAGATATTAGTATTGGTTCTGGGAATAAAATTGGAAACTCATTTTTAGGTGGGGAGGGAAGTTCTTTATTTCAGCTTCAAGGATCCTATTATAAACCTAGTTCAGAGTGGATTAACAGCCCTGGATATCCATCTTATTTCCAATCTTTACGACCCATTTTCCCCAGATGTTTAGAATGCCACACAACATTTAGCCAATCAGAAAATTGGCAAAGCCCTATTTCGACGAATCGATATAACAAAGAGAATATAGTGTTTGGGATTGACTGTCAAAGATGTCATGGTGAAGTGATAGATCATGTTAAGTACCATCGAGAAAATCCTATCGATAGTATTGGAAGAAATATCATTTCTTATTCTACTTTTAATCAACAACAAAGAATTGATATGTGCGCGTTATGTCATGCTGGAGTTGGAAAAAACATTAATAAACCTGCTTTTTCATTCACTCCAGGAGATGCGTTAAATCAATATTTAACCTCTGAAACGACGGATGAACCTGATGTTCACTCTAATCAGGTTGGCTTACTTCTTAGAAGTCCCTGTTTCATCAATTCAGAAGAGATGGATTGTATGACCTGTCATGATCCTCATTCGAATGAAAAACAAAGTATGCTTAAATTTAATGCAAGCTGTGTAGAATGTCACCCAAACCCAAAACATAGAACTGTATTGTCTGAAAATTCTTTCGATTGTGTGAGTTGTCACATGCCCCTAGAGTCGAGTAAATTGATGAAAATTCAAATAAATCTAGATAGTATCAGTCCAGTTCAGGTACGCACCCATAGAATAGGTATCTACATTGAGGGGGAACTGCTCCTTTAATAGTTTTTTCTGACTGAAAATAGGTATAGTATGACGTATATATTGACCAATTATTGGTTATTTTACTTAAATTTAATAGACTTAATCTTATCGTTATGATTTTTTTTATAGGTTTTCGGGAGTTGTTTTATCAAATTTGGTTGTTATTATTCTTTTGTTTAATTGGTTGTCAACAAGCAAAGGTTTCATCAAATCTAGTCAGTGAAGAAGATTTAAAACAACTCCGTAAAATTGATGTACACGCCCACTATAAATATCCTCGAAGTTATCTCCCCAATTTTTTTAAGCGATGGAATATGAAAGCCATGTTGGTTGATGTTGCAATTGAGCAAGGAGACAGTATTGTTAAAAATTTTGATAATTACTTGACTCATTATGAGCTCTTACCAGAGCTTTTTTACTTGTGTACAACCTTTACTGCTAAGGGTATTGATAGTCCTGATTATATCGATAAAACTATTGCACAGTTAAAAAGCAATATAGCTCAAGGTGCTCGTATGGTAAAAGTTTGGAAGAACTTTGGAATGGTTACTAAGGATTCAAAAGGGAATTACATTCAGATAGACGATCAGAGGTTAAATCCAATATGGGATTTTTTAGTCGAAAATGAGATTACAGTTCTCGCTCATATTGCTGACCCTGAGCAAGCTTGGCGTCCATTAGAGGATCCAAACAATCCACATTATAATTACTATAAAAACAACCCTCAATACCATGCTTACAATTTTCCCGAAATCCCTTCTTATGAGACTATCATTAGCGCTCGAGACCAATGGGTAAAAAATAACCCTGATTTAAAAATCATCGCTGCTCATATTTTAAGCATGTCCAATGATATTGATGCGGTTGCTCAGCGATTGGAGGCTTATCCTAATTTAAGTGTAGAGTTGGGTGCTCGTTTTGGTGATTTAGCCATGCAGGATTCGGATAAGGTCAGAAATTTTTTTGATAAGTATCAGGACCGTATTTTGTTTGGAACAGATTATGGGACTGGAGAAGCGGAAGATCAAAAAAGTTCGGAAGAACTACTAGCTGAGGCTAAGAACTTAGAAGAGCGATACCAGCTTTTATTCGACTATTTAACAAAGCAGGATTCTATGGTACTTAGAAAACAGCAGACCAAGGGACTTGCTCTTTCAAAATCAGTTTTAGAAAAAATCTTCAGTAAGAATTATTTAAAATTTTTAACTCGTTCAAACTAATTCTTTCAAAGTTTTAGAAGTTTAAAGTACTGCTTATCTTTGCAAAGATGAAAAGAGAAAGGGTAGTCATTGGACTTTCTGGTGGTGTAGATTCCAGTGTTGCAGCTTATTTGCTTAAAGAGGCTGGCTATGATGTTATAGGTCTGTTTATGAAAAATTGGCATGACGAGACCGTAACCGTCTCAAATGAGTGTCCATGGCTGGAAGATAGTAACGATGCCATGTTGGTGGCTGAAAAACTCGGTATTCCTTTCCAAACTGTAGATTTAAGTAAAGAATACAAAGAGCGCATAGTCGATTATATGTTTGACGAATACGCCAAAGGGAGAACCCCCAACCCAGATGTATTGTGTAATAGAGAGATCAAGTTTGATGTTTTCCTAAAAATTGCACTCTCATTGGGTGCAGACTATGTAGCCACAGGGCATTATTGTCAAAAAAGTCATTTCCTATCAGAAGACGGGCTAGAGGTACACCAATTATTGGCGGGAGAAGACAAGACTAAAGATCAATCGTATTTTTTATGTCAATTGACACAAGAGCAACTTTCAAAAGTACTCTTTCCAATAGGACAGCTCGCTAAATCAGAAGTTCGAAAGATTGCCACTGCTCAAAATTTAGTTACAGCAGATAAAAAGGATTCCCAAGGACTTTGTTTTATTGGAAAAGTCAGTCTTCCTGATTTTTTACAGCAGCAACTCAAACCCAAAAAAGGAGAGATAATTGAAATTCCTGCAGACTTAGAAAAGTATAATGAAACTCATAAAAAGACTTTGGAAGAGCAGTCTCTAAAAAATTACTACCTCCCTGAAGAAGGCGTGTTGGTAGGAGAACATGAGGGTGCTCACTTTTTTACTATTGGTCAGCGAAAAGGCTTAAGGGTAGGAGGAATGGTTGAACCTCTATTTGTGATTGATACTGACGTAGAAAACAATACCATCTATGTAGGTCAAGGAAAGCAACATCCAGGTCTTTTTCGAGAAGCACTTAAGGTTGACTCTTCAGAAATACATTGGCTTCGAAGAGACTTGATGATTTCTGATGGAGAGACGTTGGAGGTAAGAGCTCGAATTCGCTATCGACAGCCTTTGCAAAAAGCGCAACTTTACCAAACAAAGGAGGGGTTGTATGTATTATTTGATACTCCACAATCTTCCATTACTTCAGGTCAATTTGTTGCCTGGTATCAAGGAAATGAACTATTGGGTTCAGGGGTTATTGCTTAATTATTGATTTGTTTTAATGCCTCAGCAACCGTTTTAGTTGGCCTTAGACACACTTTGTTTTCACAGACGTAAATAAGGGTTTCCTCATCAAAATAGCGGTCTTTTAAAAGAGGTAATTCACTTTCTTTTTCACTGATTTGGAAAAGGACGTTAGGGAGGTAATGCTGTTGAAGATTTCGGCTCGTTTTTTGAGCCTCTAAACCAACAATCACTACTTCCTTGTAAGAGTAAGCTTCTTTCGCCAGCAGTTGTGCCCATTGGCTGTAATCACTTCCTCTTCCTTCACTAAAATAAGAAACAACCCCATCTAGCATTTTTTTTGCTTTAGTAGTGTAGTCTTCATTTTCAATTAGTTGTCCTAATGCCCATAGATTTTCAGCCATAATAGCATTGGCTGAGGGAATGACGTTGTCATCTACAGAAATGATTTCAGAGAACAAAACAGGGTTTTCGGTAAAAGTAAAAAATGGATTTTCATCAGTTTCAAAGTTTTTTATGGCAGTTTGAGTTAGTTGGACTGCTCGATCCAAGTAGGCTTGGCCTCCTGTATTTTGATATAAATCTAGAGCTGCTTTGATTGTAAAGGCATAGTCCTCTAGATTGGCTTCCATCTTCGCTTCATTCGCTTGAAAGGTATGCATTAACTTTTTCCTTCTAATCAAATGATCTTCAATGAATGTAAAGGTTTGTTTGGCCTGTTTGAGAAAGCGGTCATCACTAAATGCACCATAGGCATTCAGTAAGCCCGAAACCGTCAGTGCATTCCATGGTGTGATAATTTTTTTGTCGATTAAAGGGAATTCTCTTTCGTTTTTTAAAGCTGCAAATTGGTTTTCCCAATCTGCTCTCTTTTCGTTTAGTTGCTTTTCTGTTAGTTTGTATTTTAGACTAAGAGTATTAAAGTCAGTAGATTTTCTCAAATGATAATACTCTTCTTCAAAGGGCTTGTCCAAGTCGATTTGATAATAGTCTTGAAGTAAGTTAAGGTCTTCACCACCAACAGTTTTAATTTCTTCCGCATTAAAGACGTAATAGCGACCTTCTCCTTGATCATTATCCGCATCGATCGCAGAATAGAAAGCTCCTTGACTATTTTCCATTCGGTTATTTAAAAAATCAAAAATTGAGTAAACAGTCGATTTAAAAAGAGGCTTTTTAAACTCCTTATACGCATTTGAAAAAAGTGTCAATAATTGCGCGTTGTCGTAAAGCATTTTTTCAAAATGAGGAATTTTCCATTCAGGATCAACAGTATATCGGTAAAATCCTCCTTCAAGATGATCAACGATACCACTCAAAGCAATGTTTTCAAGCGTTTGATCTAAATATTCGCCTATTTTTTTGTCTTTATTAAGGTAATGGTATTGTTGAATATAATTGAACTTTACAGGGGTAATAAACTTTTGATTTTGCTGTTCACCTCCGTTAACAGTATCCCATCTGCTGGACCATAAGGCCATCTCATTCTGAAGCATTACGGTTTCAAAAGCTTCAGTTTCTTTGGTGTATTCAAAGCGGTTGACCTCTTGAATCCCTTTTTCTACTTTTTCAGCGAATCCATAGAGTTGGCTTTTATCGTTTACATATAGTTTTTGAATTTTACCCAAGACTTCCAGCCACTGTTCTTTGGTGTGATAGGTCCCTCCATAAACAGGTCTGCCGTCTGGTAAGCAAACTACGTTCAATGGCCACCCACCACTCCCTGTCATCATCTGAGTAGCAGTCATATAAATATTGTCAATTTCAGGATTTTCTTCTCGGTCAACCTTGATACTGATAAAATTATCATTCATATAATTGGCCACCTCTTTATCTTCAAAGGTTTCTTTTTCCATTACATGACACCAATGACAACTGGAATAGCCGATACTGACTACAAGTAATTTACCATCTGTATTGAACTTACTATAGAGATTTTGGTTCCAGCGTTGCCAATTTATGGGATTTTGAGCGTGTTGAATCAAATACGCACTTGACTCGAGATTTAAATTATTTTTATTCAATTGTAGATCTGTTGAGCACGAAAAAAATATACTTAGCATAAGAAATAAAGAATAGGGAAAAATTTTGTAGGATTTAAAACCAGAGTTTCCCTGATATTTTCCTTTCATTCAGTTTCGATTTTTCTTTTTTGAATGCGATTCTTTTTAGCATCAGCAATGATAAGATCTCCCATAGTATCCACTACTGTCTGATAGGGTTGTGAGAGTTTGTCTTCTTCGTTTTCTAAGGAATCATTCGTCATAATAATTTGAAAGGTATCTGAGTCTAAGTTGTATTGTATGATCCGTTGTTGTTGATAATCAGTGATATATAGTGTTGTTTCGTTTGCTATACTAATACCACTAAAATAATTGATTTGAGAGTCAGCCTTAAAATCTTTCCCTGAAATAAGGGTTCTTCCTTTGGTAGCTCCCTTTTCCCATAGCTGGACTCGGTGGTTATAGGTATCTGCTACAAATAAATCACCTTTATTATTTACCGCAATTCCCATTGGAATTGCAAGTTGATTTGGTTTGTTACCTTCTCCATTACCTCCTGCGATAACTTCCCCAGTTGATGCTCCTGCTTTCCACTTTGTTACTCGATGATTTCCAAGTTCAGAGATATAGATTGTTCCTGAATTATCTACTGCTATACCAAAGGGCTTATTCAATTGATTGGATTCGGCACCCATACCGTTTCCTCCTGCTACAGTGCTCCCCGTAAGTCCTCCGTATTCCCATTTTTGAATTCTATTGTTCCCAGTATCTGCAATATAGATATTTCCTTGACTGTCGATATCAATTTTACCTGGTTCTTCAAGTTGAGAGGGGCCGTAGCCAAAACCATTTCCTCCAGCAGCAGTAATTCCAACAGTTGCACCAGGTTTCCATCTTTGAATACGATGATTGTACATATCACTCACATAGAGGTCTCCAGAGGGGTCAAGGGCAATTCCAGTAGGATAGTAAAGTTGATTCAATTCACTTCCTTTTCCTCTTCCTCCTGCAATAGTTCTTACTTTAAAAGTATCTTTTTCAAAAACTGCTCTAATAGCAAGATCATCATAAAAAGAAACCTCCGTTGGGTTTTCAGAACCGCTTACTGCACCTTCCCATCGATCAAAAACCCAGCCGGGTTCAGGGCGGGCATAGATGGTTTTTATGCTGAACGGGTTGTAATTTCCTTGACTTGGTATGATTTTGCCATTTTGATCACTTGGCCATACCTCTGTTCTTAATTTATAACTGGTAGATTTCTTTTCATCCTCCTCTTTTGAGCAACCTATAAAAATAAGTAGAAGAGCTAATAAATATAATGGTTTGGTACAATTCTTCATAAATCCTTTCTCATCACTATACAATTTATAATTGTATATTTTTCTTAAATTTAATCAAAATTTATTTGATGATTAATATGTACTTGAAATATTGTTTTTTATTTCTCTTAGGTATCATTCTCAATTCTAATTTTATATTTTCCCAAGAGGTTATGGTGGCTCCTGAAAACTTTGTTTTTTCTTGGCAAAAGGCAAACGGAGATGAATATGAAATTCCTGTAGAAAACAACTTAGAGATCAAAATAGAACAGCAAAGAGTCAACCGAGCTTTGATGCAGATTCTTTTAAAATCCATATTAAAAAGTCGGGATTTTGAAGCCTTTGATCCTCTTCATTTTGTTTTATATGCAGATGGAAATGATCAGATTGCAAAACTGGAATTTACTACACTAGGAAGCAGCGGGGAAGCGCAAGAATTTACTTATTACTTTCGCTTTGACACCTATGGCAATGTGTTTAATCAGCTTGAAGATTAATTTTTTTGAATTCGGGTAAAAAATGTTTGCCCTTGCTCGTCAATTACTTTGATTTTGTCCTGATCTATGGCGATGAATTGAAATATAGTTTTTTGAGGTTGTTTGTCAATACTGACTATAAAGGTATCGGTGTACTTACCTTTCCTTATCTCATCTAAGCTCCATTTACCAATTTGTGCAAGACTATCGAGTTGATAACTATACCGATTCATAAAATAGGTAGTCTTGCCGCTTTCTTCAAACCGAATAACGGACTGAAGGGTCGGATTTTCTATTCTCCAATCTCCGTTGAGGTAATTTTTAAATTGACGAGATTTCTGATTCATGCATCCCATCAAACAAATAGCAGAAAAAACAACTAAAAGAAATCGCATTAGTTAACTCTAATTTGTTGGAGTGCTTGATCGTTTTTTGCTACCAGTAAATGGGATTCATCTCCTACTTTAATCGCTTTAATATTTCTTACATCTCCCCGTATTACTAGACCTGTTTCTCTTGGGAGTTGGGCACTAAATCCGTTATTACCGTCTCCTTTGAGCCAAAGCCCATAACTGGCATCGTTTCGAGGTGTTTCTACTTCGGCATTATACAGATTTCCACCTAGAACGACGTCGAGATTACCATCACTGTCAATGTCTTTAACCACCATGGCGTTAATGTTTGATAATTGAGCTTGATAGGGAAGGGGTTTAGCAATAAATTTGCCATCCTTATTTTCTAAATAAACACTTGCAAACGAGGTGATTTCGTATTTTAAAGACTCTTCAAGCATTTGATCAGAGTATATTTCTTCTAGTGAAGCATTGGCAAAGCTATTGTAATTCTTAAACTTTTCCTTAATTGCCGGCATTTGCTCAGATGAGCATTGTCTTCCCCTAACTGGATACTCAGTATCATCTGATTTGTAACTTAAAACGATGTCATACGTAGCATTTTCATCAAAGTCATTTAAATAAACTCGAAACGGTTTATCCACTGACGCTTGATATTTGTAGTTTAAGCCCAAATTTCCAACGATAAGATCCATGTCTCCGTCATTGTCAAAGTCACCTTTTTCAATATCATACCACCATCCGCGTTGTTCTGCTTTGTAAACATCTTTTGTAACATCTGTAAATGATTTTCCTTCATTATTTTTAAAGATGTGAATGGGCATCCATTCTCCAGCGATAACTAAATCCTCCCAAGAGTCACCGTCTATATCTACCCATTTGGAAGTGGTCACCAGTCCTATATTTTTTAGAGCTGAGTTTTTCTTTTCTGTCACATCTACAAATTGAATATTCTCAGAGGAACTCTGATTTTCTAAAATTCTAGAATTTGAAGGATAGGGGTATTTTTTGGGACTGAGTCTTCCTCCAACAAAGAGGTCTAAGTCTCCGTCTTGGTCATAGTCATTTACTGAAACTTCGAGCCCACTGATACGTGTATCGGGTATAGCAGATCGATTTCTTTCAAAAATAAGCTTCCCTTTGTTTTCATAAAAACGGTCTTCGTAACCCTGTGAGCCTTCGTTAAACTCATTTCCACCACTTGCGATATAGATGTCTTGATCTCCATCATTATCTGCATCAAAAATCTGAATTCCCAAATCTTCATAAAATTTATCTTTTTCAAAAATGGGAACACTTATTTTTTCAAAGAATCCATTTTCTTGCTGTACATAAAGCGCAGCAGCTTGTGCGATGGCTCCTCCAATGATATAATCTTCCCTACCGTCATTGTTTAGATCACCAACAGCCAATGCCGGTCCAAGAGTTGAGTTTTTGTGTGGGAGCAATACTTCATCTTTAAAATCGTCATAGGGATTTTCTAAGTGTATAAAAGGTTCTTTTTGAGTTATGCTCTCAAATTGTTTTGCAGTAGATTGTTCTTCCTTTTTATTGGTTTTAATTGTAGAAATTTCATTGTAAGCAATCTTGTTATAAGTGTTACTTTGAATATTTTCAAGCTTGCTTTGAGTTCCATCTGGCCACTCTACAATAACCTCTTCTACTGAGGGCGTATCACCGAGTCCAAAGTGAATTCTGGGAGAAACAGAAGAAAGGTAACCTCTACTTAGGTTTAGTTCTTGCATTTGGTATTTTCCAGAGTATTTTAGATGAATTCTAGTTCCCACTGGAATTTGATTGTCTTTAGCTGTAAGCTCAAATCCAATAAAATTAGTATTTATACTGTTGTTTCTATATATGCTAGCACGGTCTTCAAGGTTATTAACGACTAAATCAAGGTCGCCATCATTATCTAAATCACTGTAAACAACTCCATTGGAAAATGTTTTTTCATCTAGGCCCCATTCTGTATTCCGATTTTTAAAACCCTGATCTTGTTGGTTTTGAAATAAATAGTTTGCCAATTTTTCAGATGGCATCTTTTCTAAATAAGACAATAGTTTAACTTCTTCTTCTTTGTTTTTATAGTTAGGGTCATTTTCCATTTTATTAAAGAAGGCTCGGTGTTCGTTGTAAAAATCTTTATTGTTGACGTCCCTTCGGATTCCATTAGTCACGTATAGATCTTTCCATCCATCATTGTCAAAATCAGCAAATAGTCCTCCCCAACTCCAATCTGTAGAAGAAACCCCGCTCCAACGTGCTATATTACTGAAGGCGGGTGATGGGTTGTTAAGATTTCCTTGATTGAGTTGCAAGGAGTTCTGCATGTATTGGTGGTGTAATCCCAGGGCAACAGACTGGTAAAAAACTTCTGGATTCATAGACGACATATTGGCTTTAGACCTAAAATTGTCTGCTGCATTCATATCCAGTTGAAATATATCAACCCATCCGTCATTGTTAAAGTCAGCAGCATCTACACCCATTCCAAAGAAGGAGGTCTGTTGTAATGATTTGAGAATATCATTTGTAAAGGTTCCGTCTCCATTGTTGATGTACATAAAATCAGGAGCGTTAAAATCGTTAGAGATGTAAATATCTGGATATCCATCATTGTTAAAATCTGAGGCTACAACACCAAGGCTCAGTCCAAAATTACTGATTCCTGATTCATTGGTTACATCGACAAAGTGATCTCCCTCGTTGCGATAGAGATGATCTGAGTCACGGTCTTTGTGATTATCAATCATGTATTTGTAATAATCCACAGGTGCTTTAAAGCTTGTAGGAGGGTAGTTGGCGACATAGAGATCTAAATCTCCGTCCTTATCGTAGTCAAAAAAAGTAGAGTGCATACTGTAACCGTCATCATCGATTCCATAAGCCTCCGCTTTTTCAGTAAATGTATTGTCTTGGTTGTTGATGTAAAGGACATTGTTATTGGGTTCATTTTCACCCCCTACTGCTATATAAATATCCAAAAAGCCATCTTTATTCATATCGATGAGGCTAACTCCTGAGTACCATCGGTCGTCTCCTTGAATACCTGCAGATTCGCTGATATCTTCAAACCTTAAATTTCCTTGATTGATGTAGAGTTTATTGGGGACCATATTTCCTGTAAAAAACAAATCCTCAAGACCGTCGTTATTAAAGTCTCCAGCAGCAACACCCCCGCCTAAGTACATATAAGGATAGGTAAAGTAGTTTCTGGTATTGGTTTCGTAGAGTTTATTGACAAAGCCAATCTTAGTTTCATTTGGGCTTAGTTTCGTAAACTGTTTTGTTTCAGATTTACATGCACTAATAAAAATTAAAACAATCCACAATCCAGCAATCCTTCTCATAAAAAATGTTTTTTCCAAAAATAAAAAAACCCCACAAATTTGTGGGGTTTTTGCTTTGTAATCGTTATTTAAATTAATACCCAGGATTTTGTAATAAAGATGGGTCACGATCGATTTCATTTTGAGGGATCGGCATAAAATATACATAATCTTTCCAAACTCTATTTTCAAATACAATGTCTGTTGGTCTATAAGTATAGTCAAAGTCATCTGTACTCTTTCTGTAATTTGCTGGTGTCATTGAACTACCCGGTTTTTGAGTCGCTTGAATCAGTGTTTGTTGTACTTGCTTGTCTAAGGAATAAGGTCCTTCCAACCAGCGCTTCATATCAAACAAACGTGCATCTTCATTTACGAGCTCTTTATCACGCTCTCTTTTGTACACTTCAACTAGCGCAGCACCAGATTCTGTAACATCAGGAAGACCATTTCTATAGCGAAGCTTATTTAACCAAGCTTTTGCTTCTGATTCTTGCCCTAGATTAATACTTGCTTCCACATAGTTTAACAGAATTTCAGTATATCTAAGATAAGGCGAATCAATTTTTTGAAGGTTGTTTGGCCATGATGCTGGTAAATACGGATCAGCAAACTTTTTAAAGTAGTATCCAGTTCTCGAACCGTTCCAGTCTTCAATGGGTCCTTGACGAGTATCGACACCGTTTACAATAGTTCCGTCAGAGAAGGTATAGTATCCTGTTTGAAGTTCGTTAAAGTTGTCAAATTTCGTTACATCACTGGTTCTTACTTTCCATGGTGCTCCATCGAACAATAGGGTAGAGTAAAAACGCGCTTCACGGTTTGAATAGGGATCTGCTGCGTGTGCAGGATTGTTCCAATCAAATTCGGTACCGTCTGATAAACTATACTTAGATGCTAAGGCTTCCGTTGGAGTAGTTCCAGCCCATTCGTGGTAACCGTTAGGTCCGTGATAAAGGGCAACCATACCAGGTCCTTGCGACCAACCATCACCACCTGGATAGGTTCTAGAACCATATCCAAATCCTTCGATCAAACGTCCCCAGATAAAGTCTTGATTTTTGTCTCCTTGTAGCCAGATGTCTTCGTAATTCTGCTTAGCTTCTTCAAATGAAGCAGGTGCAGCATAATCTAACTTATACCCTGATGTAGCATCTAAAAGTGCTTTAGAAGCAGCTTTTGCAGCTTGCCAGCGTTGCTCTTGAGAACCACCAGTATATCCTATAAGTTCTTTATTTCCATAAGAAGCTAGTGTAGAAACACCACCTACTTTAGATGGCTCGTGTAAATCACTTGCAGCATGAGTTAGCACTCTAGATTTAAGTGCAAGGGCTGTTATTTTATGAGCTCTTGCTTTGTCTTGAGGTGCGTCTGCCAACAACGATATAGCCTGATCTACATCAGAAATAATCTGGTTGATAGTAGCTTCAAAACTTGATCTTGGATTTTCAGCGTCGCTTTCTAAGGTAAGGGGTTCAGTCAATAGAACTATACCTCCATACTGTCTCATCAGTTGAGTGAAGAAATACCCACGCATAAAATAGGCTTCTCCTAATAGTCTTTTAGTTAAAGATGGATTTAATCCACCCTCGTTTTCAGTCAACTTTTGGATTGCTATGTTCGCACTTCTGATATATGGGTATAGCTGTGTCCAACTGAACCACTGCATATCCATATAGCCACCTGATGGGTTCATTTTAGCTTCAGTGTAGCCGTCTACTCCCCGGCCAGGGTGCGTAAACACCGCTTGGTCGGTAAAGGCATCAGTAGTTTCTTCACGGGTCAAAGTCCCTGCCCATGTACCTTGATATAGGTCTAGAACAGCCGCTTCAGCTAGTTTAGATGAAGACCAAACGTTTGACTCTGCAATTTCGCTAAGGGGGGTAGTGCTTAAAAAGTCATCTTGACAACTAATTATTGCCGAAACAAACATAAAACCACCTACAATTCTCCATAGTACTCTCTTCATTTTTTTCATGTTTAATTATTAAAAAGTTATTTGTATTCCGGTTATTAAAGTTTTTAATAGTGGATAGGCACCTCCGTTATTTACGCTGCCACCACCTGCATTTCTTGTATTATTAATATTTGCTCCATTTTGTAAAACTTCAGGATCGAATGGGAAATCAGTTATTGTAATCAGGTTAGTTCCCGTTACAGACAATCTGATACTGTCTGCATTAATTCGACTTGTGATTGAATCACTAAAATTATATCCTAATTCTAATGTTTTTAATCGAATAAAGTCACGAGTGATTAAAGCGTAATCAGTTTGACCTGAATACCACTGATCACCACGATCTGCTAAACGTGGAGCTGGGGCATTTGTATTTTCCAATGACCAAGCACGTTCAAAAACATCACGCTGAACGTTGGCGAGGGTTCCTGACATAAAACTCCACTCATATTGACTATAACCACCTGCAGCACCATTCCAATACATATTAAAGTCAAAGTTTTTATAGCTCATGGCTGTATTAAATCCAAATTGAGTATCAGCAAATGCGCTTCCACCCACTCGGGTTCTATCAGCAGGAGTAATTTTACCATCTCCGTTAATATCAACTACTTTAGCATCACCAGGCTTAAGAAGGGGAGCAATTGCACTGTAATCTAAGCTCTCTGAATCAATTTCTGATTGAGAACGGAAAACACCATCAAATTCGTATCGCAATGGTCTTCCAAGTTCCCCACCAGTTTCTCTTTGCCAGGGTCGGTCTGCTAAATCCGGTTCATCTACGAACAATAATTTATTGTTTGAATCACTTACATTAAATGTGAAGTTATACGTTAGACCTGAGTTTGTTTCACCATTAAAACCTGCAGTTACCTCTATACCCTTATTTTCAAATTCCCCGATGTTTTGTGCTGGTGGTGTAATACCACTATAAGAAGGTAAAGTTTTGTTTGGTAATGTTAAGATATCTTCTCTTAAATTTCTGAAATATTCAAAACCAAAAGATAATCTGTTATTTAAAGTTTTTAAATCAATACCAATATTTGATGAAGTCTGCGTCTCCCAAGTTACATTAGGATTTGGAACCTTTGTCTCGAAAGCAGTTGTGACAACATCACCTAAGCTTGTTGCAGAAAATCCATAAGAAGCAAGGAACTGGAAAGCAGCAACATTATCATTACCTAGCTGTCCCCATGAGCCTCTTAACTTAGCATAATCCAAGAAACCAACTGAATCAAAGAAACTTTCTTCAGATAAAACCCAACCTACTGAAGCTCCAGGAAAGACTCCATATCTTGTAGCTTCAGGGAATAAGTATGAGCCATCATAAGTGACAACTGCTTCTAAAAGATATTTTTCCTTATAGTTATAGTTCAAACGACCATAGTAATGAATACGAGCAATTTCGTTTCCAGTACCCTGACTGAACTGTCCGTCTTGACCACCAAAGCTCAACTGATCTAAATCATTAGAAAGGAAGAAGCGTTTGAAAGCTCTCATAAAACTTAATTCAGATTGCTCTCGTGTAATCCCTCCTAAAATTTTGAAATAATTATCACCAAAGTCTTTTTCGTATGATGCATTAAATATGGCAGTAATGTCTGTTCTTGTAGTATGATCTTGACGTAAGCTAGGATCTCCAGGACCACGATCTGCAGCCGTTAGACCTGATGAGTCTTTATTTATACCATCCCAAGTATAAAGTTGCCATGGTCTTTGCCATAATTTTTGGCTAAAATTCATTTTATCATAAGAAACAATTCCCTTAATCAAAAGTCCCTCAACACCTGGCACATCAAAATTGATTCCTATGTTACTTTGGACAAAATTCGTACTTCTGTCGTTGTAACCTGGCTCATCTGTTACTCGAATCGCTGGATTGTTCCCGTTTTCAATGTCAGGACCGTACTCTCCTGTTGGCCAATAAGCAGGAAACCAAGGATATTGACGTACTAAATCATTAAATACGTTTGAGGGTGCGTTAGTCGAAGTTAAATTTTCTTCCTGTCTTGAGTATAATCCAACATCAACACTTAGAAAATCATTGATTTTAGCATCAAGGTTTAAACGAAGATCATATTGGGTAAACCCTTTTGGTGCATTTTTAAAATTCACGTCCTGTCTTAAGTATCCTGCAGAGGCTAAATAATTTACATTTTCGTCTCCGCCAGTGATCTGTACGTTCTGTCTTGTGGTGGGAGCATTTCTTCGTTGCACTTCTTCCATCCAATCTGTATCTGGGTAGTTCCAAAGATCTGTCCCAGCAGCTGTATTTTGAATTCGGTCAGTAGAATAGGTTGGGTTTAATACCTCACCATTAGGTCTTGTAAAAGGTTGTCCTCGACTAGCATTCGCAGCTTGCCATTCGCCAACAGGAAGTTTATATACATTTAATACGTTTACTAAATCCATATATTCAGCACCAGTTAGCATATCTGGTGTTGTTGTAAAATTTTGCCACCCATAGTTTGAGGTAATTTTTACTTTGGCATCTCCTTCTTTACCTCTTTTGGTTGTGATAAGTATTACACCATTTGCTGCACGAGCTCCATAAATGGCAGCAGATGCATCTTTTAATACGGAGATACTTTCTATATCAGCAGGATTAATTCTTGCAAGACCTCCAGCACGATCAGGGATCCCGTCAATCACTATGAGTGCAGAAGAGTTATTAAAAGTATTTGTACCCCGAACCCGTATTGCAGGATTATCTGCTCCTGGAGCACCATTACCGGTATCAATGAAAAGACCAGCAACTTTACCAGCTAAAGCTGTACCCAAGTTTGGAGAGGATGACTTTTCAAGTTCGTCACCACCTATTGCTGCAACAGAACCTGTGAGAGTTGCTTTTCTTTGAGTTCCGTACCCCGTAACAACAACTTCTTGAAGTTCATCTGCGCCTGAGATCATAGTTATGTTATAGGAATCAGAATCTGCAGCTACTTCTTGGGTAATAAATCCAATATAAGAAAATACTAAAGTTGAATTTTCATCCGCTACAGTGATGGTAAAATTACCGTCAAAATCTGAGGTGGTACCGTTAGAGGTTCCTTTTTCGACAACAGTAACCCCTGGAAGTGGACCGGTTTCGTCAGTAACAGAACCAGAAATAGTCTGCTGGGCATACAGGTTACCAAATGCTAATAAGAACAGCATTGGTAGATAACCACACACTCTAATTATAAATTGTTTTGATTTCATATTTTGTCTAAGTTTAAATATTTTAGTAACAAAAGTTTGTGATAGTAAATTTTACTAAACTCAATTTCTTGTATAATTCAAATATGAAAAATAAAATTCGTTTAACAAAGCATAAAAATAGAATCATATGTTTTTTACACACCAAAGCTAATTTTTTGTATACAAAATCAATTTTAAATTTATATTAGGGCAATTTTTGCTTTAAAAATATACAAATGTCAAAATCAGATATACATAAAAAAATAACTATTGCATTTTTATTATATCTATTGGTCTTTAATATTTCCTATTCTCAGACCGATAGATTAGATAGGAGTTTTGAAAATATAAATTATTATAATTTACTTTTTTACAATGAAATTGGTCAAAATTATCCTCAGGGGAAAATTAAACTTCCCGGTATTTATCCTCAGCCTAATTATGATTTAAAAACCAATTTACTCTCTTTCCAAACAGAATTTACTTTAAAATATCCTAATGCAAAAACTCAAATAATTTTCGAAAGTGGATTTAGTGATCAGGGAATGATACTTGTCAATGATCAATTTATTGATCAAAATATTATTAAAGGAAATGAAGGCTATTCCCATACGATTCCTAACGATGTTTTAAAAGAAGGGGCAAATAAAATCACATTGCTTATCATATTTCATTCCCCTATATGGAATTTTGAAGGAGATATTTATATAGAAAATGGTCTTGAGAAAATTTATCTAAACGGATTATGGGATCATACGATTCATAAAAACTTAGAAAATAATTTTCAAAGGAAACCAACTCAGGGTCTTGATCTATTGTCTTTTATAGATGTTGACTTAAGTCGATATACTTTAAACCAATACGTGGACATAGATTGGTCTAAAACCGACCTTCCAATTTCCATTGAATCACTTTATGATGATAAATACCTCAATGGTTTATTCTGTTTTAGAAAAACAATCCCACTTGACTCAATTCCAGAAGAAGGTTTTGTGTTGAGTATTGGCAATGGGATTGATGATTATGATAGGTTTTATGTCAATGGATTTTTAATCGGATCAACAGACTGTTTCTCTTGTAAAAGAAATTATAGAATTCCCAAGGAATTTTTAAGGAAGGAAAATACGTTTACATTTTTTGTTGTAGATAAAGATGGTCCAGGGGGAATATTAAGCCCAATATTACTAAAAAGTAATAACAATTCGACTGATATCTCCGATCAATGGTCCTATAGAAAACTCCTCGAGTTACAAATGCTGGTTACATTAAAAAATAACATTGACAACAAATCATTTTTTACTAAGTCTGATTTTAAGTTTTATGATCTAGTAGGAAATGAACTGAGTTTTAAAAGCTTGCTGGTTAAAGACGATAAATCGAATGCAATTATCATACTTGTATTGACTGTAAATCTTCTCTTTATCATTGTTTTGTTCCTATTCTATGGATTCAATAAAAAAAATCAACTTCCAATCAAAGAAACCATTATAGAAGAGAGTATTCCAAAATTTATATTTATACGTGCTGATAGGGCTAATCATAAAATTTTAATTGATGATATTTTATCAGTGGAAGGAAAAAAGGATTATGTAAAACTTCAGTTGGATTCAAAATCGTATTTAGTCCGAAAAAATTTAAAGACTTTTTTGATGGATTTGCCAAGCTCAAAATTTGCTAGAATCAGCAAATCTGTAGCTGTTAATCTTGAAAAGATATCGAAAATTGAGAAAAACATCGTTTATCTGAATTCGGAGGATTATCATCTAATAAGCAAGAACTATGTCAATGATATTAATGATCTATTGATATGATAATAAAATTCCATAAGATGCTTCAAGTACTCAAAAAAAATCATTTTGTATACGAACTTACCTTATGTTGTATTTATAAATTTCTTTAAATCACCTATTTTCCTTAATATTATATTAGAATACCCTATACTATTTATAGGTTTGAATTTAACTTACTAATTATATAATCACTTGAAACCATATTTTAATATAGCTGCTATCTTTTTACTTTTAATCCTATTCCATAATGAAACTATAGCTCAAGAAAACTATATCGAGCAGATTCAGGGGAATGATTATAAATTGCCAATGCAGTTTATCCCCTCTGGTAGTTTTAAAATGGGAAGTCCAAAATTTGAGCAGGGACATTTTGGAGACGAAGGGCCTCAACACCAGGTTTCCGTTGATGGATTTTGGATGGGGCAGTTTGAAATTACTTGGGATCTATACAATCTTTTTGTAAGTCGTGAGTTGGATGGAAATCAAATTTCTAATGCAGAAGATTCAGAAGTAAATATAGATGTTGATGGAGTATCAGGTGCTACCACTCCCTATGTCGAAATGAGTTTTGGTATGGGAATCGATAATTATCCTGCGATTTGCATGACTCAACTCGCAGCAGTTAAATTTTGCGAATGGCTTTCTGCTATGACAGGGCGTTTTTATCGCTTACCCACAGAAGCAGAATGGGAATATGCTTGTAGGGCCGGAACGGAAACTGCTTTTAGCTTCGGAGACGACAGTAGTCAATTGGAAGAATACGCATGGTATGCGGAAAACAGCAATGACAAATACCAAGAGGTGGGAATTAAAAAACCGAATCCTTGGGGCTTGTATGATATGCATGGAAATGTTGCAGAATGGACATTAGATCATTATATTCCTACTGTTTATGGACAACGTATAGCCGGAGTGTTAAATCCATTAGCAGAAGGACAAAAAGTTTATCCTAAAACAGTTCGCGGAGGTTCTTGGATGGATAGTCCTAACCGATTGCGATCTGCTGCAAGGCGACCTTCTACCAAAAAATGGAAAAAACGCGACCCCCAGATTCCAAAAAGCAAATGGTGGCATACCGATGCCCCCTTTGTTGGATTTAGAGTAGTACGTCCCTTAAAAACACCAAGCGAAGAAGAACAGAAAAAATATTGGAAATACGAATCAACACAATAAACTAGAAATCATGAAAAACAACAAAAACGAATCAAGACGTGAATTTGTTCAGAAAACAGCTATGGCTGCGGGAGCCTTACTTACAGTTCCTATGGGTGTAGATGGAATGGCTCGAGTTCACAGTGAGCAAAAATTAAAATTAGCATTAGTAGGCTGTGGAGGACGCGGTTCTGGAGCAGCAGTTCAAGCACTTACTGCTGATGAAAATGTAGAACTTGTTGCAATGGCTGATGCTTTTGCCGATCGAATTGAACGAAGCTTAAAAGGTATTCAGGACCATTTTGATGGAGAGAAAAAGATTGATGTTAAAGAAAAACATCGTTTTGTAGGATTTGACGCTTACAAAAAAGCGATTGATATGGCCGATGTAGTGATCTTGACAACCCCTCCTGGTTTTAGACCTTATCACTTTGAATATGCTATTGCAAACGACAAGCATGTGTTTATGGAAAAGCCAGTAGCTACTGACCCAGTTGGTATTCGAAAAGTTTTGGAAACTGCCAAGCTTGCAAAAGCAAAAAAACTCAATGTAGTTGTTGGGCTTCAAAGACATTACCAATCTAAATATATTGACTTAAAGCAACGACTAGATGCTGGAGCTATTGGACAGATTCGAAGTGGTCAAGTGTATTGGAATGATGCTGGAGTATGGGTAAAAAAGCGTAAACCAGGGCAGACAGAATTGGAATATCAAATGCGAAATTGGTATTATTTCAATTGGTTGTGTGGAGATCATATCTTAGAACAGCACATCCATAATATTGATGTAGCCAACTGGTTTATCGGAGACTATCCCGTTTCAGCCCAAGGAATGGGAGGTCGCCAGGTACGAAACGGTAAGGATCACGGAGAAATATTCGACCATCACTTTGTAGAGTTTACTTATGCAAGTGGCGCTGTAATAGCTAGCCAGTGTCGTCATATACCGGGTACTATGAGTCGTGTAGATGAGGTATTTCAAGGAACCAAAGGGAGTGTAGAAATTGGCAAGGGAATCATCAGTGGCTTAGACGGTGAGAGTACATATAAATACCCAAATAAATGGGGAGAAGATCCAAATCCTTATCAGGTGGAGCACGACCGTTTATTTGCCTCCATCAGAAATGGAGGAGTGATCGCCGATGCTGAAAATGGTGCTAAAAGTACGTTGACCGCTATTTTAGGTCGAATGGCGACTTATACTGGTAAGAAAATCACCTTTGATGAGGCCCTCAATTCAGAATTGCATTTAATGCCCGAGGAAGTCACATGGGATACGACCCCACCCACCCTCCCAGATACCAACGGCAATTACCCGATCCCAACACCTGGAAAAACAAAAATGATTTAAAATGAATCGAAGAAATTTTGCACAATTGGCAGGAATGACTGGATTGGGTTTGTTTTCTACTCCTGGAGTTTTTGCTGCAGAAAAAAGTTTGGGGAAACACTCCTTTAATTTAGCCTACGCACCTCATTTAGGAATGTTCCGACATCATGCTGGAAATGATCCTATTGATCAGCTCAATTTTATGGCAGATCAGGGTTTTACTGCTTTTGAGGACAACGGTATGCGAAACCGTCCTGTTGCTACTCAAGAAAAGATGGCAGCTACTATGGCAAAAAGAGGCCTGCGTATGGGTGTTTTTGTGGCGCATGAAATTTACTGGCAAAAACCCAATTTAGCCAGTGGAGATCAAGCTCTAAGGGATGAATTTTTAGATTATATCAAAAAAGCCATTCCAGTGGCCAAACGGGTCAATGCCAAATGGATGACAGTAGTACCGGGACATGTTGACCTTCGACAAAACATGGCTTATCAAACGGCTCATGTCGTAGAAAGTCTAAAACAAGCTTCCGCTTTATTAGAACCTTACGGCATTGTAATGGTGTTGGAGCCTTTAAACTTTAGAGATCATCCAGGTTTATTTTTAGCTGAAAGTCCGCAGGCTTATGAAATCTGTAAGACGGTTGACTCCCCTTCTTGTAAGATTTTATTTGATATTTACCACCAACAAATTCAGGAGGGGAATTTGATTCCCAATATCAAAAAATGTTGGGATGAGATTGGTTATTTCCAGATTGGAGATAATCCAGGACGTAAGGAACCTACCACAGGAGAAATCAATTACACCAATGTATTTAAGTACATTCATTCTAGGGGTTTTGATGGGATTTTAGGAATGGAACACGGAAACAGTCGTCCAGATAAAGAAGGAGAACAGGCTGTAATTGATGCTTATGTTAAAGTGGATCAATTTCTTTAATGGCAAATGCACTTAGTCAGCTTTTCGGGATTCGTTATCCCATTGTTCAGGCCGGTATGGTTTGGGCAAGTGGCTGGCGTTTGGCCTCAGCTGTAAGTAATGCCGGCGGTTTGGGCTTGTTGGGAGCAGGGTCTATGTATCCAGAGGTTTTACGCGAGCATATTCAAAAATGTAAAAAAGCAACAAGTAAGCCCTTTGGGGTAAATGTGCCCTTATTGTATCCCGATATAGATCAGTTGATGGAAGTGATCGTTGAGGAAAAAGTAAAAATTGTCTTTACTGCTGCGGGCAACCCTAGTTTGTGGACTGCTCATTTAAAATCTCATGGTTGCACGGTTGTTCATGTGGTTAGCTCTGTGAAATTTGCCTTAAAAGCAGAAGCAAGTGGAGTTGATGCGATAGTGGCTGAGGGATTTGAAGCAGGAGGTCATAATGGGAGGGAAGAGACCACCACCATGGTTTTGATCCCTTTGGTTCGACAAGCGATTAAACTTCCCTTGATTGCTGCAGGAGGGATTGGTTCTGGTCAGGCAATGTTGGCTGCTAGGGCGCTGGGTGCAGACGGCGTTCAAGTAGGATCGCTTTTTGTCGCCACTCCAGAGGCCTCATCTCATCCCAATTTTAAAGATGAAGTACTGAGTGCTGAACAAGGCAGTACGGAGCTGACTCTTAAAGAATTGACCCCAGTTCGCGTGCTTAAAAACCCCTTTTACCAACGAATAAAACAACTCTATGCTGAAGGCGCCAATCCAGAAATATTAAAAGAAGCACTCGGTAGAGGCCGTGCTAAAAAAGGAATGTTTGAAGGAGATATGGTTGAAGGTGAACTGGAAATTGGGCAAATAGCTGCGCAAATAGATTCCCTTAAACCTGCGGCTGAAATAGTAAGTGAAATGGTATCAGTTTACAATAGAGAAATAAAAAAAATAGAGGAATTGGATTAAGCCTCAATTTTATCCTTAAAATCCACTAAAATTTGATTTTGCATTAAATCTTCAAAGTTTTCCTGTTTGCGGATTAGATGTGCTTCCCCCTCATGCCAGAGCACTTCAGCTGGGCGGTAGCGTGAGTTGTAGTTACTCGCCATAGCAAAGCAGTAGGCTCCTGCGTTGTAAAATGCCATGATATCGCCTTCGGAAATCTCTGCAATTTTTCTGTTACTACCGAAGGTGTCAGTTTCACAGATATAGCCTACTACGGTATAAAAACGCTCTTTTCCCTCGGGATTGGAGATGTTTACGATCTCGTGATAGGAGTTGTAGAGCATG
>Ga0115572_10000373_pt1 | contig 38532 bp, 37 predicted proteins | sample COGITO_mtgs_1206_FD_88681 | JGI IMG/M metagenome (GOLD analysis project Ga0115572, IMG submission 88681) | Pelagic marine microbial communities from North Sea - COGITO_mtgs_120607 | ecosystem: Environmental > Aquatic > Marine > Epipelagic | place: Germany:Helgoland, sampling site Kabeltonne... | reverse complement strand
TTAAAAACCAAGACTGGATAATAAATCATCTACGTCATCTTGACCTTCAACGACACCTTCAATACTGGTGTCAATTTGCGGCCCTTCTGCTAAGACATTATTACTATCTTCTTGTGGGGTTTCAGTTTGATGAGTTTCTGTATGGGTAATACCCGTAATACGATCGACTTCACCAGCCATAACGACTAAATCCACTAACCGTGATTCAACTTCTGCTACTAACTTCGTAACACGCTGAATAACTTGTCCAGTTAAATCTTGAAAATCTTGAGCCATCAAAATATCTGATAACTGAGATCCTATTTTCTTAGAATTAGCTTGGGTTTGGGAAAAATATGCGTCTACTTTTTTTGTTAAATCTCTAAATTCATTTGGCTTCAGTTCTTTACGTAAAAACTTTTGCCATTCTTTCTGTAATTCGATTGAGCCCTCTAGATTTTCTTGATTTAAGGGCATTCCTTCTTCAGCCAAATCCATTGTACGATTGGCCGCTTTATCGGTCATTTCTATAACATACGAAAGTTTATCAGATGCTTGACCCATTCCGGATTCTTCACTTAATTCATCACCGGATTTTAGATTTTTAATTGACTCATGCAACCCCCGAGTCAACTTACCAATTTCATCATATAGTGTTCTATCACGCGCTTCGTTGATGCTATTGACTACGCCAACAGCCTGTCCAAGATCGCCACTTTCGATCTTTTGCAACAAGTCTTCAGCAAGTTGTTTCATTTCCTGCTGAAAGGATGGCGCATGAGGTTCTATATTAAGCTCAGCCATACCACACCCTTGTTTTTAACCGTCAACACGTTCAAAAATCTTATCGATTTTTTCTTTGAGTACCGCTGCAGTAAAAGGCTTAACAACGTAGCCATTCACACCAGCCTGCGCTGCTGCAACAATCTGGTCACGCTTCGCTTCCGCAGTTACCATAAGCACGGGAAGTGTCTTGAGTTTGTCGTCCGCACGTACATGCTTCAGCAAATCCAATCCAGTCATCCCAGGCATATTCCAGTCAGTAACTAAAAAGTCAAAGTCGCCACTTTGCAACATCGGCAAGGCAGTTAAACCATCATCTGCTTCTTGAGTATTTGTAAAACCCAAATCACGCAGCAAGTTTTTGACGATACGTCTCATAGTAGAAAAATCGTCCACAACGAGGATCTTCATGTTCTTGTCCAAAGCGACCTCCGAATGCCAGCTTTTAAAGTCTTAATGTCTTCTATCTAAAAGTGTAGTCGTAGATAGAGCTTTAGCCAGAAAGAAAATTAATAGTAATTACAAAGAGTTAGAAAATTCACAAAAAAAAATTACTGATTATTAATTGAACAGTAATTTCAACTTCAAATAGAATGTGATACAGCTCGATTTATTCAGACCAGTCCGTTAACCGTGATCGAAGGCGTAACGCTGCTTGACTGTGTATCTGACTTACGCGAGATTCACTAATCCCTAGCACTGCACCAATTTCTTTTAAATTTAATTCTTCGTCATAATACAAGGCGAGTACTAACTGTTCTCGCTCAGGTAGAGCTTTAATTGCATCAGCTAAAGAAGATTGAAAAGCATCTCGCTCAATACCCATAAATGGACTCGGAGAGGAACCCACCAATTGCTCCTGTCCCTGCTCACCTTTTTCCATTACATCTTCAAAACTGAATAAGCGACAACTTGCTGAATCTTTTAAATGCGTGTGATATTCATCCACACTCATTTCTAAATATTCAGCGACTTCTTGGTCTTCAGCATCACGGCCTTTGGCCAATTCAACTTCTTTAATTGCTTCACTAATACGCCGAGAATTTCTATGAACAGAACGTGGCGCCCAATCACCGCGACGAATTTCATCAAGCATAGAACCACGAATACGAATGCCTGCATAAGTTTCAAAGCTTGCACCTTTAGCACCATCATACTTTCGTGCAGCTTCTATTAAGCCAATCATGCCCGCTTGAATAAGATCATCCAATTGAACACTATCGTGTAATCGCCCACGTAAATGATGAGCAATTCTCTTACTAATAAAGCATGATCTCGCACTAACTCATCAAAGTTAGGGCTACTGACTTCATCGTACATAGCACATCCATTCATTACAGGTACTACCCATGGGCTCCTGCTAGGACTAAATTTTCCACAAAGAACTCGAGATGCCCTCGCGGAGTTGATGCAAGTGGCCAAGCATCAACTTTTTTAGCTAAGCCACGAAATGCTGTGGCTGCTTTTGATCTTGGATAAGCTTCCACAACCGCTTTTTGACGCTGTACCGCTCTTCGCACCGCATCATCCTGAGGAACCGAACCAACATATTGCATGGCAACATCAAGAAAGCGATCTGTCACCTTAATTAACTTTGCAAATAAAGCGTGTCCTTCTTGCGGGGAACGAACCATATTGGTAATCACGCGAAAACGAAAAACTCCATAATCACGATTTAATAATTTAATCTGCGCATATGCATCAGTAATTGATGTCGGTTCATCCGTCACAACAATCAACACTTCTTGTGCAGCACGGGCAAAACTCATCACCGCGTCTGATATTCCAGCAGCTGTATCAATTAATAAAATATCTAACTCATCACCAATATCACTAAATGCCTGAATTAAACCAGCGTGTTCTTGGGTTGTTAACATGGAAAGGTGCTGCGCACCGGAAGTTGCTGGTACAATTTTTACATTACCAGGTCCGTCTACCATGACTTCACGTAGACTGCATTCACCACGCAATACATTTTCAATGGTTTTATTGGCAGTAATTCCCAATAAAACATCAATATTAGCGAGCCCTAAATCTGCATCAAGAATTACAACTCGACGACCTAGCTCTGAAAGTGAACAGGCTAAATTGACGGTGACATTACTTTTACCCACACCGCCTTTACCACCAGCGACTGCAATTACTTGTACTGGGTGTTGAGCCATGCTTACACTCCGTGTTGCATAAAGTTATTTTTCATTGCCGAACTCACTTCTGATGTTTGCCAACGGGTTTGAGCCATGCGGGCCATCTGTTCTGCAAGGCGCACCATTTTCTCAGCATTGGGAAAATGAATATCATCTGGAATATGCGGGCCATCAGTTACCATATGAATCGGTAATCGTGTTACTGAAGCAATACTCATGGCCTGTCCTAAACTAAAACATTCATCCAGCTTGGTAAAAATACAACCCTCTATTCCCGCTGGTTTAAAATGCTCAAAATTTTCTTGTAAACAACGAGCCTGACTCGTTAGTGGCAAGGCAAGTAAAGTCTTTACTTTATTTCCTGCCCCCTTAAGCATAGACAACTGCACAGAAAAGTGTGGATCTTGTATCGCTAAACCTGCGGTATCGATAAGAATAAATTTTTTATCGCTTAATTGATCAAGCAATGCTGTTAGATCACCATTAGGTTCTAGAATTAGTAAAGGGATCTCCATAATACGAGCAAACGCTTTCAACTGGTCGTGTGCCGCTATGCGATAATTATCCATAGTAATCAAAGCGATATCTTCATTTCCGTGATTAATCACGTACTGAGCAGCTAATTTACCTATCGTGGTTGATTTTCCAGCACCCGTTGGGCCTACAAATGCAAAACAACCACCTGTTTGAAGCATATTATTTTCAGCTAATGGTAAGTCTTCTGCAATAAAGCGTAGGCATTGAGCCCAGCCTTTTTCAATGTCTTCATCATCTTCAGGCAATGCACTTACTAACTTATCAGCCCAAGAAGGGTCGATCCCTAAATCTTGGCAACGCTGCCATATTTGTGCCTGCTGCCAACTTAAAGGTCGGGTAGGATTCCAAGCGTTACCTTGCTGGCTCACCAACCAGTTTTTTAAATCTTTAAGCTCATCTGACACCTTATTAAAAAAAGGCGTCGCTTCATCCTGGCTCAGATTAGACGTTTGCTGAGCTATCGACTCTTGAAACTCTTCCTCTCCTAACATTACTGCATCCAGTGCTTTTGACTGAGCAATAGTGCCTTCTTTGATACCGATCAAGGCTTCTTTTAAAGCGGCTGTTGTAGAAACATTTGAATGATCAAAACTCGAATCACTTACAACAGATTGATTTAAGGCCCCCTGATTTAAAGAAAGCTTGTCGAGAGCCGGCTGCTCTTGACGAATTTCACCTGTCACCTGTTTAGCCTGTTCAAGCTCTTGTTGTAATGTTAATTGACGATTAAGTTCTTGTTGCTGCTGTTCATCAGCAATTTCTTGATAATCAAGCGCTGCAATTACTTCAACACCTTTACCAGAACGCTTATTCGATAAAATAACGGCATCAGGACCCAGCTCATCCGATACCATGCGCAGGGCTTGCTGCATAGTTTTAGCAGTAAATCGTTTCGCTTTCATTTATTGCGCCCCCACGGTAGCTACGATGGTGATGGTTTTATTATCTGGAATTTCTTGATACGACAAAACACTCAGGTGCTCGATAGTATTACGCACAAAGCGTGAAAGCACTGGACGCAGCTGGCTTGACACAACCAGTACCGCAGGTCGTCCCGCATTTTCTTGCTCTTGTGTCGCATTCATTAATGATCTCTGAATGGCATCAGCCATACTGGGTTCAATTACTAACGTATCCATATTCCCTGTCTGTTGTGCGCTCTGTTGTACTGTCTTAAGCAACAACTGTTCCAGAGAAGGATCTAATGTCATAACACTCAGCTCATCCGCGGTTCCAAAGATGTTTTGAATGATTAAGCGTGCTAAACCAGTTCGTGCTGCTCCTGTTAAAGCGGCAATTTCTTGACTACGAGGAGACATGTTCGCCAGAGATTCGGCGATAGTTCTCATATCGCGCACAGGAACATCTTCCCGTAATAAGGTTTGTAAGACTGATAGCAACTGACTAATAGAAAGCGTATTGGGAACCAGCTCTTCAGCCAATTTAGGAGAAGATTCATTAAGAATATCCAGCATTTTCTGAACATCTTCATGACCAATCAACTCATGGGCATGTTTGTGCAATAACTGATTTAAATGTGTTGCGACAACCGTGCTGGCATCAACAACGGTATAACCCAATGTCTGCGCTTTGTCTTTTTGACTGGCCTCAATCCACATAGCCTCCAAACCAAAAGCAGGATCGAGAGTTTCAATACCTTCTAGTTTGCCAAATACCTGACCAGGGTTAATTGCCATATCTCGTTCAGGGTAAATTTCCGCTTCTGCTAACGTCACCCCCATTAAAGTAATACGATACTGACTAGGCATTAAATCAAGATTATCTCGAATATGAACCGAAGGCATTAAGAAACCAATGTCCTGAGAAAGCTTTTTACGCACACCCTTAATACGAGCTAATAATTGGCCTCCTTGATTTTTATCTACCAAAGGAATTAAACGGTAACCTACTTCTAAGCCGACACGGTCTACCGCCTCAACATCATCCCAACCTAGCTCTTTAATTTCTGCTTCAGGTAGCGCCTCTCCTGGCAATGGTGGCGCTCCTGCATTTGATACGGTTTTATTGGCTGAACTATTATTCTGCGCTGCTTGAGCATTTTTTCCCGTAACAGGCTTACCATCAACAAAAACACCGCCTTCACTGCGCCAATGAATAAAGTAAGCTCCCGCCCCTGCTAAGAAAGCGGCAAATAGAAAAACCATATGGGGCATACCTGGTATAATGCCCATAAAAAATAACACCATTGAGGTAATCGCAAGAGCACGAGGGGACGCAAATATTTGCCCGATAATTTGTTCACCTACATCTTTCGAATCACTGTTGCGAGTTACCATGATAGCTGTCGCTGTCGACAATAAGAGCGAAGGTATTTGCGCTACAAGACCATCACCAATAGCCAAAATAGTGTATTTCTGAACGGCATCCGCAAATAATAAATCGTGCTGCCCCATTCCAATCGCAAAACCACCTACAACATTAATTACAAGAATTAAAATACCCGCGATAGCATCGCCTTTTACAAATTTACTGGCACCATCCATTGAGCCATAAAATTCCGCTTCTGCTGCAATTTCTTGACGTCTCGCTTTAGCTTGATCAGCATCCATTAGCCCCGCATTCAAATCTGCATCAATCGCCATTTGTTTACCGGGCATCGCATCCAAAGTAAAACGAGCACTTACTTCAGCCACTCGTCCAGCACCCTTGGTTACTACAACAAAATTAATAATCATTAAAATTGCAAAAACGACCAAACCTACGGCGTAATTACCGCCGATTAATACCTCTCCAAACGCTTCAATTACTTTACCAGCCGAATCTCCACCTTGATGACCTTCTAACAAAACAACACGAGTTGACGCTACGTTTAACGCCAATCGCAATAAGGTAGCAATCAATAAAATACTCGGAAATACACCAAAATCTAATGGCTTAGTTGCGTAAATACAGATCAGAAGAACAACAATGGAGATGGCAATATTGAATGTAAAAAAGGTATCAAGTAAAAAAGGAGGTAATGGCAACGTCATCATGCCAAGTAAAATTAACAGCATAATAGGAATGCCAAGATTACCTGTAATTAAGGCAATGGCATTTCCTCGTATCTGTTGAAATATTTGTCCGCGATCTAACGTGGCCATAAAAACCCTAATGCATAAAAATTGACGTTAATCAGTCTATTTGCAAAAAGGGTGCACACTTTTGATTTTTCAAGAATTATTTTTTTAATCCTTCGCTGCATCAACTCTTAAATCTGCTGGAATTGGCATATCAGGACGGCGTTCAGGTTTAGCGCCTTGCCCTTTAGCATATTGATCCACTTGAAAAATATACGCTAATACTTGTGCAACTGCAGTGTAGAGTCCTGCAGGTATTTCATCATCAATACGTGTATGGGTATAAATGGCACGAGCTAACGGTGGCGCCTCCATTTGTGGAACATTATGTTCTTTAGCAATTTCTCTAATCTTTAAAGCTGTTTCTTCAATGCCCTTAGCAACGACAACTGGAGCGCCTACTCCACCACTATATTTTAATGCAACCGCATAATGTGTAGGGTTGGTAATAACAACATCTGCATCAGGAACAGCGCCCATCATCCTGCGCTGGGCAGCTTCTCTTTGCATTTGACGAATACGCCCTTTAACTTCCGGCTTACCTTCCGTATCTTTAAATTCATCTTTAATCTCTTGTAACGACATACGCAGTTTTTTTGTATGACTATAGATTTGCCAAGGTACATCGACCATAGCAATAATCAAAGTAGACGCACAAAGAATGACAGCCGCCCACAAAACAATTTCTGTAGAGCGCTTTATAGCCGGACGTAAAGGTGCTTTTTGCAAATCCATTGCATCTTGGAAATAATATTCAATAACAAAATAAGCAACAGTTCCAACTATTAACACCTTAGCCCATGCTTTAAATAGTTCGACTAATGAATTTGCCGAGAACATTCGTTTAATACCTGCTAATGGGCTGATACGAGACATCTTAGGTGCTAAGGCCTTAGTACTAAACAACCAGCCACCAACGCCTAGCGGCGATAAAAATGCTGCAATTAATACTAAAATAAACCAAGGAAATAATGCAGCAACTGCTTCCCACATGGATTCGGACATATGACTAAACATATAGCTTGTATCGAAAGCAGCAGCACGCTCAACATCAAGATTAAAACGAGCTATATGATAAATTTTATCGCTCATATAAGAGCCAAATGCCACAAGCCCTAGCGCACCAAATAATAAAATAGCGGTAGTGTTGAGCTCTTTTGAGCGAGCGGTTTGTCCATCATCTTTCGACTTCTGGATCTTTCGCTCGGTGGGTTCCTCCGTTTTTTCTTGACTGCTGTCTTCATCAGCCATATTTAAGCTCCGATAAATAGTCGATCAATATGTCGACCTTAATAGTTAAGGCGTACGAATTAATGAACGTAAAAATTCAAACAAGGTTTCTAATAAATTATGAAAACTGGTCCCAAGCTCACCAATTGTTAACCAAATAATCGCTAACCCGACCATCATAGTGACGGGAAAACCAAGAGAGAAAATATTTAACTGCGGCGCTGCTCTCGTCATAACACCGAATGCGAAATTAACAATTAATAGCGACGTTAAAGCTGGCAAAGCAATAATTAAAGCCGAAGCAAACATCCAGCCACCCCAGCGAACCATTCGCCCATAATCTTCCGCTGTCCAGGCACCCGCTCCTATTGGCATGGTATAAAAACTTTCAACAACAACTTCGATTACGATTAAGTGCCCATTAAGTGCCAAGAAAGTAAGACTGATTAAAAATAGAAACCATTGACTGACGACAACAACTGAAACTCCTTGGGTTGGATCAACTGTAGTTGCAATACCCAAGCCCGTCTGCATCGCAATTAATTGACCCGCTAAAACAAAAACTTGAGTCACGATTTCCACCATGAAACCCAAGACAATACCAATCAACATCTGCTGAAAAATAATAAGAAAAGATGCCACTGACATTGGATCAACATTTGGCATATCAGGCAATAAGGGTGCGATTATTAGCGTAATAAAAACCGACAGTAAAATACGAATTTGTCGAGGAACAAGCTTGCTTCCCAGTAAGGGCATAACACCAAGACAACCAGCGATACGTGCGAAAGGGTAAAAATACTGGGTAACCCAGCCATTAAGATCTAAGGCGGTAAATTCCAACATAGGTCTGAATTACCCTACCCAACTAGAAATGGAATATTGGTATAAATACCAAGGGTAAATTCAACAACTTTATTAACTGCCCAAGAACCAAAAAAGATCAAGCTGACTAGAGTAATAATAAGTCGAGGTAAAAAACTTAAAGTTTGCTCATTAATTTGTGTCGCAGCTTGAAATGTTGCAACGACCAAACCAACCACTAGGCTAGGAATAACCATTACAAAAACAATAACCACTATAATAAATAAAGCTTGTGAGAATAAATCGCCTATTTGTTCTACACCCATGACTCCTCCTTAAATATCTCCTCCTTAAATAGCTCCTTAAATACTTTTAACATAATCAAATCGTCCCAAAGCTATTGGCTAACGTACCCATAACCAGAGCCCAACCATCAATTAAAACAAACAACATAATCTTAAAGGGCAAAGAAATAATAATGGGGGATAACATCATCATCCCCATTGCCATTAAGATACTGGCAACAACGAGATCAATAATAAGAAAAGGGATAAAGAGTAAAAAACCAATTTGAAAAGCCGTTTTCAATTCACTGGTAACAAATGCCGGAATTAAAATATGAAGAGGGGTTTCATCAGGGCTTAATAAGTCCTTTCTGCCTGAAATTCGAACAAATAAATTTAAATCTGTTTCACGTGTTTGTGCCAACATAAATTCTTTCATTGGCTCTGTCGCTCTTTCTAATGCCTCTAATGGTTTAATGGTTTCATTTAAATAAGGCTGGACCGCAACTTCATTGACCTTGTCAAATACAGGCATCATGATAAACGCAGTTAAAAACAGCGACATCCCTAAAACAACTTGATTAGAAGGTGTTTGTTGCAAACCAAGAGCTTGACGCAAGATTGCCATTACGACAATGATTCGAGTAAATGCTGTCATCATCATGATAATCGCAGGCAATAAACTCAAAAGCGTCATTAACGCTAAAATCTGAATGGTTACAGTATATTCACCACCGGTATCAGTTTGCTGAAAAGTAACTGCTGGAATGCCTAGAGCATTGATGTCAGCAAAACTGAAAACAGGAAATAACAATAAAAATATTACGCTTAATAACTTCATGCTTTATTCAGCGCCTTATTGAAAATAGCTTGAAATGCAGGGCTTTGTTGTTCGATATCTTTGGCTTCAATCGGAGTATCTAGCACCAACAATGTCTGAATAGACTGAGAAGTAATTCCAATGAGTATCTGTTGTTCACCCACCTGAATTAACGATACTTTCTCTTTTAAACCTAAAGAAATCGTTGCCAAGGTTTTGATCATTTTTCCCTGTCCAGAAAAATTGCCTCCGCCTGAGCGGCTCATTCCCTGTAAACGCTTAGCGAAATAGGCTAATAAAAAAATAAAAGCGATCATTCCGACGAGGGTTAATGCAACTCGTACTACCGAAGACATAGGATCAGGTGCAGTCGCGACCTCTTCCGCCTGCAACCAGGCAGGCGTGAAGGCAATCAACAGAACCAATAATTTCCAGCCAGTATTGTTAGCGTAAGCGTTGAATTCTTTCACTTTGACTCACCACATCCGTTAATCGAATACCAAACTTATCGTTAACCATAACAACCTCTCCATGCGCAATCAGAGTACCATTTACAAGTACATCCAAAGGCTCACCTGCAAGTCGATCCAGCTCAACAACCGAACCTTGATTCAATTGTAATAAATTACGAATTGGAATTTCCGTACGACCAACTTCCATCGAAATAGCTACAGGAATATCTAAAATAACATCCAGCTCTGGTGACAAATCACCGTTAGGCTTACCTTCATCTGTCAGCTCATCCAGGGGGGCTTGCTTTACGGAGTCTGTCTCTTCCGACATTGCATCAGCCCATTCATCGCCGACATTGCCTGCTTCTTCTGCCGTTGGATCTTCAGCCAGAGCTGCAGCCCACTCATCACCCACAGCCGCGTCAGAATCTGCGGCCTCTTCAACTCCAGAGGCAACGTCATCAGCGAGACTGTCTATATCAATATCACCAATTTTTCCAGAATCTTCACCTGCATCAGTATCCGTGCTTTCTGGTAAATCAGGATTCTGCTCAGCACCTGATTCTTTTTCATTCTCATCTTGAGAGTCATCACTCATAGCATCCCCCTTATCAACGCACTAGCGTCGCTTATGATTAAATTGTTCAACAACCTTAACGGCTAGGTTTTCATCAGAAACACCTAACTTGCCCTTAAACATAGGAATCCCCTGAGCTTGTAACGTAAAGTGCTCAGGCATCTCAATAGGAATAATATCCCCAGCTTTTAATGCAGCAACTTTACGTAAACTCATTTCATGCTCAACAACCGTGCCGTGTATCGCAACTTTGGCATTTAAAATATCTTCTCTTAAAGATTGCTGCCAGCGATCATCAACATCATCAATATCACTTTGCATACCAGCATCAAGCACCTCACGAATAGGCTCGATCATTGAGTAAGGAACGGTAATATGTAGATCACCACCGCCCCCATCAAGCTCAATATTAAACTTGCTTACGACAACAACTTCAGAGGGGCTAACAATGTTGGCCATTGCTGGATTTACTTCAGATCCTACGTATTCAAATTCAGCTTCTAAAATCGTACTCCAAGCTTCTTTATAGTCTTTAAAAACTTGTGCCAGTACTAATTGAATAACGCGTATTTCTGTTGGAGTAAATTCACGCCCTTCAATTTTTGCATGACGACCATCACCTCCAAAAAAGTTATCCACCAATTTAAAAACTAATTTAGCATCTAAAATAAATAAAGAGGTTCCACGCAATGGTCTTATTTTTACGAGATTTAAACTAGTAGGAACATAGAGAGTATGAACATACTCACCAAACTTCATAATTTGTACGCCACCTGATGAAACATCAGCACTGCGGCGCAAAAAATTAAACATACTTATACGGGTATAACGTGCAAAACGTTCGTTGATCATTTCCAGAGTTGGCATCCGGCCGCGAACAATACGGTCGTTACTGGTTATGTCATAAGATTTGACGCCCTCACTGCTGATATCTGAATCCGGTTCAACATCTCCATCATCCACACCATGCAATAGCGCATCAATTTCGTCTTGGCTTAATAAGTCCTGCACGTAATTTCCCTATTGCATTACGAAGTCAGTAAACAATACTGCTTCGACACCATCGACACTAGACTCACGCTTTAATACAGTTACAAGCTGGTCTTGCAGTTTTGTTCTTAACTCTACGCGCCCTTCTGGCGTTCGTAGATGCTTAAAGTTCTGATCTGATAAGACCCTAACAATTTCATTTCTTAGCATAGGATTATGCAACTCAATCGCATCAACTGTTTCTTGCGATCGAGTCATAATTTCTATACTCACTTGTAAAAAACGTTGTCTTGTACCGACATTATAATTAATAATAAATCTCGGCTTCATTTTTATATACTGAGCAGGAGTAGGAACATCTGCGACCTCTTCAGCCACTTCATCTGTAATCTCCCCACCTTCTGCCTCTTCTTCAGATTCATCTGAAGACATTAAAAATAAAGTGACCCCAACTGCAATTGCAATAATTAAAATAACTCCAATAATGATAAAAATTAATTTCTTTTTACCACCACCTTCTGCTTCTGGGGTACCTGGATCTAATGTTAAATCTTGCTCATCAGCCATAGCGTCATTTCTCCGATAGACATAGTCAATTTAGCAATAGGTATGCCAGCTTTTTCCGTCAAAAAACCTGACACTTTTGAAAACACTGCCTTTCTTTAAAAGACAGCGCTATAGACAGCTTAGACAAGCAATGGCGGGTCTACCTAAACAAAGGTATCTAATAAGTTATTATTTTTAGGAAGGGTAATTTCAATGTCTTCATTACCGTCAATAAATGAAGCGTCAGAATTTTGCTGCTCGTCAGCCAACTCTCTATTAGAATCATGATGTTCACCAGCACTTTGCTCTGAGCCCGTTTGAACATCAAAGTCTGATAACTCCAATCCTTCATTAGCCAACATATCACGCAAGCGATTTGCACTACTCTCCAAGGCTTCCTTTACCTGAGGGTTTTGCACCTGAACCTGAACTTGGGTTTGCTGATCATCTTTAATCTGCAACTTAAGCTCTAACGTTCCTAATTCAGGAGGATCTAAATGAATCGTTACATTTTTAATGTCTTTAGCCGCATTCATACTAATACGCTCAGATAAAGCATCCCCCCAAGCCTGCTGACCTTTCGTCAGCCTTAATACTTGATCATCCTGTTTACGTTCTGTAGATAATAACTTAGCCTCCACCTCTGCTTTTTCTCCCTCTTCCACAGCCGCTAAATCCTGCAATGATTGCTGAACAGGATCTTCATTCATTGCCAACGCTAGACCTGCGCTACTTTCAGCAGACGCCATAAGCTGAGCAGGCAACGCAGACAAAGCGTTTAAAGGTGAAGAAGTCTGTAGAGGTGAAACTGAATTAAACGATGAAGACATAGGATCTAATGTTTTCTTCTCAGAACCCAAAAATCGATCCATCTCTGGACTTTCAGAAATATCACCGCCCTCTAGATCACTCAAATTCGCAGCGGATAATGAGCCTGATGAATCAAGAGCTCCCTTATTAACAGCCCCCCTGGCTTGTAAATTTGCTAATGCATTAGCCGCTGAATGTTGATCATTAATAATTGAAGACTGCGACGTTAGCGGTTGAGGTACTGCAGTTTTGGCTGCGCCATTAATAGGTAGCGTATTACTGACTAATGATTGAGCATAAAACCCTTGATTTTCTAATAGGTCTTGAGCTTTTTCATCGTCTTCAGGCAGGGCTTCAAACTGATCAACATTATTGATCTTTAATGACTTTGGTTTTTCTAATGATGTTAATTCCGCATCCAGCTCTGACGAAAGCGGCAACTGATTACCGATAGGCAAAACCTCAAGCGGCAAACCCTCTACTCCATCAATAGTTCCTAGGCCTGTTTCACCAGAGATAAGAGGATCTAATATTGGCATGGACGCATCAGATAATAATTCAGGCTCAACGATTGTCGTGTCGGGCAAATAACCAGCTAACAAGCTGTCAAAGCCTGTAGAATCGGGCTTTTCACCAGTTCCTAATTTCGCCAAAGGATTAGCTGTCGATAGACCTAAGCCCATAAATAGCTGCATTAAACCTTGCTGTGTTGGTTGGGTTTCCATAATACCTCCCATTAATCTTAACTATGTAATAGCAATGGGTAGGCCAACTCTGTGTTTACTCGAATGAATTAGTTAGGTTGATGGATAGATCACTTTATAGATAGCTAAATAAGCTAATAAATTGAATAGATAGATTAAAACGATAATAAGGGAAAAGAATTAATTAAACTTACCCTGACTATAACGATAAAAGAATAGATCTCACATTTTTATACTCATTATCAATGCTAACAATTAACTCAGGAACGCCATCAAGACTTTCCTTACGAACAATTTCTTCTAACTGAAAGCATAAGTCTGCTAGAGGTAAAGCGGATATATTTCCTGAAGCTCCTTTAAAGCTATGAGATATTTCTCTTAACTCGTTGTAATCATTATTTTCAAGAGCTTGCCCTAATTGTTTAACTCTAGGGTCTGAATCAACTATAAAAACCTCTATGAGTTTAGGAAAGTCATCCTCCATGATTTCTTCAAGCATCTTTAATGCTTCTATATCAAAATGCGATGCTTTATCAAAATCGGTCATCAAGCTATTTTACCTTACAATAAAAAAACGATTAACATATTAATTCGTGGGCCAATGTATTTCTGCTATCACTTTATTCCCACAGCCTAAATATTCTAACGAATGGCATAATGTATAAATTAATGGAATACCTCGCCCAGAAAACTTCTCTTGGGGCTTTTCAGATACTTTAACAAATTTATCAGGGTAGTCAAAACCTTCCCCAGAATCCTCCAAGGTCAGAGTAAAAACTCCTGACCTGCCTGTAGATTGATGATTCATACATACTCGGATATAGCCCTCTGTTAATTGATCAAGGCGCTCTTGACGTAAGCTATAATATTCCGCAAACCCTGCAGGAGTTGACTTTAAAGAGGAGTCTAGTTTCAATATTCCATGCTCCAAGCCATTGGAGAAGAGTTCAGCAAGAACAGTAAATAATTGCCCCCCCATTGCCCGTAACGCAGGAACCTCCATCATAATATGCATCAGTAACGGCAAGGGATTAAAATGTTTTAGCGAATCCACACCCAGTTCATATTCTAAGTCCCAATCACTAGGCCCTGTGACAGTACTTCTTTTACTGATTGTATCCGAATTATCTAAGTCACTAACGTCAACCATTTTTACTTCTATAATGGTTGTATCATCATCTCGTTCAGACCTTCCTACAAAATCACTTACATTCTTCTTAACGGTGTCAAATACCACATCGGGTGAGAGATCTCGATTAAATATAGAACTTAGGCGGGCTTCACCAAACAGATCACCATCAGCATTTCTTGCCTCAATAACTCCATCTGACCACATATACAACCGGTCCCCTAGATCCATTGAGTATTCGGTCATTTCAGCATCAAACTTCTCAGCGCTTAATACGCCTAATGGTAAATGACTAGAACTGATTGTCTTAAGCTTCTTACCATTCCCAGACAGTAAATAGGAATCAGGAACACCTCCCATCCAAATACTGACACTGCGTTTAGTAAAACTCAGGTCGATGACTGAAGCACAGCAGAAAAAACCAACAGGAAGGATTGTTTTAAGTTTTAAATTAATTTCTTTAAGGATTTCTCGTATTCCAAAACCCTTAGCAGACATTCCATAGAATATTTCCGCTAATGGCATAGCGCCAATTGCAGCAGGTAAACCATGACCAGTAAAATCTCCAAGAAAGACATACATTCCACCTGTAGGCTTGCGTGCTGCAAGTAAAACATCACCATTAAAAACAGCAAGTGGAGATAACATATACTGTATATTAGAAGCGTTTAAGCAGCCTGAGTGAGCTACGTTATCAAATACCGTTTTAGCAACACGCTGCTCATGTAACATATGCTGGTTATGTTCAACAATCGTGTCTCGCTGTTTCTGCAAGATGGCATGCATACTGCGCATTCGACTAAAAGCATCTATTTTAGCTTTTAAAATAATATGGTTATAAGGCTTAGAAAGGAAATCATCACCGAACTCTAAGCAGTCCGCTAGACTCTGCGCGTCAATTAAAGAGGTTAAAAATATAATAGGGACAAGATCTTCACCCGCTAATCGCTTAATCTCTTTTGCTGCTGCCATACCATCCAAGACAGGCATTAATACATCCAGTAGGATAATATCAGGAGATTCCTTGACATAGCAGTCTATAGCGAGACTACCATTCTCGGCCTGAACGACCTCATGCCCTTGATTACTAATAATTTTACTTAATAATAAACGATCTGAAGAATTATCATCAGCAATCAATATTTTCATTTCAGCTACCCAAGAATTATGTTATTGAATAGTAAAAAGTTGTTCGAAGTTAGAGATTGTTAAAATTTTCTTAACGTCATCATTGCACTTAACAATCTTAACATTGGATGCATCACCACCTGCATGATCACGTAGTAGCAATAACATACCTAGAGCCGAACTGTCTAAATACGATGTAGCACTCAGGTCAACAGTGTAAGTATCTATCGTCGAAGCTTCACCTTCATATGCACTTCGAAATTCTTGATGCGCACTAAAGTCAAAGCGACCATCCACCTTAATTGTTAACTCTTTTGCACTACTATCAAAATTTGCTTGAACACCCATTTTTATATCTCCGTTACCATTAACTTAATCTTAGACCAAATTTGGCATTTACCTAAAATATAGATCTATCATTTTTTTTGAGCAGATTTCAACATTTTTTCAGCTATGTCCTGCAGAGGCAAAACCTCATCAATAGCGCCAGCATTGAATGCTGCTTGAGGCATGCCCCATACAACCGAAGTGGCTTCATCTTGTGCATATGTAATCGCGCCAGCATGTTTTAACTTCAACATGCCATTGGTGCCATCAGCCCCCATACCTGTCAACATAACCGCAACTACTTTCGAGCCATAGGACTCTAAAATAGAATTAAACATGACATCAACTGCCGGCCTATGACGATTAACCTTTTCCGTTTGAATAATACGGCAAACTTTTTTAGAACCCGAAATCCCTATCGTCAAATGAAAATCCCCCGGAGCGATATATACACAACCAGGTCGAATTATCATCCCTTCTTGAGCCTCAAAAACATTCATAGGTAGAGCACGATCTAAACGCTCTGCAAAAGACTTACTGAATACTTTCGGTATATGTTGAGTAATCAAAATAGGAGGACTATTAGAAGGTAAAGATGACAATAACACCTTAATTGCCTCAGTCCCTCCCGTTGAAGAGCCAATAGCAATTACTCTTTTATAATCACCTGAAATAGTAATTGTAGAATGTGTTGATTTTGATTGCTGAAAAGCCTGAACTCTCGCTGTTGAAGCCATACGCACCTTATCAACAAGCTCGTCTGAAAAAACACGTAGCTTAGTTTCTGTTTTAGCTTTTGGCTTACAAATATAATCGACAGCACCTAACTCCAAAGCTTCTAACGTTTCTGGTGCTCCGCGTTCAGTCAAGGTTGATACCATAACAACTGGCATAGGTCTTAATCGCATTAGGTTTTTTAAAAACTGCAACCCCGTCATTTTAGGCATTTCTATATCGAGCGTTAATACATCTGGGGATAATTGTTTAATTTTCTCCCTAGCAACCAGGGGATCTTCAGCGGTTCCAACAACTTCGATATCATCTCTACTGTTCAATATTTCCGTCAACATCTGTCTGATCAAAGCAGAGTCATCAATAATTAATACTCGTATTTTAGACATATCGCATTCCTAAAATAACTCAATATTATCTGGCTTAGAATCTTTACTCTCTGTAACCTGTTTCTCATAGGCTATTTCACGCTGAACAATCGTATCATTTTTAACATTTTTAATTCTTCTCACCTTCACACAACCGGTATCAGGAAAGTACAATACTTTTCGCGCATAAACATCACCAATATCACAGGCTTCGATTTTCATTTGTTCATCCGCTAAATATTGATATACAAATAAAATATTCTTTTGGCCTATATCAGTCATTTTTGCCATCATTTGACCGCCACCAAACACCTTTACCTCAAAGTTACTTTTTTCCCCCCCACGCTTTAAAATGGCATTAATCAAATACTCCATAGCCCAATTGCCATATCGCGAAGCTGATGTAACGGGATTATTCCCCCAACTATCGCTCGAGAATTCATTATTTTGAGGAAGCATGAAATGATTCATCCCACCGATTCCTTTTTTCTTATCCCTAATACAAACCGAAATACAAGACCCCAATACTGTGGAGATCATTTCTCCATGTGTTGAAACGTACAATTCTCCCGGTAAAATTTTTGCAGACCAAACACCATGAACAGCATCCCAATAACGATTAACATGCTCAAACTCGATACTTAAAGGTGGTTGCTTAGAGTGACTAGGAATATTATTCATTACCGAATTTTCCTATAGATCGTATTACCTATATTTTCAAATCGATCACTAATACCATGTAAATTTTCAGAGTGGCCAATAAACAAATATCCTCCAACAACTAACATCTCGGCATAACGCTCGAATAATACTTTTTGTGTTGGCTTATCAAAATAAATAACGACATTACGACAAAATATAAAATCGAATGGTCCAGACATTGGCCAAGATTCAAGTAAGTTTAACCGTTTGAAATGTACAAACTGACCCACTTTATCTTTAATCTTTACTTCTTTACCATCGCTTCCACGTTGAAAATATTTTTTTATCGTACTCTCTTCCAAGCCATCAACTTCTGAAGATGAATATACCCCTGCTCGTGCTTTATCCAATACTTCAGAATCTAAATCAGTTGCTAAAAGTTTGACATCCCAACCAGAAAATCCACCGTATTTTAATAGGGTCATCGCAATAGAATAAGGCTCCATTCCTGTTGAGCAGCCTGCAGACCAAATGCGAATACGTTTAGATTCACTATTTTTTCTTACTACTTCTTTTAAAACTGTTTTATGCAAATACTCAAAGTGATGATTTTCTCTAAAAAACGATGTGAGATTTGTAGTAATAACATTAATAAAATTAGAAAGTTCTTGATCAAGGTTTGTTTCGAGAAAGTCCAAATAATGAGTAAAACTTGCTAGGTTTAATTTTCTAACGCGACGAGCAATACGGCCATAAACCATATCTCGCTTCTGTATCCCTAAAACAATTCCTGTATATCGACCAGCCAAGTCAGAAATTCGCTGGAAGTCGTTATCTGTCATAGGGAATTCCTTTTCCCTATAATCTATTACTGGCTTAGTAGTCGACATATACTCTCTTAAAACTCTTGCCATTCATCATCAGAAGAGTCGCTCATCGCAGCACCTTGCACTTGATGTGACGCACTTGCTACAGGAGTTTCAATACTAGGCGCAGGTGTGCTAATAAAACCTGTCATTGCGGAAGCTGAGTTACTTAGAGTGAAAAAATCCATCAACTTCATCATTCCCCTTGATTGCTCGGCCATAGCCTCACCGGCAGCGGTAGCCTCTTCCACTAGGGCAGCATTTTGTTGAGTCATTTCATCCATTTGGGCAACAGCACTATTAACCTGCTCAATCCCTGAAGATTGCTCTTGAGCCGCCACACTAATTTCTTCAATCATATCGGTAACGCGTCTAACCGAAGAAACAATGTCTTCCAATGTTTTACCTGATTCATTAACTAAACTGGTACCCGCATTAACTTTTTCTACGCTATCGCGAATAAGATCTTTAATCTCTTTCGCAGCACCTGCTGAGCGCTGAGCTAAATTACGAACTTCACCAGCCACTACCGCAAAACCTCGACCTTGCTCTCCCGCTCTTGCAGCTTCAACCGCTGCATTCAAGGCTAATAAATTAGTTTGGAAAGCAATTTCATCAATTACACCAATAATGTCAGCGATCTTATTACTGGCTTGATTAATTTCATCCATTGCCGTTACTGCGCGGCTTACAACTTCTCCGCCTTGCTCAGCCTGCTTACTAGCAGATGCTGCAAGTTCATTAGCATGCGTAGAGTTTTCACTGGTTTGCTTAACAGCACTAGTCATCTCTTCCATGCTCGAAGCAGTTTCTTCTAGATTCGATGCTTGGGATTCTGTGCGCTGACTTAAGTCTGCATTACCTTGAGCTATCTCGTTTGCTCCCGTAGAAACAGTTGATGCCGATTCTCGAATATTAGTAATGATCTCGGTAAGTTTAGCCACCGTCGCATTAGAGTCTTGTTTTAACTTACCAAAAGAGCCGTGATAGTCTGCTGAAATAGTTTCTGTTAAGCGACCATGTGCTAAAGCATCTAATACGCGGGCAGTGTCATTTACAACACTATCGGAGATTCCAACCAAGTTATTTAAGCCATTAGCGAGATTTAGGAAGAAACCATCTTTATTCGATGTTTCTAATCGGTGAGATAAATCACCATCGATAGCAGCTTTTACAAGATCATCGACTTCTTTTTCTACTGCCACCTCATCAGTACGATCCATCCATTCTACAACCGCACCTAAACGCTCACCTTCTTCATTCTTAATTGGATTCGCAATCAAAGAAAAAGTACGACCGCCAACCATTATCTGCGCTTTATACGTACTTTGCATTTTAGCTAGGAGGTTGCGCTGATGAGATGGATTTTTATGAAACACATCAATATTCTGACCAACTAAATTAGTTGCATCAAAACCTGGTAAATCTTTACGGATATCGCTTTGTGCATTATTCATCATGCCCTTAACCGCAGCATTCATATAAATAATATTACAATCGTTATCAGCAATCATTGTATTACCTGAAACAGAGTCTAAGGCTTGTCTAACTCGAGCATTTGTATCTGCAATTTCTTTCTCCTTAGCCTCTCTGGCTAATATTTCTGTCTTATCCATCCACTCAACAACCGTCCCTAAGCGCTCAGAATCATTAAATACAGGGGTTGCTATTAAGTTAAATGTTCGTGGGCCAACAACGATATTGGTACTATACACTTCAGAAAGTTTAGCTAGCATACCGCGCTGATGGGAGGGATCTTTATGGAACTGATCAATATTATTACCCACTAGATTATTTGCATCGAAACTCGGAAGTTCAGCTTTTAAATCAGCTTCAGCTAGCTTCATCATCGCTTTCACTGAATCATTCATATAAACAATATCGAGATTAACATCTGCCATCATGACATTCGTATTACAAACATCTAACGCTTTACGTATACGAATATTTTCTTTTGAAGCTTTTTGATCTGCTTTCTCTTTTGCCAACTCTTCTGTTTTATCTTGCCATTCAACAACGGTACCCAAGCGAATTTTTTCATCAGAGAAGATAGGTGTAGCGATTAAACTAAAACTACGGCCACCAACGACAATAAGCGTCTTGTAAGTTTCTCGCAGACTGGAAACCATATTTTGTTGATGAGAAGGATTTTTATGGAATATATCAATATTACTTCCCACTAGGGTCGAGCTATCAAAATTAGGCAGTTCAGATTTAATTTCATGCTCAGCTTTTTTCATCATGCTTCTAACGGATTCGTTTGTATAACAAATATCATTATTTACATCTGCAAGCATCACATTAGTATTACAAACATCCAGTGCTTTTATTAAACGCTCAATTTCAATTTTTCCCCCTTCATCAATGGGATTACTATACTTGGATAACTGAAACCAACCTAGAATAATAGACAGCGCCAAACCAATTACTGCGATTACAGTAGACAATCCAGCATTCGCGGCTGTCATTATTAAATAGATTAATGCCAGCGCTGAAGGAATGATAGTGACTACTGGAATTTTCCAATGCGTTAAATTTTGTTCTTCAGACATGATACTCATCCTGTTTATTACCAAGTTCACACTTCAATCATCAAACAGAGTTTCTTATTGAAATTTTAATAATTAAAGTTATTACTATACTTTCTATTTAATCGTTATCCGCTATTTAATCGTTATCCGCTATTTAATCGTTATCGGCCGTTAAAGCGGAAGCTAAATTTAATAACTGCGTATCAATAGTTAATAGTCGCTGTACGTCCAAAAGAATAATCATACTGTCATCGACAGAGACTAAACTACGAATAAATTCTGTATTTAAATCTTCAATTAAATCAGGACTATTTCTAGTATCTGAATTTTTAATTGAATGAACATCAGATACAGCATCAACAACGATACCCATTACTCTTTCACCGCGTTCGGTTTCAACTTTCAGAATAATAACTACAGTAACAGGGCTATATTCAACGCGTTCTAAATGAAACCGACTGCGTAAATCCATAATAGGAACTATTGTTCCTCTAAGATTGATAACACCTTTAATATAATCTGGTGCATTAGGAATAACCGTTGTCGGTTCCCAGCCACGAATTTCTTGAACTGCAAGAATATCTACACCATATTCTTCATCAGCCATAATAAACGTCAAATACTGCTGTTCATCATCCGGTTTCAAGCCGGATACAGCATCGTTATTACTTGTCTGTGCTGTACTTGTCATAATCTTTTTCCTTAAGCAGCTTGAGTTTGATCATCAGGATTTTTGTCACTTGGTTTATTATTCAACCCTGACACATCAACAATTAGCGCAACTGTTCCATCACCTAAAATTGTTGCTCCGGAAATCGAATCAACTTTCTGATAATTTTGTTCGAGACTTTTAATAACTACTTGTTGCTGCCCTAATAACTCATCAACAACAATGCCAAGCTTTTCATTATCCCCTTCAACAACTACCAGCATCGCGCCTTCCAAATCTTTTGTGTTAGCACCTGTATTAAATACATCCTGCAAACAAATAATCGGAATATAATCATCACGAAGCTGCATTACATACTGACTGCCAGTAATATTATTTAGCATATGCTTTTCTAACTGAATGGATTCAACGATAGACACCAAGGGGAATATATAAACTTCGTTACCAACTTTAACGAGCTGACCATCAAGAATTGCTAGAGTAAGAGGTAGTCGTATTGAAAATACAGAACCTACACCTGGATTAGAAGTTACTTCAATAGAGCCATTAAGCTCTGCAATATTTCTCCGCACTACATCCATACCAACACCGCGACCGGAAACATCACTAACAACATCCGCTGTTGAAAATCCAGCTTGAAATATTAAGTCATAAATTTGGGAGTCAGATAGCATTTCATCCTGCTGAACCAATCCTTTTTCTATTGCTTTGCTTAAAATTCTATCTTTATTTAGTCCTGCTCCATCATCCTTAACTTCAATAACAATATTTCCACCGTGATGATAAGCATTGAGGGTAATTGTCCCGTTGCTTGATTTACCATTAGCAAGACGATCTTCAGAGCTTTCTAAACCATGATCTAAAGAATTTCGCACCAGGTGAACAAGAGGATCACCAATTTTTTCCATCACAGTTTTATCAAGTTCTGTATTCTCACCTAGCATTACTAGGTCAACTTCTTTATCTAATTGCTTGCTTAAGTCTCGAACTAAACGAGGGAAGCGGCTAAAAGCAAAGCTAATAGGTAGCATACGAATTTTCATTACACTTTCTTGCAGCTCGCGCGTATTTTGCTCCAGCTGAGAAAGTCCTTCTTGTAACCGTAATACCCGATCCATTGTAAATTCTTGGCCAAGTTGACCAAGCATGGATTGAGTAATTACTAGCTCTCCAACCATATTGATTAAACCATCTATCTTATCAATCGAAACTCTAATAGAGGTATTTTCAGTGGATTTTGCTTTACTCTTTGCTGGCGTTGGTTTTTGGTCTATTTTTTTATTTTCTGAAGGTTTTTCTACTATAACTTCTGCGACAATAGCAGGAGAGTTCTCCGCTTCTTTATTAACAACTTCTGCGCTAATGGCCTCAGCTTCTGTCTCTATATCGGCGATAACTTCAACATTGCTAACATCATCAATTTGAGTACTTCCCGATAAACGCTCATAGCGGATTTCACAATCATCAACAACCCATTCAAAAATCTCTTCCATATCCGATAACTCAGTATCGGCGTAGATATAAATAGTCCAAGATAAGTAGCACATTTCAGGGTGCATCTCAGAAAATTTAGGAAGTTTTTCCAAATGAGAAATAACTTCAATTTTTCCACCTTCTTCAGTTTCCGCTAGCTCTTGTAGCTCACGGAACATACGATAAGGTTCATTACCTGTGCATAAAACATCTTCACAAGGAATGAATTCTATTTTCCACCCTTTTGCATCATCTTTGCCTGAGGCTAATCCCTGATTCTTTTCATCCGTTAAGCCAGGCTCTTTTAGTGCACCTGAGGAAGCATCCGCTGTAAGTTCCGAACCGCCTTCATTTGCTAAGATGCCTTCAACTTGCTGCTTCAAGTCATCAGCTTGTGTCATATCAGGTTCAGAGCCTGCTTGCAGATCGCTCATTAATCCGCGTAAACAATCAACGCACTCTAAAAATAAATCAACATGAGCTTTATTAATCTCTCTCTCGCCCGAGCGAATTTCATCAAGTAACGTTTCAACAACATGTGTAAAGCCAGATATTTGCTGAAATCCAAAGGTACCTGCTCCACCTTTGATAGAGTGCGCTGCTCGAAAAATTGTATTGATTGTCTCTGCATCAACCTCAGTTAAATCCAGAGCCAATAAACTAGACTCCATAATATCCAAGCCTTCAAAGCTTTCTTCAAAAAAGACTTGGTGAAATTGTGAGAGGTCGATGCTCATAGTATTTAACCCAACACTTTCTTAATAGTATTTAATAACTGATCCGGGTTAAATGGTTTGATAATCCAGCCTGTAGCACCAGCTTTCTTTCCTTCCATTTTTTTATCACCTGCTGACTCTGTTGTTAGCATCAATACGGGGACAAATTTATATTCATTCAATTTTCTTAACTCAGTAACAAATTCAATACCGTCCATAACTGGCATATTTACATCTGACAATACCAAATCAAATTTTTGTTGTTTGGCGATATCTAGTGCTTCACTGCCATCACATGCTTCTTGAACATCATAACCTGCTCCCTTTAAGGTAAACGCTACCATCTGTCGCATTGAGGCTGAATCGTCTACCGCTAAAATAGTTGCCATTGGCTAACTCCTTAAATAACTACTGCGTAATATGTTGTGTTAGGTCAAGTGACTCTGTAAGCCCTAGAAGCTCGGCCACATTAATAATTGATTGAGAAGGATTTACCCATTTAACAATGTGCTCCTGCTCTTTTGACATACGAAATAAGCTAAGAATAAGTTGAAGGGAAGCGGTATCGCACTGTTGAACCCGATCTGCAATTAACTCTACACAATTGCTTTCTTGCAATGCAGACTCCAATTGACTGTATAAGCTCTCAACGTGCTCAATAGTCATGCGCTCACCACACTCAACCTGCTTTCCCTCTGACATGTCATTCCAACTCTATTTTCGTTTACTCTAAGAATAGACGGCAATTTGAAAGCTGCTCACACTGATTCCATATTTAGGTATGACGACAGAAATTTTTTTCTTTAAGGAAAAATAGAGGTATCTATGAGATGTTTTTATAGCGATTTTTTATAATTACTAACTTGAATTTTCTGGATATTAATCTATGTGGGACTGAGGCCGTTTAGAAATTTCGATTTCTTGCGCTGCGTGCAGCAAACTCATCCATCAATTTTTGATCTTGCTTTTCGGCAACCGCCGATAGCTGTGAATTAAGTTTATCTATCAACTGCCTTAAAGCTTGCGCCTTTGAACGCGACGTAAGATAAACTCGTTGAGCACCATCTGCTTGCTGCTGGACTAAATGAATCTGCTGCTGCTGATGCCCACTTGCATCTTTAATCTGCTCAATAAAAGCAATGGTATTTTGTACCTGCCCACCACGAATTGATGTAGCGGTATGACTGGTTAAATTACTACGATATTCGACCATATATTGCTCAAGCTGAGTGAGTTTCTCTTGTTCTTGCAGCAATTTCTTCTGATAAATACCCCAATTTTTCAAATCAGTTTTTTCTTTCTCTTCCGCCATATCTAAAACAAACTGTAAGCGCTTAACCCGTTGTTTACTCATGGGCTATCCATTTGCCATCGCTTGAGGATTGGCATTTGTAGTTTGCGGAACATCTGGCAAAATTGAGTTCAACTGCTCTAGGCTTTCAGCAATTTTGGCGCATTCATTAAGGTCTTGTTGTAAAAACTTTTGAATCAAAGGCATTCGATTGATCGCTAGATCAAGAGTAGGGTCCGAACCGGTTTGATAAGCCCCAACACTCACTAAATCTTTATTCTCTTGATAATGTGCATACAGCTGACGCAACATTTGCGCCTTGCGCAACCACTCAGGAGGTACAATTTGAGGCATGGCACGACTAATAGATGCTTCAATATCAATAGCGGGGTAATGTCCTTCATCAGCCAATTTGCGTGATAAAACAATGTGTCCGTCAAGAATTGCTCGACTTGCATCCGCAACAGGGTCTTGTAAATCATCACCTTCACTTAACACGGTATAAAACGCGGTTATCGATCCACCACCTGCTTCACCATTACCTGCACGCTCTACTAACTTTGGAATTTTGGTAAATACCGAAGGCGGATAACCCTTAGTAGCCGGTGGTTCACCCACCGCTAATGCAATTTCTCGTTGTGCTTGTGCATAACGCGTTAAAGAATCCATTAACATAAGGACATTTTTGCCCTGCTTACGATAATATTCAGCGACTGCCGTACAATACATAGCTGCTCTTAAACGCATTAATGGCGCATCATCGGCAGGAGAAGCGATCACGACGGAACGCTTCATTCCCTCTTCGCCTAAGATTTCATCAATAAATTCTTTTACTTCTCGCCCACGCTCACCAATGAGCCCTACGACAGTAATGTCCGCTTCCGTAAAGCGAGTCATCATTCCTAGCAACATACTCTTACCGACACCACTACCGGCAAATAAACCAATACGCTGTCCGCGACCAACGGTTAGCAAAGTATTAATCGAACGAAGTCCAACATCTAAAGTGGTACGAATAGGGTCACGGTGCAAAGGATTGATTTGCTCTCCCTGTAAAGAACCTTGCTCAGCGTTTAGAGGACCTTTGCCATCCAATGGACGTCCAATACCATCAACCACGCGTCCTAATAATTGAAATCCCACAGGAACTCCATCAGAACCACTAAGAGGGCTAACTTTAGCCCCTGCCTGCAAACCATCAACTTGTTCAATTGGCATTAAAAAAACACGACTGCCATCAAAGCCAACGACTTCTGCTTCAATATTACTATCGTCTTCGCGCTCAACCATGCAGCGATCACCGATCTTAACGACAAGACCTTCGGCCTCTAAGGTTAGACCGACCATGCGAATCAGACGCCCGCTGGCTTTTTTCTTTAACGATAACTTATCAAGGTCGATGACTTTTAACTGGTCACTTAAACTCACAATGAATCACCATCCTCGACTTCACCATCCTCAACTTCTTCATCTTCGTCGGTTTCACCTACTTCTTCACTGACTTCATTTTCTTCGGCAACCTCAGATTCTTCAACAACGCCCTCTTGCTGCTCACCGTCAATATCGGTCAAATCTAATTTTTCGCATTGAGAGTCAATTAACTCGAAAACTTTCTGCATACGCTCTTGATGACTAAATTCTACGAGAGACTGTTTAGTCGTAATTCGAGCACTCCCCGTTGCAAGTGATTCATCAATTTCAAAATCTATTTTACGACCTAAATACGTTAAACCTTGCTCTAAATAAGGGGCATCAATAGGACTAACAAAAACTTGAACTTCTTCAGCACCACCTGGCAACTGATTTAACGCAGCAGTCACTTTTTTAACAATCTGATCGTCACCTTGCTCAAGCTCTCTTTCTATTATTGTTTCGCATGCTGTTTTAATCAGCTGGCTCAGGACCTGTGGCAAAGCGGCATCTTTTTCACTTAAACGCTGCTCTAATTGCTTTACGACGTTCACTAAATTTTCAGTAGCTAGCTCAATCTCATCTTTTCCTGCAGCCAGCCCTTCTGCCTGTCCTGCTTCAAAGCCTATACGATTACCTTCCTGCTTACCTTCTTTATAGCCTTCTTCTTTACCTTCAATATGCCCTTCGTTTTTACCTTCTGCTTCCCCTTTTTCACGGCCTTCATTTAATCCCTGTAAAAAACCTTCTTCATAACCTTCACTACGAATTGCTTCAAGTTCCTCAACGGTAATAGGCTCAACAACTTCAACTTCTTCTTCGGCTTCAGCCTCTGCTTTCTCTTTTTCTGCAAGTAATTCAGCTTTCGTTTTTTTAGGTCCACCTCTCCAGTAAGGCAAATCCCAAGGTTTAATATCGATATCTTCACTACCGGATTTAAACTCTTCTTCCTCACTTGGATCTATGGAATCGATAGCATCATTCATAATATTAAGCGGCAAAATGGTTTACACCATTGCCTCACCGCCTCCGCCTAATATCATTTCACCCGCATCAGCCAAACGGCGTGCAATGGTGAGAATCTCTTTCTGAGCATTTTCAACTTCACTCACCTTCATTGGGCCTTTCGCTTCAAGGTCATCACGCAACAGTTCAGCAGCTCGCTTAGACATATTCTTGAATATTTTTTCTTGTACTGCGTTATCAGCACCTTTCAAGGCAACAACCAATAGATCCGTTGATACTTCACGCATAAGTGCCTGAATACCTCGATCATCAACATCAATCAAGTTATCAAATACAAACATCAAGTCTTGAATCTGGTTACCCATATCTTCATCGCTTTCTTTTATCTGCTCAAGAAGATCATTGGCGATGGTGCTATCCACCAAGTTAACAATGCTAGCAGCCACTTTAACACCACCCATTGTTTGTGTTTGTGTACCCGCTTTACCAGAGAATTGACGTTCTAAGATATCATTTAATTCCTGAAGTGCAGCTGGCTGAACCGCTTCTAATGCTGCAACACGCATAATAATATCGAGTCGTACTTTTTCATCAAAATTAGATAAAATTTCTGCGGATTGATCAGGGTCTAGATATGAAATAACAATGGCTTGAATTTGCGGATGCTCATGGCGAATAAGATCAGCGACTTGACGAGACTCCATCCATTTCAATGAATCTAAGCCTGTTGTACTACCACCCAGAAGAATTCGATCAATCAATGCTCCTGCCTTATCGTCACCCAATGCTTGTTTAAGCATATTACGGATATAATCATCAGAGCCTAAGCCCATGCCTGTTTGCCCACTTACCGCTTCGAGAAACTCAAGCACAACACCTTCAACTTGCTCTTGGCGAACATCTTGAAGTGTCGACATAGAAGTACCAACCTTCTGCACTTCTTTAGGCCCCATGTGTTTTAAAATTTCGGCGGCGTCTTTTTCACCTAAGCTCATTAATAAAATAGAAGCACGCTCTAATCGCGAAAGATTGGCTAATAATTCTTTCTGATTTGTTTCTGCTGGCATATTGTCAGGCATTGTATTTATGCACCTTAATCATTTTTATGATTATTAATGTAATCACTATCAATTTACCCTTGCTCACTATTAACCCAAGCAATAACCAACTGCGCAACTCGAGCAGGGTCTTCAGCAATTAACCCCTTCAGAGCATCCAGCTGACGCTCAAAGCCTTCTGAAGCACCTGGAAGTAGGAAGTCATCAGCACCCGATAGCGTAACTCTATCTTCATCAAACTGATCTTCCATATCCGATAGTTCATCCAGCCCAAGATCATCTTCATCCTTACCATTATTGGCAATACTCTTAATCGTTGGACGAATGACTCCGAAGATTAAGACGAGTAAAAACAGTCCGGCAAGCACTTGCTTCATAATTTCCCAGAACCAAGGTTGTGTCCAAAACTCAGGGCTACCTAAACCAACTTCACCTTTACCCATAAACGGAGAATTAATCACATTTACACTATCCCCTCTCGCAGCATTAAAGCCAACCGCATCTTTAACCAATATTTCTAAACGATCTAAGTCAGACTCAAGCCAAGGCACAAATTGAATGTCTCCCGTCTCAGGATCAATGGATTCCCTGTCATTAATGACAACAGCAACGGTTAAGCGATTAATTTTTCCTACTTGCTGCTGCTTGTAACTCATTGTTCGATCGACTTCATAATTCCGTGTTGTTTCACTGCGTTTTTCCATCGGAACTATCGGCTCACCCGTCGCTGGATCAATTTGTTCTGGAGCATCGGCTTCACCAGGAGGCTGATTCGATAATGCACCAGGGATACCACCCTCTTTTGCATTAATCGTTCTTTGATCAATCAATTGCTCACTGCGAATAGCAATTAAATCAGGATTAAAAATTTCCTCAGATTGTTCAACTACAGTGAAGTCAATATCCGCAGATACTTCAGCCTTATAGTTTTCAATGCCTAATACCGGCTTCAGAATACTGTTTACACGAGTACTAATAGAATCTTCAACGCGCTCGGTATATTGCAACTGTTTAGTTGCTAGCATTTCTTGATTATCATTTTCTATTTTTGAAAGTAGATTACCTTTTTGGTCAACAACCGAAACAGCTCCCTTATCCATCTCGCTAATTGAAGAGGATACAAGATTTACAATTGCCTCAACTTGATCTTTATGTAAATTGGCACCGGCATACAACTCTAAAAATACGGATGCTCTTGGCTTACGATGATCGCGAACAAAAACCGATTGCTTAGGAATTGCTAAGTGAACACGCGCATTACGAATCGCTTGTACGCTTGCAATAGTTCGGGCTAACTCGCCTTCCAAGCCACGGCGATATCGTGCGCTTTCTATAAAATGACTGGTACCTAAATTTGATTCGTTATCTAACAACTCTAAACCTACTGTTTTATCATCAATAAGGCTTGCTGCTGCTAATTTTAAACGAGCTTCATGCAACTCATCAGCACGAACCATTAATACCTGAGATGTTGGATCTATTTCAAACTCAATACCTTCTCGTTGTAAAACCTCAATAATTTCTTGTGCATTATAATCCTGCATACGGTTAATTAAGGGCTTGTAGCTAGGATCCTTTGACCAAATAAATATGGGAATAGTTAAAGCAACAGCTAACGCAAAACCACCTAAAATGGCGCCCTGCCTAACAATTGATAATTTGTTAAAACCCGCGACGACCGGATGAACATCTTGTTCTAATTCATCAATAGAATCATCTACGGCTAAATCAGAACCAGCATCTTCATTTGGTGAAGAAGGATTAGGAGTTGCTACTGCATTTTCCATTTAATAGCCCTCCTTAAATTGGCATATTCATAACATCTTTATACGCTTCTAATAGCTTATTACGCACTTGAGACATTGCTTGAAAAGAAACGCTAGATTTTTGCATGGCGACCATTACTTCAGGTAAATCAACGTCTGGATCTCCTTGGGTATATCGAGTCGATAAATTACTGGAATGCATTTGTGTTTCATTAACTTGGTTAATCGCATTCCCCATCATATCGCCAATACTGGGGGTATTTCCCGTTGGCGTGAGATTCATTTGATTACCAGGGCGCGTATCAAGCGCAGCGGCTCGATTAATAAAATCTTGTTGACTCATCTCATTACGAACTTGGGATTGATTCATAACAGAATTCATAGCGGCGCTAGGAGAAGGAGATGTGATTGAAGGATCAAGTTGACTGCGCTGTTGCTGCAACTGACTCGCAAAACTATTTTGCGGAGCGCCAACATTGTTCGCTTGCATACTCGCTGCTTGAGTATTTAAACCAGCCGAAGCAGTAGGGTCCGTGGTTTGTAATTGCTGGCGCACTTGACGCATCTGCATTAAAACAGAATTTATATCAGCGTTATTATTAACCATAATGTTCACCTCAACCTTTTCAAGTGAAATTGACACATCCAATCAACTTCACTTATATTTTTTTGGCACTTTGGCCGACTATCTATCCTTTTTGCAACTTACGGGCCAGTTTTTAAAATAAAATTCACACACATTTATTAAACTAATTGGGCTTCAATATCGACGCCTTCCTCACGCAACTTCGCAACCTTATAACGTAGAGTACGCGGGCTAATACCCAAACGCTCAGCCGCTTCTTTACGACTCGGCTCTTCATTGAGAGCTTGAATAATTAATTCAATTTCACGCTGCTTCAAATCACTTCCTAATGCATTCTCTGCCGACAAATCAAAGGACGTATTTTCTGTCACTTTTGGCATTTCAAACTGACGATTTTTCGGCACTGGAGTCAGTACTAAATCTTCCGCTGTAATTTGATTTCCTTGTTGCATAATCAAAGCACGCTGAACTGTATTATCGAGCTCGCGTACATTACCAGGCCAAGGATGAGTTAATAACTTTTTCTGTGCGTCTAAAGCCAATACCGGAACCGGCTTTTTCATCTTTTCTGCATGCTTTTGCAATAGCAATTGCGTCAGCGGCTCAATATCTTCAATACGCTCACGTAATGGCGACCAATTTAATGGGAATACACTTAAGCGATAATAAAGATCTTCACGGAAATTACCTTCCGCGACATAATCAGCTAGTTCACGGTTAGTTGTGGCAATAATACGTACGTCTAATTCAATCGTTTTCTTACCACCTAAGCGCTCTACTTGCTGCTCTTGTAAAACTCGCAACAATTTAGCTTGCAACGAAATATCCATTTCGGTTATTTCATCTAATAACAAAGTTCCGCCGTTAGCTTGCTCAAACTTTCCAGGCGTCGCAGCATAAGCCCCAGTAAAGGCACCTTTTTCATAACCAAACAACATAGCTTCAAGCATATTTTCTGGAATTGCAGCACAGTTAATCGCCACAAATGGCTCGCCTGAGCGTAAAGAATTTTGGTGAATATAACGTGCCAAAACTTCTTTACCCGTACCACTTTCCCCAGAAATCAATACCGTAGAATCTGTCACCGCTACTTTTTCAGCTATCTGAAATAAGCGCTTACTTACCGCAGATTCTGCAATTGGTGCATCATCTATTTCAGCAACAATCGTCGGCTGATATTTATTAATGAGCGATAATAATTCTTGAACCTCAAATGGCTTCATCAAATAATCATTGGCACCTAACTGCATAGCTTTAACAGCCTGACCTACATCGCCATACGCTGTCATTAAAATAATCGGCAACCAAGGTTGATTTTTTTTAACATGAGCTAAAAGCTCTAAACCATCCATCTCTGGCATATTAATGTCACTTAAAATAATATCCAAAGACGATTGCGCAATAATCTTTACAGCCTCAGAACCATTACAAGCGTCTTGTACTTGATGACCTTTTAGCATTAACGAGTCAACGATGGCTTCTCTTAAATTCGGATCATCTTCAACAACTAAAATTTTCATATTTTTCTCCAATTCTTATTCTTAAGCGCAAATGTTTTGAATTAACGATAAACAACTAATAGTTAATGACTCGCTGCCATTTTTTTATCAACAATAGGTTGAGCGGGTAAACGAACACTCGCAACAGCCCCTTCAGCGTCTGAAGTAATATTAAACTCACCATAATGAGCACGGGCAATAGCCTGCACAACAGCCAACCCCAAACCTGTACCATTGCTTTTCGTAGTGAAAAAAGGCTGCAAAATTTGCTCATTGATCGCACTACCAAAGCCAGGACCATTATCTTCAATTTCAATTGTTACTTGATACTGCGAATCAATATTCACACGTACTTGTAATTTCGCGCCTTGGCCACAAGCTTCCAACGCGTTATTTACTAGGTTCATTAATGCACCAATTAATGCATCACGATTACAATGAATATGCACATCCACACGACTAATTTGAAAGTCGCAGCTTGCGTTATTTTGCTGCAAAGGAATTTCAAGCGCTTCTTGCCAATCATGCAATAATTGCGACAAGGTTAAGTCATCATTTAAAGGAGCTTCGCCCCGAGCAAAAATCAACATGTCACGTATTTGGTGCTCTAAGTGATGCAAACGCTGCATCATTTTGTTAGCAAACTTTTCACGCTGATCAGAAGCAAGATCTTGATTTTGTAAATGCTCACCGTAAATCATCGCTGCACTTAATGGCGTACGAATTTGGTGTGCAAGAGATGCAACCATATTTCCCATAGAGGATAGTCGCTGGTGCTGGCTTAAACTATCTTGCAATTTACGTGTTTCAGTTTGATCAGTAATTAAAATAATTTGGCCAGGTTCAGAACCTAAAGAAGCGGTTTGCAAACTAACCCGTCGACCATCCACTAGTGATATTTCATGACCATCATCAGGCTTAGGACTAAAACTTGACGCAATTACATCACGCCAGCGTTTGCCTAATAACATACTGCTATCACTACCAAGCTTTAACTCAGCCTCTTCATCATTTAATTGCCCTAAATTAGACTCGCTTAAACTAGAGTTTTTTTCACTCACAGAAGGCAGTAATAATGCCTGTGCTGCAGGGTTACATTCACGAATCCTACCTTCACCATCCAGCAGTAAAATGCCACCAGGAAGCATATGCAGTAAACTTTCGAGTCGCTCTGCAATGCGCTCTTTATCTGCCAGTTCACGCATCCTCTGGAATGAAACTTCTGCTAATTCACCACTAAGCTCTTCAACTTTAGATTCTAAAAATTCATAACTTTTAGAAAGCTGAGCAGACATAGAATTAAATAAATTAAATGCATCTTTTAACTGCTCACGGTTTAATTTCTCGTGGGGAGCAACATTTTTCTGCGTAGTATTAAGTAAAGCGACGTTAGTCATAACATCTCCTGCTTGTGTCGAATTATCGACATCAAAAAAGTATTACAGGGTATTCAGCAATTAGCGTGCCGCCTTTACGTCGTAATTATTTAAATAAAGCGTCAGAAAATAAATATAGAAAGGAAAAGGTAGGAGTATTAAATAAGGCGGAGAAATATGTTGTGAAGACTAAAAACAAAAAAAGCCCATAAAACAGGGTTTTATGGGCTTTTTAACAAATCAGATTTTTTTATGCTGATTCTTTTTCTTTACGATTGAGATCATATTTACGCATTTTCTCAACTAAAGTCGTACGACGTATTTTTAATTTTTCTGCAGCGCGAGCGACAACACCTGTAGAGTCATCAAGCGCTTGTTGAATCAATGATTTTTCCAAATCATTTAAATATTCTTTTAAATCCAACCCATTTACCGGTAACAATGCAGGTGAATCAACACCAACCAAGCCATTATCTATCTGAGTAACATCGGCAATAACCGGAGCTTGCATCGTTCCATTTTCATCAGTTTCATCAACATGACGGAATTTCTTAGGCAGTTCATTCACTCCAACAACGCCATAAGGATGCAGAATCGCTAAACGTTCAACTAAATTAGCTAACTCACGAACATTGCCATGCCATTCATGGCGACATAACGACATAATTGCTGCTGAATTAAATCGAATCGATCCTCGCTTCTCATATTCCATACGAGAAATTAGCTCATTCAACAATAATGGTAAGTCTTCAACACGATCACGTAATGCAGGCATTTCGATAGGAAAAACATTTAGACGGTAATATAAATCTTCACGGAAGCTCGCTTCCTCAATCATACTTTCTAAATTTTTATGTGTTGCAGCAATAATACGAACATTGGTTTTCATGGTTTTAGTACCACCAACCCGCTCATACGTATGCTCTTGTAAAACACGCAAGATTTTAACTTGCATGTTAAGTGGCATATCACCGATTTCATCTAAAAATAGCGTACCGCCTTCTGCCATTTCAAATCGGCCTTGGCGTGCTGTAATAGCTCCAGTAAATGCACCTTTTTCATGGCCAAATAATTCACTTTCTAATAGCTCTGCAGGAATGGCCCCGCAATTAACAGGAACAAATGGACCTGATTTTCGATTGGAGTGGTAATGCAGATTTCGTGCAACTACTTCCTTACCTGTACCTGACTCGCCGGTAATTAAAACGCTTACATCTTTATCAGCAACCTGCATTATCAGTTCGCGAACTGTTTGAACTTGACGACTAGTTCCAACTAAACTTCTAAATAATTGAACTTCACGACGCTCAGCTCGAGTTCTATTATGGGTAAACTGTTCACGATAAACTTGGCAGCGATGCAAACTGTCTAATAATTTGTTGTAACTAGGAGGCATCTCAACATTTGCTAAAATCGCGCGGCGTAAATTCTCGGCAACATCATCGGTACTTTCATCACCAATATATAAAATAGGTGCACCATGATCCCACGCGATAATATCTTCAACGACTTTTGCTAATTTAATATCAGTACAACTTCCTAATAGCACTGCTGATACATCATTACTCTCGCCAACCTCAGCTTCAACCTGTGATCGCCAATTATTGCCATTCGCAGTAATTGCTTCTTCCCCAAGAAAATCAAGAATAACTTTAAGATCATGGCTTCGTTGAACGTTGTCATCAATCAACAAAACCTTAATTTCTCTCCACATGGGATCTTTGCCTTTGTTATATTTTGTAGTTGGTTAGCATCCCAGCCATCCACGCCATCATTTTGACTTCAGTATTAATAGTAAAGTAGCTAATCACTAATAGGTCAAACTTCTGACACAATTATTTTTCTAAGTTAAGATTTTTCCATAGACTACTTTTATAGCTGATTAAGTCGTAAAAAGACAAGGGCTTTTGAAGCTTTAACGTCAACTAAAAGACATAAAAAAGGTAAAAGAAGGTAATTTTTACAAATTACCTCTCTTTTAATGAGGAAATGATCAATGTTTATGCAGAATGGCTTGCCATAGAAGCTTTATGAGCAATACCCTGCTCAGAAGGCTTTTTTCCACTGGATGCCAAATATTCGTCACGAATACCATCCCAACCAGCCTTAATTTCCAATAATAAGGACATAACCTCGTCAACCATACTGACATCATTCAAACTCGATGCCTCCAATAAACGGCGATTCATATAGTCATATAAGCGATCAAGATTCGCAGAAATATCACCACCCTTTTCATGATCTAAGCTCGACTGTAGAGTTGCAATTATTTCCATTACTCTGCCAAGTAACTTCGCTTTCCCTTCATAGTTTTTCTCATCAATCATTCCCTTCGCTTGCGACATTCTAGTTAATGCACCTTCCATCAGCATTTGAATTAAACGATGAGGATCAGCTCCCTCAACTTCCGATGTCGCGCCAACTTGACGATATTGATTTGCACCCTTGTTATACATGGCTCTGCCTCTAGTTAAGTCTGCTCTACCTATTTTATTTACGGCCAAAACTGAGAATACTTTAATGCTTTATTGCCAACACGCTTCACTTAAGTGATTTTAAAATACATAACATCTATTAATTTAGTGATTTGCAGATCTATAAATAACGGAAAAGTACTGCCGCTAAAAGCGGCAATAACGCTAGAAACACATAAAATAAAAACCTAACACATTGATAAATATAGCAATTTAATTTTGGCATTGGCCTTGCTTAGTCATGGTAACTAGAAATAATATTTGGTATTAACCATGAACCTATTACATGCCTCTAATACGACAAAACCAGATCACTTAGATCTCGACTCTTACAGCCAGTTGGTACAAGAAGCGAGCCGAGAGTTTTCTGCGTTACAGTCTCTTAAGGAACCACTATCAGCCAATAGTGAACTATTAGAGTCCATCTTTTGTAAGGTTAAACAAGCTTTAGAAATTAATCCCACGGGAATTAAGGGACTAAATTTATTTGCTCGCATAGAACTGTTCCTCGAAAAACCACTACAGGCGCAAGCTGTTATTCAACGCGCCCTAAATGCTAAGCCGGATAGTCCAACAGCGCTTTTTAGTGCTGGTCACATTGCATTGGCATTAGGTCAGTTAGATAGTGCTGAACACTACTTTAATGCTTCATTAAAAATCTCCAAAGTTGCAACACGCTCTGCATCGTCATTGGCATATACTTATTTAGAGCAAGGAAAATACGTTGAAGCGTTTCAGCTGTATCAAGAACTCATCAAGACTCAAGCTAATGATTCACATATTAGAAACAAGTTATTTGAATCAGCCTCGCATATTAATGCTGATTTTTATTCTCAGGAATTAGAAACAAACATACTGCGTTATTTAGAATTTAATGATGTTGATCACTCGCTGCTGCGAAACCTAGCAACAACGCTACTGCATCATAAGCTTCAAATTACAGAAGAAAATACACCACTTCAGTTCGATCAGATTGCAAGTGATCCATTATTACTAACCACTCTAAAGTCTTTTTACTTTTGCGATGTAATCTTAGAGCGCTTATTTATCAGCCTTAGACAAACGCTTTTGTTTAATACCGTACAAAACATGACCATTCCTAGCCCTCATATTGACCTAGCTCATTCAATGGCTAGACAAGCTCAACTTAACGAATATGTGTGGCCAATAACTAAGAATGAAGAAGAGATTATTGAAGGACTAGAAAACCTGCTTTATCAAATAACTCAAGAAGCTCAGTGGACATTAGATGACATAGCCCCAGCTATTCTAATTCTTGCACAATACAAAGATCTATCTCAAACGGCTATCGCGTCTATCTTCGACATCATTTCAATCAAGAAAGAATTAAAAAGCAGTTATTTATCTGACATCGTTCAGTACTCAATTTTAGACAGAAATAACGAAATCAATATTGCTAAGGCACTGCCTGTTTGGCGTAAACACAAGTACACAAACGAGAGTTCCATAGATACTGATTCAATAAATACTAGCTCTATAGAAAATAACTCTGTTTCACAAAAAGTCCAAAATCAGTACGAGGAAAACCCTTACCCTAGGTGGAAAGACATTGGCTTCAATACATCAGGAAGCTACCAGCAAGCCCTATCAAAGAACTTTCCTCAGCTCAATTTAACCCATTGGCAAGGTAAGGAAAAACTCAATATTTTAGTCGCAGGATGTGGAACAGGTCGTCAGGCTATCCGTCTTGCCAGTTACTTCACAGATTTGAATGTGGTTGCTATCGACTTAAGTAAACGCTCTCTAGCATATGCTAAGCA
>Ga0115572_10000371_pt1 | contig 38577 bp, 37 predicted proteins | sample COGITO_mtgs_1206_FD_88681 | JGI IMG/M metagenome (GOLD analysis project Ga0115572, IMG submission 88681) | Pelagic marine microbial communities from North Sea - COGITO_mtgs_120607 | ecosystem: Environmental > Aquatic > Marine > Epipelagic | place: Germany:Helgoland, sampling site Kabeltonne... | reverse complement strand
CTCTGTATTAAAGCCGCTAATTTCTGAGCATCAGACTGAGCAGCTAACGTCACTTGGTTCACAAGATTAGTATTTAAATAGTATCGATACATTATTATTGATACTAAGAAAGGAATAATGAATGGAATCGATACTGTTGGATTCGTGGCCTGTTTTGTTATTCCTTTTATTATTGTTAGTAGGCTGCTGTATTGGCAGTCTATTAATGGGCAGACGTTTGGGCTTAGAATTAGGTCTAGAACAAGGAAAAAAAATTGCTGATGATGCTAATCAGCAGTTACAGCTAGAAAATGCATTACTGAAGCAAAAGATGCAGTCGCAACAGCAGCACAACCAAGCATTACGCCAGCAAGATCAGCAGCTGTTTAATCAACAGCAGCGTCAGCAAAAGCAAACATTTGAAAACCTCTCGAATAAAATCTTTGAAGAAAAACAAAAGCAAAATAAGCAAGGCTTAGAAACGATCCTAGACCCTTTTAAAGATCAGTTAGAAGGCCTGCGCAAAAAAGTCGAAGATGTTCACCTACATGATGCAAAAGATCGAGCAGTATTAAAAACTCAAATCACTGAACTTCACAGACTTAATCAAAGCATTACCGATGAAGCTAGCGCGTTAACGAAAGCTTTACGTGGCGATAAAAAAACTCAGGGTAATTGGGGGGAGTTGGTGCTTGAAACCGTACTCGAACGCTCAGGATTACGCTTGGGGGAAGAGTATGTGCGAGAGCAAAATCATAAAGCGGATGACGGCCAAAATTACCGCCCTGATGTTATTATTAATTTACCAGAAGGCAAGCACATAATTGTCGACGCTAAGGTTTCTCTGAATGCTTATAGCGATTTTGTAAATGCTGAAGACGATGCCAGCAAAGCACAATTTTTAAAGCAGCATACCGATGCAATTCGTAATCATATAAAAACCTTGTCGACTAAAGCGTATCAGCAATTACCCAAACTGCACTCTCCTGATTTTGTCTTTATGTTTATGCCCATAGAACCGGCGTTTATGGTTGCTTTTCAATTCGATGAATCACTTTTCATGGATGCTTTTGATCAGAGAATTGTGGTCGTCACTCCGACAACTCTGCTTGCGAGTTTACGTACAGTAGAAAGTTTATGGGCGATAGAGCGTCGCGGTAAAAGCGCGGATGAATTGGCAGAGCAGGCGAGTAAAGTGTATGACCGTTTACGTATCGTGGTTGAGAAAATGGATAAGTTAGGCAACCAGCTAGATACTGCCCAGAAAACCTATGACGAAGCTTATAGTTCCTTGGCACAAGGTCGTGGAAACTTAGTGTCTACAGCGAATCAATTTGTAGATTTGGGTGTTCGTATTAAAAAAGAAATTCCGCAGGATAAGGTTTGAGTATTATGAAACATCTGCTGTTAATCATTTCCATCTATTGCTTATCTCCAATGTCATCGTTGTGGGCTGACAACATGAAAGCCTTTCCGCAAGCAGAAGAAGGGCAAAAACGTTACGTTATTCAGTTGGAGAAAAAAGACAATGAAGCTGATTTCAAAGTAGAAATTGTTATCGGTAAAAAAGTTATTATTGATCGTCAGAATCATTATTTCTTTGCTGGTAAAATAGAACCAACCAATATTCCTGGCTGGGGGTTTACTCGTTACGTATTACCAGAGTTTGGTCCAATGATCGCTACTTTAATGGCTGTTGATCCTACAGCTGAAAGAGTAGAGCGCTTTATTTCATTAATGGGTGAACCTTATCTTGTACGTTATAATTCACGCTTGCCGGTTGTTGTTTATGCCCCGGAAGATGCAGAAGTGAATTATCGTATTTGGTCCGCTGATGAATCCTTGAGCCACGTTAACGCAGATTAGCGCCTGTCTATAGGTGCGCTATCGATGCGAACAAATAGCCAGAGCTAAGTGCTTTACGTTAGAATGCTCGGCTTAATTTCTAGATTTTCCATTTCTTACGATACTGATTAGCATGACTGATAAACCCTCTAGTCTGAGCGATAGCGCTTCTTTAAGCTCAACCGACGATATTTATGCCAATAGTGCAGGTGAGCAATTAAGTGGACAGTTTACTTTTGACTCTGCTGTGGCTCGTGTTTTCCCGGATATGATTAAGCGCTCTGTGCCTGGCTATGCCGAAACGGTTGCCATGTCTGGTGTTATTGCAGGTGAATACGCTCGTGATAATACCAATTTGTATGATCTAGGTTGTTCGTTAGGAGCCGTTACTCTGGCGATGCGTCATGGGGTTAAAGCGAAAAACTGCAAAATTTTAGGTGTGGATAACTCTGCGGCGATGATTGAGCAAGCTGGACATTACTTAGCGCTAGATGAAGGTGGGGTTGATGTTGAATTATCTTGCGCTGATATTACTAAGCTAAATATTGAAAACGCTTCGGTTGTAGCACTCAATTATGTTCTTCAATTCATTTCTAAAGAACAACGTTTGAACCTGTTGAGCAATATTGCTCAAGGCTTAAATACAGGTGGCGCGCTGATCCTTTCAGAGAAAATTTGTTTCTCTGATGATGAGCAAGCATTACAAGATAAGCTGCATTTAGATTTTAAGCGCGCTAACGGCTATAGCGAATTAGAAATTGCACAAAAACGCAGTGCGATAGAAAACGTATTAGTACCTGAAACCGAAGCTGACCACATGGCACGCTTAAAAGAAGCAGGCTTTAGCCGAGTTATTCGCTGGTATCAGTGCTTCAATTTTGTCTCTTATTTGGCAATTAAATAATCTCCTAAACGCATTAGCGATTAATAAAGAACTTCAATATGAATGTAGATGTATTCTCTTGGTTTGATGATGTACAGGCCGCGATGGAAGCCGAAGGCAGTTTGTTAAAACCATGGGCGAAAATTTTACCGCAACAGCTGCATAACCTGTTTAACGAAAAGGTTCATGGGGATCAGCAGCGTTGGTTAGATGCGTTGGAAAATTTACCCGCAATTGACAATATTACTACTGATTTAACCCAAGATCGTATTGAGCTAAGCAGTGATAGCATTAGCGAAGAAACGGATGCAAATGTAAAAGCTGGGCTGATGCAATTAAGCCCGTGGCGTAAAGGCCCATTTCAATTTTTCGATACTCATATTGATACCGAATGGCGCAGTGATTGGAAGTGGCAGCGAATTTCTCCACACTTGGCTTCTTTAGAAGGACGTACGATTTTAGACGTTGGCTGTGGTTCGGGTTATCACATGTGGCGCATGTTAGGTGCAGGTGCTCATCGAGTTGTTGGTGTTGACCCATCGCGATTGTTTTTGGCTCAATTTCAAGCATTCAAACAATATGCTCAATCTGGTCAAAACAAACAGTCTGGTCAAGAGCAAAACTTGAATATCGACCTATTGCCATTGCGTATGGAAGATGTCCCAAGACCGTTAAAAGCCTTTGATACGACCTTTTCTATGGGGGTTCTTTATCACAGAAAGTCGCCGTTAGATCATATGGCTGAATTGAAAGATACGCTCAAGCCAGGTGGTCAATTGGTGCTAGAAACCTTGGTTATAGAGGGTGAGTTAGGAGAGGTGTTAATGCCAGAAGATCGATACGCTCAAATGCGTAATGTCTGGTTTTTACCAAGCTGTGACACTCTGCTCCTTTGGGCGCGCCGTGTTGGTTTTAAGAATCCACGAATTGTCGAAAAAAATATCACTAGCCTAGATGAGCAGCGCTCAACCGATTGGATGCAATATCAGTCTTTAACAGATTTCTTAGATCCTGAAGATAAAAGCAAAACAGCCGAAGGATACCCTGCTCCATATAGAGCGACGCTTATTGCTGAGGCCTAAATTCGAGAGATTTTAATGTCAAATTGTTCGGATCTGTCATTACTGTCTACACTCAATAAAGGCAACGTTTTTTAAGTGAGACTGGCATGACAGATATAGAAGAACTAAGTGACGAGCAGCGTATTAGTCTGCTTGAAGGCAAGGTCGGGAAAAACCGTACGTTTATTACTATTGTAGCGTTAACGCTTATTGTTATTTTATCCGTATCGTTAACAGTGCTTATTCTGAAGTTATTGCGCGCGGATGAGCCTTTTGTCCCGGTTTCCAGATTTGAGGAACAAAAAGCTATCATTACACAGTTAAGAACTGATATCAGTGATCAGCAGAAATTACTTGCAGCGTTAACGCTGACTTATGATCGAAGCCAGGTGGCCGCTTTTCAGCAAAACTTGATAGAGCAAGAGCAAAGCTATCAAGAATTCTTGTCGGCTTTGCGAGTGGGTATGTTCGATCTTGCTAAAATGGTGCAGGGGTCTCGCACTTGGTTGGATGTATATACTGAAACATTAGAAGACGCTCAGCGCTCAAGTAATCAGCGCGAGAAAAATTTGAAGCGAATAAGTACTAAGACGCTACAAAATTAAGAATCAATCCAGACTTCACGAACAGGCTCGCCGAAATCATCATAAATGATTTTCTTCTTTGGGCGTGAAGGCTTGTTATTATTCGATTTTAGAGCGGATTTTTTACGCTCGTCCACAGCTTTAAGAGCATCAGTTAACGGTGTTCTTTCCTGCTTACCCTGTTGAAACCCTGTACTACGTTCGTCAATCTTACCATTAATTAAACCACTTACTCCCCGCTCATATTCATTTACAGCACCACCTTTATTAAGGTATTGCTCAACCTCGCTATCCATTTGTTGGCGGATTTCACGTTTGGTAGGTCGTTTAGTCATACGAAATCAGTCATAAGGTTAGTCATAAAGTTTAATTATAATCGTTATTGGTTTATGGGTTAGTATAGGCGGATAGTTATTAATTAACTTAGTTTACCGTATATTTGTCTCTACATGTAACTAACACCCGCGGAATGAAAGCAACTATGTCTAAAGTCAGTGTTTGTATCACCTTCATCAGTATTCTTTTTCTGTCAGCCTGTACTGAAGAAACCATGAATAAATGGTCTCGCCAAGCAGATAACTTTTTGGGTGAAGATCTTAAAGTGTCTTATGTTGATGGTGGAAATGTGATTAAAAGCTGGACCGTTAAAGATGGGAAGATTACCACTGGCAGAGATGATCAAGGCCGAGCAATTGGGTATTATTATTTCTGGAGTGTTGAAACAGGCTATGTGCAACTACCAATAGAGCGCACCTTGATAGAAGAAATTAAATAATAAAAAATATGATAAGAAAAAAAATCCAGCCTTACATAGCAAGGCTCATATCTAGTGATGAGGTGGTTAGAGTTAAGCGTCGATTGGCTGAATATAAAAGACGTCTGCTCAGTCAACCCCATAAGCTGGATGTTTATTTACGCATTAATGATCCTTACAGTTATTTGTTAGTTCAGGTTTTGTCACAGTTTCAGCAGCGATTTGGTCTGAATATATATGTGAAAACTATCATGAACTTACAGGACGACATGTATCCTGAGTCTGAAATGTGGCATGAAAATGCTTTTATTGATGCGACACATTTAGCTGAGCTGTATGGTTTAAAATTTCCTCAGCAGGCTCCCTCTGATGATCTTGCGAGGGTAAGACAAGGAACTAATCAATTATTAATACTTGAACAAAATGATTCTGAAACTGGGTTCTTGGTGCAGGGTAATAATTGGGAGCAGATTAATAGAGTATTTGATCTGTATTGGTCTCAGCAGGCTATGTGTGATGGTCAATTGACTGATGATGAAGCCACTTTAGAGCAGCGCTTAAGAAGCAATGAACTAATGCTTGCTGAGCAAGGTCACTATATGAGTGCAATGCTGAAATATGGTGGTGAGTGGTATTGGGGAATTGATCGACTTGATCATTTAGAAAAGCGATTAAATACACTAGGCGTTCAGTGTAATAAAACAGCTTCTGAGGTCTTGTTTAATAAAACTTATGCGAACTTTTGCAAACAGCCTTCGATAGCACCACCTCAATTGAATCAAGGTGCTCAGATTAGTGAAAAGCTCGTCTTATTTTTTTCCATTCGAAGCCCTTATTCACATATAGGCCTAGAGCAAGCGATAAAATTAGCCCGATACTATAATCTTGAGTTAGAAATAAAGCCTGTCCTGCCAATGATTATGCGTGGCTTATCGGTGCCAAACGTAAAGAAGATGTACATCTTTCATGATACTAAGCGAGAAGCAAAAAAGCTTGGTATTGATTATGGCTTCGTCGCAGATCCTCTTGGGAAGGGTGTTGAAAATTGTTATGTGCTCTTTCGTTATGCGCAAAGCTTGGGATGCGAACAGAACTATTTACTAAATTATAGCCGCGCCGTGAATGCTCAAGGTATCCATTCAGATACATATGAGGGTTTGAAGATAATCGTTCAGCGCAGTGGTATGGACTGGGAGCAAGCAAAGATATTGCTAAATGACCATGATGCTGAGAAAGAGTGGCAGCTATGGGCTGAAGAGAATAGACAAGAAATGTTAGGGTTAGGGTCTTGGGGGGTCCCTACATTTCAGTATGGTGATTTAGTATTATGGGGACAAGATCGTGTCGGTATTATTGAGAAAGAGATCCGAAAATCTAGGTTAATGCTTGCTTAAAGAGTGAGCAGTTGTTAGAAGTATGCGCGATGAATCACATAATAATGTGCATTCATTAAGGAAAGTGTTGTTGTTTTGGCATTCTGTAATAAAACTTCATTACACTTGGGTCTGCATTCAGTAGAATGCTGGATTAATTATAGTAATAAATAGAAGAGATAGTTTTGAAGGCAATTTGGTCCGCTAAAGGTTACATATTATTAGGCTTCATCAGCTACGCAATATTTGTAGTTCTTACTGCGCCTTTGGAATTTGTTTGGCCTAAAATTGAGCCAAAACTAGGTCGACTCCCTGTTCAGGTTGAAGCAGTAACTGGAACCATTTGGCAAGGGCAGGCTCAGGTGAAGTCAGCTCAAATAGGCTCTGTAAGTGCTAGCTGGGATATTCAAGTAAGTGAGTTATTGTCAGGTAACCTTACAGCATTGATAGATGTGAAGGGAAATGACCTAAAACTTGACGGCAAGGTTAGCACCGATGGTGACCAGGTAGAAGTGAGCGGCATTTCGGCATTCATGTCTTCTCAATATCTGAAGCCGTTATTAAAGCAAGGCCGTGCAGCGTTAGAAGGTAATTTTGAGCTAACCGATTTCAATAGTGTGGTTACATTAAGTGATAAGCAGATCCACAGTGCTGGTGGTCGCATCGTTTTTTCGGGAGGCGATATTAGTTTTCCAATCGATGGTCGAAAGATTGATGCACAGCTTCCTATTTTAGTGGGTAATATTACTAAGCCGAGCGATAATGTAGACTTAGCCATTACCGATACCGAAGGAAACTCTATTGGTAGCGGATATGTTCAGCCTGACGGTTGGTCTGGTTTAAAAATTCGTCGCAGATTGTTGGATTTATTAGGGCAAAAATGGCCTCAAGATGTTTCTGAAGATACCGTTATCTTTGAGGTGTCGCAGAAATTATTATGAATAATATAAAAATCTTAATGCTAGGGCAGGTAATGAAGAGCCGTTATGGAGTAAAGGGGGATGTGTTGTGAGTGAGCAAAGTATCATTCTTTTACCTTGGCAGCGCACTAGCTTAACTCTAGCAAAAACTGTTTTTACTGTATTACTATCGAGCCAGTTAGCAGCGCTAACGTGGATGGTTTTATCTCCTGCCAAAGTGGCTCTACTAGAGCCTACTCGTGCAAGCAGCTCAAGCACTATTCAACAGAGCCAAGACAGCATTGCTGATAGGCATGTATTTGGTGATGCCGTTGCCGAAGTCGTAGAAGTACCTAAAGAAGTTAATGCCCCTAAAACACGTTTACGTTTAGAGTTGTTGGGTGTAATGGCAGCAAGCAAAGCCGAAAACTCTAGCGCAATTATTGCTCCCAAGAATGGAAAAGGTGAGAATTACCGCATTGGGGATATTGTACAAGGGCGGACTAAGCTAGCGGCAGTGCATCAAGATAAGGTTATTTTGGATAGTAATGGTAAGTTAGAGACCTTAAAATTCGACCTAGATAAAAAAAGCAGTATTCGTAAGTCTTCTAAGCCCACGTCTTCTCAGAAAAAAGCCACGGCTAATGGCAGCTTGAAACAGCGCCTTAAAAAGATAAGAAATGCCTCTGATGCGATTACATTATTACGTGATGAGGTTAATAGTGACCCCAAAGGTGCATTAAAGCAGCTTGGTTTGGAGGTCGCAGCCAATGGCGAAGGTTATAAAATTTCCAGTTCAGGTTCCATGCTAACTCAGTTAGGTCTGCAACCTGGTGATGTAATACTGTCTGTGAATGAACAGACACTTGGCAATATTGATGACGATCAGGGCCTACTGGAGCAAGTGACCAGTAGTGGACAAGCACGCCTAGAAATACAGCGTGGTGATCGTCGCTTTGTTGTTAACCATACCATTAAATAAGGACTTAATCGGTGTTTAAGTATTTTTGTAAAATAGCCCTGTTTACCATGTCGATCGTATTCGGTGCAGTGCCTTTAGTTAGTTATGCTGAAGATCAAAATTGGCAAGTGAATATGAAGGATGCTGATATATCCGCCTTCATCGGTCAAATTGCAGATATCACAGGGAAAAGCTTTGTCATTGATCCCAGGGTGAAAGGTAAGGTGACAGTTGTTTCTACAGAAACTATGAATACTGAAGCGGTTTACGAGCTGTTTTTGTCTGTATTGAAAGTTCATGGTTATGCCGCAGTACCTGCTGGCGAAGTTATCATGGTGGTGCAGCAGAACTCTGTGAAGCAACAGGGTGGAGATTTAGAAGCTCAAGTTAAAGAGCAAAGCCAAGAGATGGTTACTAAGGTAATCACAATTAAAAATACTCCGGCTTTAGATCTGGTACCGATTTTACGTCCTTTGGTTGCTAAGTATGGTCATCTCGCGGGAGTACGCTCTGCAAATGCTCTAATTATTTCTGACCATGCATCTAACATCTCTCGTATAGAGCAAATTATTGATCGCTTAGATAAGTCTGGCAGTGAAGAGTTAGAGGTTATTCAGTTAAAAGAAGCTTGGGTTGGTAACGTTGTTACTATGCTACAAAGTTTAGATCCAGATAAAGTAGCGCAAGGATCTAAAAGCAATACAACGGGCAGTATTCGAGTCGTTGCTGATGAGCGTAGTAACCGCCTGATTATTAAAGGTGAGAAAACTTCTCGTGAGCGTATTCGCAAGCTGATAACGCAGCTTGATAAGCCATCATATTTTTCGGGCAGTGCTAAAGTTATTCGTTTGAAATACGCTGATTCAAAGAAGCTTTCCGAATTGCTTAAGAACCTAATGGCTGATACCGAGTCAACAGGTGGTAAAGATTCAAGTAAAGCTAAGGGCAAGGCCAGCATCTTTGCTGACGAAGAGTTAAATGCCTTAGTCATTCGTGCAGAACCATCTATCTTAAAAGAAATTGGCGAAATTATTCATGAATTGGATGTTCGCCGTGCACAAGTATTGATTGAGTCTGCCATTGTTGAAGTGTCTGGTGACGCATCGAATTCATTCGGTGTTCAGTGGGCTGTTGGGGATACGGATTCTCCTGTTGCAGGAACCAACTTCACTAACGCCGGTGATTCAATAAGCCAAATTGCAACGGATGCTGTAGCGGGAACGTCATCATTAAGCAACGGTTTAACATTAGGTGCTTATAAGTCTACGGATGGCGTATTCGATTTCGGAATGGTGATTCAGGCACTTCAAAGCCAAAGTAATACTAACCTGCTTTCAACTCCAAGTATTATGACGCTGGATAACCAAGAAGCTGAAATTATTGTAGGTCAAAACGTTCCGTTTATTACAGGCTCAACGTCTTCTAGTACCAATAGCAATCCGTTTACTACAATTTCTCGTGAAGATATTGGTGTTACGCTTAAAATTAAGCCGCATATCCATGAAGGTAATGAATTGCGCTTAGAAGTAGAAGTAACTGCAGAATCTGTATCGAGTACGACAGTTGAAGGCCAAGCAGACTTGATTACAAACAAGCGTGAGCTGAAAACTATGATTTTAGCGGCGGATAAGGAAACCATCGTATTGGGTGGCTTAATTAGCGATGATATTACAGAGACTGAAAGTAAAGTCCCTTTCCTTGGCGATATTCCAGGTTTGGGTTGGTTATTTAAGAGTAAAGGTACTCAGCACGTTAAGCGTAATTTGATGGTGTTTTTACGTCCTACTATCGTATTGGAAAAACAAAAAGCAGTAGAGTTAACCAATGAGAAATTTGAAGGTATTTGGGAGTTTGATATCTCGGGTGACCTGAGTGAGGAATCTGTCGATGTGCGTATGAATCGTTTATTTCAAGGCGTTAGAAACTAGAATTTAATGCTTAGTACCTCAACTTTATATAAAAAGGCCAGCTTATGCTGGCTTTTTTTATGGCATCATTTTTTAAGGGCGTTAAAGTACGTCTATGTCCATCTGCTCTAATAAGTCCACTAAAGCAATGAGTGGTAATCCAATTAAACTATTGGGATCTCTTCCTTCTAAAGCGCTGAATAAACGAATTCCCAGCCCTTCAGACTTAAAGCTTCCTGCACAATCTAATGGCATTTCTTGTTGAATATAACGACGAATTTGAACTTCGGTTAATTCCCGAAAATGAACAGTAAAAGGCTCAACAATAGATAAGGCTTTTCCTGTCTGGCTATTGAAGCAACATAGGCCTGTCAGGAAAGTTACTTTCTTCCCACTGCAATCACTCAACTGCTTTACTGCATTCTCAATAGTGTGGGGTTTGCCTAAAATCTGTTGTTTACGGGTATCTTTGTTATCTATTTCTAGAACAGCGCACTGGTCACTGCCGATAATAATATGATTTGGAAATGCATCACTGAGTGCTTTTGCCTTTTCGATGGCAAGCCGCTCAACATAATCGCTAGGATCTTCGTTTAACCGAATTGACTCATCAATTTCTGGACTGGAGCACTCAAATGGTAGCTGCAACTTCTCTAAGAGTTGTTTGCGATAGGTTGAACTTGAGGCGAGTAAAAGCGGTAAAGACATAGTTGGACTGCTTAGAAATGGTGGTTAAATAAAAAAGCAAAAAAAAGGAGCCGAGGCTCCTTTCTTTGTGTCATCGACTTTCATCAATAACGCGATTAACTGGATAACTTACGCTAGGTTAGCGTTAGCAAATTCCCAGTTAACTAGCGCCCAGAAACCTTTTAGGTAATCAGGACGTACATTGCGGTAATCAATGTAATAAGCGTGTTCCCACAAATCAACAGTAATAAGAGGTGTAACACCTTCTTCTGTGATTGGAGTGCCAGCGTTAGACGTATTAACGATATCTAGAGAACCGTCAGCTAGTTGAACCAACCAAGTCCAGCTAGAACCGAAGTTGTTAACTGCTTTGTCGTTCAATTTTTCTTTCATCGCTTCAAAAGAACCGAAAGAAGCGTTGATCGCATCAGCGATAGCGCCAGTTGGCTCGCCGCCGCCATTAGGGCTTAAGCTGTTCCAGTAGAATGTGTGGTTCCAGATCTGTGCTGCGTTATTAAAAACAGGTCCTGTAGAAGTTTTAACGATTTCTTCTAGAGATTTATTTTCATCAGCAGTACCACCGATAAGACCATTCAACTTAACTACGTAAGTATTGTGGTGCTTGCCATAGTGAAATGACAAAGTTTCTGCAGAAATGTGTGGCTCTAATGCATCTTGTGCATAAGGCAATGCTGGTAATTCAAACGCCATGTTGTCTCTCCAATATTAGCTGAGTGATACGGAGGTTTTGCAAGGTTCAATGGGAGCTGAAGCCTTACTTCCGTAATCTGGGGTGAATAATAGCATACCTTAAATTATCTGCTACGCATGTAAAATGTGTGGTTTTAGTTTAACCAGCATATCCGCTATAATAGCTGTGCTTTAATACCTAAGGATTTCAGCTTAGAATTGAACCGGTATTAATAACTATAACAATGAAAAATATTTGGGGATGACAGGCTACTATGTCAAACGAACAAGATCCAATGCCTAAAATGCAGGCCTCACAAGACGATATCGCCTTACGCCAAAAGCAACTGCAACAACGCCGAATAGCAGCTCAACGCGCTGCTAAAGCAACACCTTCTTCAGCAAGCCAGGCTATCGCACCGGCGCCAAAGCAAACAATCGCCATCTTGGCATTTATCGTTGCTCTAGTCATTGCAGGCTTTGCGGGCTTCTTATTTATGCAGTTACAAGAAGCAACTGCTCAGCTTAAAAAAGCCGAAGGCATTTTGAATAGTCACGCGACGAATTTGACCGCTTTGAATGATAAATTATCTGCATCAGATGAAAATTCCAATTTATCTGTCGATGCATTGCGTATTTTGTTAAAAGATAACAGCAAAGAGATTCGTAAACTTTGGGATTTATCCAATAAAGCTAATAAACCTAAAATTGCTCAAAATGCTAAATCTATTGGCACTCTTAAATCATCAGTTGGTTCGCTGAAATCCTCAGTGACAAAAGTGGATAAAAAGATTGATCAAAAAGTAGGGTCGGCTAACACCAATATCAGTGGTAATAAAAAGAGCATAGCTTCTTTAAAAACTAGCTTGGCGAATAGCCAAAAAGCGCTAGAAACTAAAATGGCTGAAGTAAAAGCATCTGTTGGAGCTTTACCTGCTGAAACCGAAAAGCGCATTGATAATAACGAGCAGTCTATCCGCTCGATTGATGCAACGCGTAAAAAGCTAAATAGCTCTATGGCGGAAGTTGAATCTCAGTTTAATGAGATGAAGCTTGAGATTGAAGATATTCAAATTCGTCTAGACCGCATGCAAAATGCAATGACCGGTACTTTGTAAACTTGTCTATGGTAGAACTTGATGCTCGGTTGCAACACGCCTTGCTGCGGCCTCTATTAGCCTATTGTGACATTGAAGATTTTCGTCACAATATGGCTGAATCATTTCAAGGATCACACAGTCTACAGCACAGTGCGTTTCTTTTGGGGGCGCAATCAGCGACTCCAGGAATGGCTTTTTTATCGGGTTACCAATCTGCAGTTAGATGCCTAGATCCTAAATGCCCTAATGATGACTTTGCTGCTTTTTGCGTGTCAGAGAAAGGCGTTAAAAAACCTTGGGATATGCAAACAAAACTACAGCAATCTGGGGCGAAGTACTTTTTAAATGGTCGTAAGGGCTTTGTGATGCTCTTACCTAATGTTATTGATCGCTTGTATGTCGTTGCAAAGCGAGAAGATGATTCTCTCAGTTGTATTCAATTATCTGCAAACGCTATGGGGCTGTCGGTTGCAGAGTCCTTAAGTGCACCCTTTATTCAAGATATTCCACACGCTGGAATAGTGTTTGATGATGTAGTCATTAGCGCTAGCGATATATTAACAGATGAGGCGCACCAGCAAGCGAATAAACCTTTTCGCTACTGGGAAGATGTACATGTTGCAATTGCTATGGCAGGCTGGATGTTAAGACATCTAGTAGCAACTTCAGCTTTTGAAGCTGATAAGTCTTCATCGCTTAAATTAATTTGTCAGTTAATCGCAAATTTTGAACAGCACCCTAATTATTATTCATTATCTGGTTTAGATATATTGGATGAATTTCATCACCACTTGGATGTATTGTCTAAAAGTTTGCCAGAGCCAGCGTTAAAGATCTGGCATACAGATCGCCTCTTATTGCAGATGGGATATAAGATTCGCCAACAGATACGTTTAAAACTCACCCAGTAAACGTTTTACTAGCGAGAAATAACATTCGTTGTAATGTTGGGTGATGATACATTAGGGTTACCAATAACAGGCGTCACAGTTTGTATTTGAGTCGGCTGGTTATCAACTAATGCTTCACCGAAGCTGTTACGCTCATCTGAAATTTGTTCATCCAGTGGAATATCTGTAACAGAAATCGTATTGGTGTCGTTACTTTCAATACTGGTACTACCCATTTCTTGATTCAGTAGACGCGGAATATCTAGGCTCTGAGTGGTAGAGCGATTGTATCGCTTAGCGCTACTGTAATCATAATGGTGTGGTCGCTTTTTGGCTTCTTGAATCGCTGTAAATATATCATCTGCGTAATATTCATCATGAGGGTTCATAGCCCAAGACGATAGCGAAACTGTTAGCGTAAAAAGGCTTGCTGTCATTCGTATTAACATAGCAGCTCCATTTTTTAAGGGGTGGTATAAGCTCTTGACGTTGCAGAAGATTGGATATCGGTCGCACTGCCTGAAAAATCATTACCTTGGTATTCGATGCGCTGAACTCTGATAACGGTAGGCTCTAGCTGATTAATATCGACGGGAACTTCAGTCGCAATAATAATATCATTTGCTTGTCGATCACTGAGTAATTCCATTTCTTCATTATCTTTTTCGCTAACGCTTGCCTCAACTTCAGACAGCTCTAGAGGTGAAGTTCGTTCAGGTGCGACGTCGCCAGGACCTGCTGCTGTTGCATCTAAAGCGCCATCAACAATTTCTGTCGACATCTCTTGATTTAATAACTTAGGAAAATCAAAGCTCTTGGAGGTTGTGCGGTTATACCAACGATTTCCGACGATATCATTACCACTGGGTGCTTCTTTTGCGTCTTTAACTGCGACATCCAGATTGTCAGTATAGTAAAGGTTATCATTTGCCTGAACAAAGACATGAAGACCGCCGACAACTATGCTCAGGGCCATGATGAGAAGTGGGGTTTTCATGCGCAAAATCCCTTTTGTTGTTTTTTGTTATTTTTTGTTATGCATGGCATCATACAATCGACAATCTAATGATGCAAATGATCCCGCTGATTACAGGAAATAATAATAATGATAAAAATAGGATTATTGATGTTGATGGTAGTTCTACTACCTGGGTGTACAATTTACCATGCGATTGGCGATGACTTTGGTAGTTATGTTGCGCCTCCAAGTGGGCAAGATTTTCAACCGGTTGGGCATCGCTGGGACTATGAACATACCGCACTTATTTATATTTATCGTCCAGGTACAACCTGGTCGAACGATGAATTAGAAACACCAAGCTTCTACATGAATGATGAGCGTTTGTTCAATATCAAGGGTGGCAGTTACACCTGGTATGAATTAGAGCCGGGTGAGCACGAAATTATTATTCGTCGCCCATTATTGGGCCTATCAGGCTTTAAAGTCTCTGACAGTGTAGGTTTTACCCTAAAAGAAGTATCACAATTAGACTTAAATGTTGAAGCGAGTAAGGTCTACTACTTGCGTTATTCCGAGGTCGATCAAGATGCGGCTTTGTTTAAGAATATGACATTCCATAAGAACCCATTAAGCATGGTAGAGCCTGAATTTGGATTGGTTGAGCTGAAAAAGACCAAGATGCTAGATCGTGGTCGCGATTTTGTTAAGGTAAAAGTCGACTCTGAAGCGATAAAGTTAGCCGAAGCTCAGCAACAAGAAGATGAACAAAATACAGAGGAAGCAGAGTCTTCATCAGAGAGCAGCTGGATCCCGTTTTAATTTTACCCTGTGTAGACCAGCAATTGCCTGACGCTCCGTTTTAATTGAGTTACAATAAGTCATGACTAAGATACTCACCTCCCAGTGAGTATTGCTGACTTAGAGCGCTAATAACTTGATGAGGACGTGACCCATGGCAAATGCCGTCACAGTTGTTCGCCAAGATGATCTGATCGAGAGCATCGCGGACGCACTGCAATATATTTCGTATTATCACCCAAAAGATTTCATCGACGCCGTTCATGAAGCTTATTTAAAAGAAGAATCGAAAGCGGCTAAAGATGCCATGGCTCAGATTCTAATTAACTCCCGTATGTGTGCTCAGGGCCATCGCCCAATCTGCCAAGATACCGGTATTGTTACTGTGTTCTTAGAAATTGGTATGGATGTGCGTTTTGAAGATGCAACGATGGGCATCGAAGACATCGCTAATGAAGGTGTTCGCCGCGCTTATCTTAATCCTGATAACGTGTTACGTGCTTCAGTTTTGGCTGATCCTGATGGTGCCCGCAGAAATACAAAAGATAATACACCAGCAGTAATCCACGTTAAGTTGGTTCCTGGAAATACTGTTGACGTGCATGTAGCAGCAAAAGGCGGCGGCTCGGAAGCGAAATCTAAATTTGCTATGTTGAACCCATCTGACTCTGTAGTTGATTGGGTGCTAGAGCAAATTCCAAAGATGGGTGCGGGCTGGTGCCCACCAGGTATGCTGGGTATAGGTATCGGTGGTACGGCTGAAAAAGCGATGATGATCGCAAAAGAAGCCTTATTAGAGCCTGTAAATATTCAAGAACTACAAGCTCGTGGTGCCCAGAATCGTGCTGAAGAACTGCGTTTAGAATTGTTTGATAAAGTAAACAAGCTAGGCATTGGTGCACAAGGTCTAGGCGGTTTAACGACTGTTGTGGATATTAAAGTTGCCGATTTCCCAACACACGCAGCGAACAAACCTGTAGCGATTATTCCTAACTGTGCAGCAACTCGTCACGCACACTTCACTTTAGATGGTTCAGGTCCTGCAGCATTACCTGCACCTAAACTTGAAGATTGGCCTGAGATTACTTGGGAAGTCGGTGAAGGCGTACGCCGCGTTAATATGAATGATATCACTCCTGAGATGGTTAAGGATTGGCAGCCAGGTGAAACTGTATTGTTATCTGGCAAGATGCTTACGGGTCGTGATGCGGCGCATAAACGCATGGTTGATATGATCAACAAAGGCGAAGAGCTTCCTGTAGATCTTAAAGGTCGCTTTATCTATTACGTGGGCCCTGTTGATCCTGTTCGTGAAGAAGTAGTAGGCCCTGCTGGTCCAACGACTGCTACTCGTATGGATAAGTTCACCCGTACGGTTTTAGAAGAAACTGGCTTACTAGGTATGATCGGTAAAGCAGAGCGTGGACCAATGGCAATTGAAGCTATTCGCGATAACGAAGCGGTTTATTTGATGGCTGTTGGTGGCGCTGCTTATTTGGTATCACAAGCAATTAAAGGCGCTGAAGTTGTAGGGTTTGCTGACTTAGGTATGGAAGCTATCTACGAATTTGACGTTGTTGATATGCCTGTAACCGTAGCGGTTGATTCTCGTGGTTCATCTGTACATATTACAGGGCCACAAGAATGGAAAGCGAAGATTGCTGCTAAGCAAATTGATTAATTCTTTCTAGAATTCTTCAGATCTAAAAAAGCCGGATTTATATTATTAAAATATAATCCGGCTTTTTTGTGCCCATTTTTTATGGTTCTAGCTCCCCAAGCTAATGCCAATATAATCCACCAACATCACACGTCCTTCACAGCTTAGGTGTTTTATCCTTAGAGGATATTGATTATTCAATGCGGCTAGTACCAGCTGGAACTTTCTATTGTTTGTTTCTTGATAATCACTGTAGGAACGATACCTATTGGATGGTTTTCCTCCACACTTATGCGTCTTCTCTGACGTGAAAAAATCAAATCCTGGTGAAGAACTATCATCTATTTGATAAATAGAGATAACTTTCAAATTGTTTTTTATTTTATTATTTTGCTCTGCATACAGCGCTGAACTGAACAATAAACTACTAATAAAAATATACGGTAACTTAATAAATGATTTCATAATACCTCCTACATAATATTCAAGTTTAGTCGGAATATGAGGATTTTCATCTAAGTGATCAGTCTATTATTAAAAATAATTAGATGTAATTATTATGTAATTAAAGTGTCACTTTTATCAACTATTCTGCCCACTCAAGTAATTATTAAACCAATGATTGAGAGAGAATAAGATTATGAAACTCCTGCAAAAAAATGCGTTAAGCAAAGCTATATTGCTCGCAATGACAGCGAGTATGCTTGTTGCTTGTGGTGGCGAAGACGGTAGTGATGGTGCTGATGGTGTAAATGGTACAGATGGCGTTGCTGGGGATAGCGCTCCTGTAGTCGATACTGTAGATGACACTGTTAGTGGTGTTTTAGCTATCGATCCTACAAGCATTGTTTTCACGGAGGTGGAAGCTCCATTAACAGATGCTGAAAAACGTAGTGTAATGGCATCTGAAGTTACAGTTGATGGCAAAGTATACGGCGGTGCGTATAAAACATTAGTACGTTCAGGCGATGATGTTAATGGTATCTATTTTGGCCAGCTAGTTGATGAGTCAGGTAGTGTGTTGAAAGGCGATGATGGTTCAATTGAAATCTCAGATTCAAATGAGTTCACATCATTATTACCGATTGGCGATAAGTTATTCTCAGTTTCTCAGTTTGAAAGTAGACCTGGTGCAATGTTCTTGATGGAATTAAATCAAGATGAAACTAATGGCGAGCTAAGTGTAAAAACTATGAGTCAGATCGACCAGTCTGGAATCGACGGTGGTTGGGTTCATTGTGCAGCGTCAGTTACACCTTGGACGACTCATTTAGCATCTGAAGAATATGAGCCGAATGCACGTACTTTGGTAACGGGAACAGACGCTGAAAGTAATGGTTACTCAAGTGGCATGTTAGATTATTACGCTGACAGCAGCCAATGGAATCCTTATTACTACGGTTGGAATATTGAAGTTGTTGTTTCAGAAGATGCAGAAGTTAACAGCACTAAACATTATGCAATGGGTCGCTTAGCGTTCGAACTGTCTTATGTTATGCCTGATAAGAAAACAACCTATATGACTGACGACGGAACTAACGTTGGTTTATATATGTTTGTTGCTGATACCGAAGAAGATCTTAGCGCTGGTACAATCTATGCAGCTAAGTGGAATCAAACTTCATCAGAAGGTATTGGCGCAGCAGACCTAGAATGGATTTCTTTAGGTCATGCAACAGATGCTGAGATTCAAGATCATGTGAAAGGTACTAACGGTAAGAGCGTTGCTACATTCGCAGATATCTTTACGACGGCTGACGCTACTGGTTCTGTATGTCCTGATACTTTTACTGCAGTAAATGCGGGTGGTAAAGGGCTTGAGTGTTTGAAGTTAGTAGACGGTATGGAAACAGCTGCTTCTCGTTTAGAAACTCGTCGTTATGCTGCATATATGGGAGCAACAACCGAGTTCAGAAAAGAAGAAGGTGTTACATTTGATAGTAAGCGTAACAAATTATACGTTGCAATGTCTGCTGTTGAAAAAGGGATGATGGATGACGATGCATCTTCTGATGAAGGCGGCCCTAATCATATCGCACTTGATGAGAAAAACTCATGTGGTGGTGTTTATGAGCTAGACGTTGCTGCGAATGCAGATATGGGATCTGATTATGTAGCACAAAATATGGTTGGTTTAATTGCCGGTCGCCCTGTTGATGGCAGTGGCTATGGTGATACGACTGAACCACAAGCTGCAGGTTATGAAACGGGTAATAAATGCCACATTGATGGTTTAGCTAACCCTGATAACGTAACTTACATGTCGGGCTACGATAAACTAATTGTTGGTGAAGATACGGGTTCTGGTCACCAGAACGATGTTATCTGGGCTTATGATTTCACAACAGAAGAGCTTGTTCGTATTCAAACAACGCCTTATGGTGCTGAAACAACGTCTCCATACTGGTATCCAAATATTAATGGTTGGGCTTATATGATGTCAGTTATTCAGCATCCTTATGGTGAATCTGATGGTAGCGAAAATACTGGTGTAGGCGAAGCACGTGCTTATACTGGTTATGTAGGTCCTTTCCCTGCTGTAAACTAACTGTAATATTTACACGTTAATATTTAAAGGGTGGCATTAGCCACCCTTTTTTTTATTTAAAACGAGTGAATTATGCTGCGCATTATTATTTCTTGCTGTGTGATGTTGTGTCTTGTTGCGTGTGAGTCTTCTCAAACTGAACGCTCAGAATTCGAACTGGATGTATTGACGAGCGACGTACTAAAAAATCCTACCGCTTATATTCCTCCGCAGTGTTATACAAAAACCACTGATGAAGATGGTGTTGTTCATAACCCTTGCTATGCATGTCATACCGAAAGCAAAGCACCTAATTTTTTGAATGATATAGATGTTCAGCAAGAGCTTGTTTTTCCAGAGCCTGGTGCTATTAATCGCTGGCACAATATGTTTAAAGACAATACTAAAAAAGTCGCAGAAATAACGGATGAATATATTTTAAATTACGTTCGTGAAGATAACTATAAAAGTGATGATGGGCGATTAATTTTAGCAGACGCGCTGAATGCTGTACCGGAGAAATGGGATAGAAATAAAAATGGTGAATGGGATGGTTTTATTCCTGATAGCTATTTTAACTTTAACGAAAAGGGATTTGATATTGATCCTAATGGTAAGCCAACGGGATGGCGAGTATTTGCTTACTACCCATTTTTAGGCACATTTATGCCAGTTAATGGCTCAACGGATGATGTCATGATTCGTCTGCCTGAGACTTTTAGAAAGGACGCGAAGGGTAATTTCAATGAAGATGTTTATGCCTTGAATCTATCTATTATTGAAGCGCTATTAAAACAGAAAGATATACAGATACCTGAGGTAGACGAAAAACTCTATCAGGTTGATTTAAATAAAGATGGTAAGTTATCTACTACAAATATGATCCGTTTTTCTTGGGCACCTAATGACAATATATTTATGAGTTATGTTGGGTTAGCAAAAACAAAACTTGATAATAAAGAAGTTAAATTGGCAGCGGGACTTTTTCCTGTTGGTACAGAATTTTTGCACAGTGTACGTTATATAGATGCCAAAAATGGAAAAACGGTTATGGCTAACCGAATGAAAGAATTACGTTATGCGCGCAAAGATAATTGGCGCAATTATTATCAGTTAGAGCGAATCTCCACCAAAGAAGTTAAAGAGCGACATGACTTTCCTGATAGAACTAAGCAAGTGCTGGGTAATATGGAAGTCGGATTAACTATAGCGCAGGGTTGGACATATCAAGGTTTTATTGAAGATAAACAAGGAGACCTTAGACCTCAATCCTATGAAGAAAATTATTTCTGTGTTGGTTGTCACAGTGGAACTGGAGCGACTGCGGATACCACATTTTCATTCTCGCGTAAGTTTGATAACAATAACTTTAAACAAGGCTGGTACAGCTGGCTTGAAAAAGATTTGTCTGGAATATCCGATCCATTACGTAATGATGGGAAGGGCGAGTACGGATATTACTTGACGCATAATCCAAGTGGCAATGAATACCGCAATAACAGTGCTGTTAAGAATAAGTTTTATGATGATAAAGGCAATAAAAAAGAGCCTGCTTTTAAAGCCTTAGAAGCGGATATCAGTACTTTGTTGATGCCAGAAGTTGAACATGCACTGGTTATGAATAAAGCCTATAAAGTGATTGTTAATGAACAAAGCTATCGCCATGGTCGAGATGGGCATGTAAAAGAAATTGTGAATATTCATAAAGAAGTCGAGCTGGGTCAGGATACTGGAATTGTTGATGTACTTAATTTCCATTAATTCTTAATACAAAGAATTAAGGGATAGCTAAGAGATAGCTAAGAGAGAGCTCCTTATGATTAACCTAGATTTACTCATCGAATTTATTATTGCTTGCTTGATTATGGGCTGTGGTATTGGTGCTGATGTTGCTATTGCCACCTTTGTTAGGGCTCAACAATTAAGTAAGCAAAACCAAACGACTTATTGGATTACTGGGGTCACACTTACTCATACAATATTTCCGATGTTTGGATATCTTTTAGCGTACTTCAGTATTCAATCAATCCCATTACTAACGCCTATTATTGGAGTATTGGCTTTTTCATTTATCGCCTATTTTTTATGGCAAGAGCTTAACGATTATTTGAAATCTGATGAAGACCATCAAGATGAACGACAATCTTTAGTTACCTTCGCCTTAATTTTAGCTGTAAGTTGGGATGCGTTATGGTCAGGACCTGCGAAGTCTGCACAAGTTATGAATTGGCCGGATGAGTTAGTTTGGGTTTCATTTTTAGTCGTTGGTTTTATTGTTGCCTTGTGTGCTTACCTTGGTTTGCTGCTTGCTAAAAAATTCAATCAGATGAGCTCTGAATTCTCGACATTTATTGTTTTAGGTTTGTGGATTCAATATTCAGTGATAGCGTATTTTGGCTTTTTAGCCTTAATACGCTATACCCTTTCAATCATGATAAGTGGCTGGCAAGTATTTATAATTTCATCCGTAATGGTCGCGATCATCATGACGCTTCTATTTATCAAGAATGAAAAATCTCAGCTAAGCCAAAGTAGTATTATTTAACAATTTCATAACATGGAATGTAATTCCCATTAATTTTCATGCGTCCTTGATTCGACATGTTTGTTAATAGGTTGTCCATAGCATTCATAATATCTGGGTCGCCTTTAATTTTAAAAACTCCGTATTTTTTAACAGCCATTACACCTTCTTCTTTTACATTCCCTGCGACGATTCCAGAAAATGCTCGGCGCAGATTTGCGGCAAGTTCATGAAGAGGCATTGATTTAGAAATTTCAAGGGATGCCATATTTTCATGGGTGGGTGCAAAAGGTTGTTGAAAACTGTTTGCGATGGTTATACCCCAATTATAAAAGAAAGCATCGTTACTCGATTTTCTATAAGCTAAAACATCCGCAAGGCCAGACTTCATTTTTTTCGCAACACTAACTTGATCGTCAATAACGATATCGTATCGTTGCTGGGCTTTTTTACCCAAGGTTAAACCAATGAAGTTATTAACCTGGTCAAAGTATTCCTCACTACCTGCGGGGCCAGTCAGAATAACAGGGAATGGAATATCAATATTATCTGGATGTAATAAAATGCCTAATAAATAAAGAATCTCTTCTAACGTTCCTGGACCACCAGGGAAAACAATAATACCGTGAGATAAACGGATAAAGCTTTCAAGACGTTTTTCAATATCGGGCAAAATAACCAGTTCGTTAACGATAGGGTTTGGTGCTTCAGCCGCAATGATACCTGGCTCTGTTATACCAATATAGCGGCCTGTTTTAATGTGCTGTTTTGCATGGCCAATCGTTGCGCCTTTCATCGGACCCTTCATTGCGCCAGGGCCACATCCTGTTCCTACATCTAAACCGCGCAGTCCTAACTCATAGCCAACTTTTTTACTGTAGTCATACTCTTCGCGAGGAATGGAGTGGCCACCCCAGCAGACAACCAAGCGTGGCAAATAGTTAGGCTGTAAAATATTCGCATTTCTTAAAATATGAAATGTCGCATTGGTAATGTCTTCACTATTGTTTAAGTTAAAACGTTGGCTGCTTACTACAGAATCTGCGGTATAGAGAATGTCTCTTAATACTGAAAATAAATGCTCACGAATCCCTCGTATTATTTCTCCATCAACAAAGGCATGAGGTGGTGCGCCTTTTACATCAAGTGTAATACCACGGTCTTCTTGATTCACGCGTATATCAAAATTACGAAATTGCTCTACAGTTGATAAGTAATCGTCAGAGTTACTTCCGCAGTTTAATACTGCAAATGCACAGCGACGGAAAAGCTCATAGGTTTTACTGTTAATATCGCATATTTGAGAAACTTCGTGTCTTGATAAAACGCGTAAATTCGTTTTAGGTGTTATATGCGCATTAATTGTATGCATGTTAAATCCTTCTTTATGCCCATAACTCTAAAGAGCCATAGTGACTGACTGTTTTGATAATGTCGGTACGAGTAACAATACCTAGTAATTCATGTTCATCTGAAATAATGGGTAAAGCACCAAGGTCATACTCGTAAAGTGTGCGAGTCGCTTGACGAATATCGGTATCCGGTGAAAAACAAAATACTTGTTTAGTCGCAAATTGCATGATGTTTTTCTGGTTTATATTTTCTTGAGCGCTGGGTCCTTGCAAGATATCGCGTTCAGCCAGCATGGCTAAAACAGTATTGTTTTCATCGGTAATTGGAATGTGTTGAAAGCCATGACGCTGGAAAAGTTGCCAAGCATCCGCGACGCTTGCTTGTGCGCTTAAACTGGTTACTTTTGTCGACATAATATCAGCGAGTAGGAATACCTGGCTTGGTTTTTTCTCTGCCTGACGTTGCTTTTGAATACTATAGGGATCGGTCTGCTTGTTATTTTGCTTTAGGTTATCTTTGATAAACTGATTGGTGTTAGGCTGCTTCTGGGCCTGCTCATCACTTTCTGAGAAATCATGGTATTTATCAATTGCTGGGCTGCTTTTAGTTGTCTCAACTTTAATCGAGCCACGATGATCTGCTTTTTGTGGCGTTACTACTCGCCTTCCCATTTCTACAACGATTAGAGCCAACTTGATTTCCTATTTTAAGATATACAAATCACTACTTTCTTCATAAGACCACTATCTATATTCTAGTGCAAGTTTAATGGCCCTAGCCAGACTCATCAGTATGATTGATAATGCCATTAATAGTACTTACGAGTGTATCGAGTAATCCATGGAACAAGTTTATAGATTAACCATATCCTGCCCTGATCGTGTAGGAATCGTAGCCAAAGTGGGAGAGTTTGTATCCTCTCAAGGCGGCTGGATCGTAGAAGCCAATCATTATGCAGATCCTGTCAGTGGCTGGTTCTTTATGCGTCACTGTATCAAAGCCAGCTCGTTACCGTTCGGCTTAGAAGAGTTTAAAGAAAAGTTTGCGCCTATTGCTGAAGAATTCGAAATGGATTGGCAAATAAATGATAGCGCTCAAGCGAAAAAAATTATTTTAATGGCCAGTAAAGAAAGCCATTGTTTGAGTGATTTGTTACACCGTGTCCACAGTAAAGAGTTGTTCTGTGAGATTCCTTGTGTGATTTCAAATCATGACGATTTACGCTCAATGGTTGAATGGCACGGAATTCCTTTTTTCCATGTTCCTGTGGATAAGGATAACAAACAAGAACATTTCGACCGAGTAAACAGCATTATTGCTGAACACAAAGCCGATAGCATTGTACTTGCGCGTTATATGCAGATTCTACCTGCTGAGATTTGTCAGCAATACTCAGGGCAGGTAATCAATATTCATCATAGTTTCTTGCCTTCGTTTGCGGGCGCAAAACCTTATCATCAAGCAGCTGAGCGTGGAGTAAAGCTAATTGGTGCGACGTGTCACTATGTCACAGAAGAATTAGACGCAGGTCCAATTATCGATCAAGACGTTATGCGTATTAGTCATCGCGATACAATTGAAGATACTGTTCGTTTAGGAAAGGATGTAGAAAAGCGCGTTTTAGCTCGCGGCGTTAGAAGTCACGTAGAAGATCGAGTATTACTTCATGGAAATAAAACCATCGTCTTTTAGCTTTTAAATTCGGTGATGATAGCTTCACTTTTAAATTTAAAAGTGAAGCTATCTAATAATAAAAATGGGTCTATTAATGGTGAGACTTACTATTAAATGGCCACAAGGTTTGCTTCCAAATAATACCTACACCAAAACGTAACTTGTCTTCTAGTAACGACTGATCATCAACTACTTCAGTTCGTAAGGCGATATTTTCTTTCCATTGCCATAACCAAACGGCGGTATAGCGGCTTGGTTCAAACCCCGTTGGGTTTGCCATACCGGAATCCGTACCTAGTTGATCGGCAGCAGCGCCCGTAATTAAGTTATCACTGGTTAGCCATTCTGCGCGAACCCCAAAGGTATGATCCTTTATCGTAATATAAGGCTGTGCCCAAGACCCAGTTTGTTCAGAATCTAAATCAGCAGTACGGCCAATAGCATCGTGCAATGTGCCATCCATTTGCATCCCCATATATTCTGCTTTCATACCCGCTTTCCAGCTTTCACTATCACTGGTATACGCGAAATCTGCGTGGATCCCGTAAAGGTCGGTATCACCGGTGAAACGAGTATCTGGGAAAATTGAAGCGGTTTCACCAGGCACAGCCACTGGCGTATGTTGATGACCACCGCCATATCGATGATCTGCACGAGTTTCAGCAGAAGATCGGTATAACCATGCACCACTGACAAAGCTTAGGTTGCTGCCTTTCCATTGGTAACGAGCAAAAGCATCCCAAGCATAGCCAGCGGATGCAGTCGCAGGAAAAGCATCACCTTTCCAGACTTCAGCACCTGCAGTTATTGAATCTGTATGCCACATAACTCGCGCACCTTCATCATGAAAATAGCGGCCAAAAAATACATCGGCAGCTAAAGAGCTTTCACTGGTAAGGCTATCTGATGCGTGAGCACTTAAACTAGGTGAAAACGCGGCAGACATCTTACCGACCTCGAGTACTAGAGGACCAAACTCTTCACAGCAAACGTAGCCCACATAAGCATGCTCTAAGCTCACAGAACTATGGTCATCGCTGTCGCTGGCATGAGTTCCAATTTCCACGATAGCGTAAGTATTTTCATCAATGCGAGCACCTAAGCCCAGCTTCATCTCATCAATCTGAACGCCTTCTTCTACAGGCCAAGCATCTCCGCCCATATTAGTGCCGGGGATTTGCCAGTATTCATTTTCATCCACAATATTATCAGAACGCCAAGTAGCAGAAAGACTTGCGTTAACTGTGATAGGTTCATCTTGCGATGGGATGTAATGTGCCTGTGCCAGTAGAGGGATGAATAGTGTAAATAGTGAAAAATAATGCTTCATTCCAACGGTTTCCTAGAGTGCTGTTTAGTCATCTTCAGTCCAAGGATCTGAAAACCTTGGGTTGTTGATAAATGTTGTATCGGTTAATGATTTAAGAAATTCGACAACGTCACTTACTTCATCGTCTGTAATTTCGAACGAAACAATAAATCCGTCTTTTACAGGGCTTACGCGACCATCCCCTGAGTTTTCACCAGACGCGATAAGGCGGCCACCTCTGGCATAATTACTTACTACATCTTCCAATGTGGCAACAGATCCATCGTGGTTATAAGGCGCGCTTAGTTCGATGTTACGTAATGATTGTGCTCTAAACTGCCCCATGTGTTCGGCTTTGCCTGTTACTTCATGGCGGCCAGTATTAGGGCTAGGGTAGGCACCTAAACCATCAATATTGTATAAACCTGTATTATGAAAATCTAACTCAGCAAAGGTTGTTTCTCTATCAATGGTTGCATCAGAAAAATTATAGCCGGCATGGCAATGGAAGCACTCTAAGCGCTCGCCATTAAACAAAGCCTCACCTCTTTTGGCTGAGTCAGTTAATTCACCTTGATCATAAGGGCTATCAAAGGATACAAGGCCACGCACAAACGATGCGAGAGATTTAATTGTGTTATCCCATACTAGATCACCTAATAACGGATCATCTTGATCAGGAAATGCACTGATAAATAACTCGGAATAAACAGGGTCGGCTTGAATGGCTTGTATAATTTGTTCTGAATTACTTTCGTTCAATCCATGCTCAATCGGGTCATCACCAAATAACGGTAGGGTGATTTGTTGCTCGATAGTGCCGAGTGATGGGTTACCCCAAGTTAGGGTTTGATACCAAGCAACATTGACCAAGGTTTGGCTATTGCGTGGGTGAACATCCCCAGTTGCCCCCGTGGCTCGATCTACCCCATCACTGAACGCTTTATCTTGATGATGGCAGCTTGAGCAACTAACAGTTCCGTTGGTTGATAATCGAGCATCGTAAAAAAGGTGTCGCCCAAGTTGGAATTTTTCTTCCGTCATTGGGTTATCATCTGGCTCTTGAGGGAGCGGGATTGAGTCAGGTAGTCCCCAATCAAATGAAGACTCTCTTGCTCCTTCGTCGTCGATGATGGTTTGACTCTCCGACATGCAGCCAGAAAGAAAAACAAACATTAAAAATAGGGATGCCAGCATTTTACTTTGCATTAATTAATTGAACCATCGACAACAGAAAATACGGTTTGTTCTACGGCTTCGTTATCGCCCCAAGGTAAACCGAACTTCTCAAAAATTTCTTCACACTCTGGGTCGCCGGTAAAAGACATACAACCCACTTTTACACCTTCATCTTGAGACAGGTTACTGTCTGCGACCAATGCAGCGTAATCAACCTGAATAGCAATGTCATCTAACGCAACAGAGCCAATAGGCAGTGTAATCGTAGGTCTATTTGGCGCAAGACATTCTGTTGCCTCAGATCCATCAGTTGGATCGACTTCACATCCTGTGCTGCCTAAATGAATGTTCCATTGATTACTGGTGAAAGTATCATCCGATGGTCTTGTAATTCCGCCAACAGGACGAACATCAAAACCAACAAATTTATAGCCACCTTGCCAGTTCCAGGTCATTCCAGTTGCCAAACCTGGGCTACGTAACGGCTCATCTGCAGCAGAAGGGTCGTCATGGTTTAAATCAAAAGGAACCCCTAAAGTAAACTGTACATGACTAATCGTATAAGCCGGATCAATAGTCACAGAAGCTGTGATTGTATCCTTGTAATTTGGATTTACACTTGTGGTATCAGAAGTGGTTTGTGGGCAGATTTCTGTGCTTACGTCATCAATATCAGCGGTGTCGCGGAAGTCTAATAATGCTACATCGGCATTTTGACCGTCTTGAGTTTCATCTAAAACAGCTGGAATCTCAATGCCTTGATCTGTGATCAATGTAATGTCATGAACAAACATTCTAAAGTTGTAAATTTTAGCATCGGTACCTACACCGGTTTCACTACTTGAGCCAGTTCCTAATCCTGTAATGGTCTCACCACATTTAATAGTCTGGTCACCGGCAACAGCCTGAAAAGGAATAGAAACACTAACGCTAGAAACAGAGTCAGTCGAAGAGCTGCCACCGCAAGCGGTTAATAAAGTTCCGGTGCTAATTACAGCCAGTGCTGAAAGTGTGTGCTTTATTCTATTCTTCATCCGAGAGTCCATAAAAATTTATACAAGGGGCTGAATATCAGCCATTCCGATAAGCGACTATTTTAGATTAAATGATAATTATGCCAACGTGGCATATTGTCGCAGTGTGTGATCGTATTGCATTGATATACAACATGAATTGGAACTCATTACATATAAATTAGGCACAAAAAAGGAGCTAATAAGCTCCTTTTTTTGTGACAGGAAAATTCAACCTTAGTTAAAGTTTTCTTGTCTATATGATGACGTTATATAACGTTATTTTTTATGGTAAGCCATTGCCGTATCAACTTCATCAGCAGAACCCATAACAACAGAAACGCGCTGGTGAATATCAGTTGGTGTAACTTCCATGATAGGAGCAAAAGCGGTACTGGCTTTACCACCGGCTTGCTCGATTAGCATGCTCATTGGGTTTCCTTCATACATCAAACGCAATTTACCCGGCTTAGATGGGTCACGGTTATCGTATGGGTACATAAAGATACCGCCACGAGTAAGAATGCGGTGAACTTCAGCAACCATCGCAGCAACCCAGCGCATGTTGTAGCGTTTACCTAATGGACCTTCTTCGCCTTTTAATAAATCGGCAACGTAGTTTTGCATTTCTGGTAACCAAAAACGCTGGTTAGACATGTTGATTGCAAACTCTTGAGTTTGAGCAGGGATTTGAACATTCTCACGCAACAATAAAAACTCGCCGTTTTTAGGGTCCATGGTGAATGCATGAACGCCTTCACCTGTCGTGAACATCAATAAAGTAGAAGGGCCATAAAGAACGTAACCTGCAGCAACTTGCTCAGTACCCGCTTGTAAGTAAGCATCTGGTTTTGCTGCATCAACATCTTTCGTAGTTTTTAATACAGAGAAAATAGTACCAACGGTCACGTTTACATCGATGTTAGAAGAACCATCTAACGGATCGAACAATACTAGGTACTCGCCATCTTCATTACAGGCAACAGGGAAGTCTTCTTCTTCACTCGCCATGCCTTTAACCATGCTCATACTGGATAGCTGATCTTTGATGACATCGTTAGAGATAACATCTAACTTTTTCTGTGTCTCGCCTTGAATATTCTCTTCGCCAGCAGAACCTAAAACACCTGCTAATGCACCTTGCTGTAGTTTGTTAGAAATATCTACACAAGAAGTCATAAGACCATTAAGAATGGCAGCAATATCGCTAGGAGTATTACGCGCTTGCAGGAAAGAAGGCAAAGATTGCATATCTAGTTCTCGAAAGTAATTAGGCAAATGAATGGGTGAATAAAAAAGATGCTGCATCTTACCTGAAATTGGCGGTAGTTTGAATGCCTAAGGATTGAACAGTGACATAAGGCAATAAAGACTTCGCATCTAATGATTCTAAAGTATGCAGAATGCGAGTTTAGACCTGCATTAATGAAGCTCTACATAGCGTCCCTAGCGGTCTCACTAGCGACAAAAGGCAAGAGCAAGTACACTAGCCCAATACGATTTTTGTGGTAGTTGGAATGCATCTTCATATTTTGGGTATTTGTGGCACTTTTATGGGCAGTCTTGCTCAGTTAGCGAAAGCTCAGGGTCATAAAGTAACGGGTTCAGACCAAGGCATTTATCCTCCGATGAGCGATCAGCTCGAACAGGCGGGGATTGAAATTATTGCGGGTTTTGATCCTGCTCAGCTAGATCCAGCGCCTGATTACGTGATTATTGGCAATGCCATGAGTCGAGGAAATCCTGCTGTTGAATATGTATTAGATCGAGGAATTCCTTATATTTCTGGGCCTGATTGGATGGGTAAGTACTTACTTGCAGATAAGTGGGTCATGGCCGTTGCGGGTACTCACGGCAAAACGACAACCTCCAGCATGCTGGCTTGGTTATTAGAATTCGGTGGTATGAATCCAAGTTATTTGATTGGTGGTGTACCTGAAAACTTCTCGACGTCAGCCCGCCTTACTGACTCTAACTTCTTTATTATCGAAGCCGACGAATACGATACGGCCTTCTTTGATAAACGTTCTAAGTTTGTTCATTACCATCCTCGAACCCTGATTATGAACAATCTCGAATTTGATCATGCAGATATTTTTGATGATCTCGCTGCAATTGAACGTCAGTTCCATCATCTTGTAAGAACAGTTCCTTCGACGGGAAAGGTCATTTTCCCAAGTGAAAATGAAGCGATGCAGCGCGTAATTGCTCAAGGCTGCTGGAGTGAGCAAGCGCATATTCATAGTGATAAGGTTCAAGCTCGCAGTGATAAGTTTGAAGGCTGGTCAGTTGAAGCAATATTAGCCGACTTTAGTCAGTTTACCGTGTATCAGGACGGTGAATTTGCTTGTGAAGTTACGTGGGCGTTAAACGGCGAACACAATATGTATAACGCTTTGGCAGCAATTATTGCCGCGCGTCATGTCGGTATCGAACCTAAAACAGCGGCAGAAGCTTTAGCAGAGTTTCAATCGGTAAAACGCCGCATGGAACTGGTGGGTGAAATTAATGATATTCGTATCTTTGACGATTTTGCACATCACCCAACAGCGATCAAATTGACGTTGTCTGGAGCGAAAGCCAATCAACAAGTGAATAAGCGCAATGGTCGCTTAATCGCGGTATTAGAACCTCGCTCAAATACGATGAAACTGGGCGAGCACAAAGCCAAACTCGCTGCGAGTGTAGAAGATGCCGATGCAACGTATTGGTTAGAGCCAGAAGGTTTATCGTGGTCTTTAACTGACGCTGTTTCTAATATGAAAAACCAAACGGTTTGTTATTCCGTAGAAGATCTTGAATCCCGATTATTAAATGATATACATGCCGGTGACGATTTAGTCATTATGTCGAACGGTAGTTTCTCGGGTTTACACCGTTCTTTGTTAGCGAAGCTAACAGACAAATAAGGGTCAGGATCATGAATAACTCAAATATCTGTGTAGCAATTACAGGCGCATCAGGTTCTCCGTATGCAATGCGTTTAATCGAAGTTTTGCTTACCAGTGGCTGCACGGTATCGGTAATTATTTCGAAAGCGGCGCAATTAGTGATGGCGACCGAAACAGAATATAAAATTCCAGGTCAGGTTCGTGGACAAGCTGAATATCTACGCGAGCATTTCAACGTCAATGAAGACCAATTAAAAGTGTATGGGCGTGAAGATTGGATGTCCCCTTGGGCATCAGGTTCAGGTCGTAATGGTGCAATGGTGATTTGTCCTTGCAGCACAGGCACGTTATCCGCAGTGGCTACTGGGGCAAGTAATAATCTAATTGAGCGCGCAGCCGATGTTGCTTTAAAAGAGCGCCGCCAATTAATTTTGGTGCCAAGAGAAACACCGTTTTCTACTTTGCACTTACAGAACATGTTAACCCTAAGTCAGATGGGCGCGGTTATTTTACCGGCTAGTCCTGGGTTTTATCGTCAGCCAGAAAAAATAGAAGATCTTGTCGATTTTGTGGTTGCACGAATTCTTAATCAATTAAACATTGAGCATGAATTGTTGCCTCGTTGGGGTGAGTAACGCTTTAATTGATTTTCTTAACCATTTTTTAAATTAACACATTGTGGAAGTTGTATGACCATTGTAGAAAAACGCGTATCTAAAGACGGCGATAAAGTTAAGCACATGATTATGGGCTTAGTCGCGGGCATTATTATCTCGGTTGTTGCGTTGGAATATAACGGCTATTTGCGTCACTCGAAAGAAGCAGATTCGGCCATGATTGAAGACTTTAAATTACTAACTTTGAAGCCGGGGTATGATGTCAAAACATCGTCTAAACCTTCTGGGAAAACAGCTTTTTGTTCAGGTGGTAGTTTATTAATGAGATCTGATAAAACGCCAACAGCGTCTGGTATTCTGGTCGATAAAAAAGGCCGAATTATTAAGTGCGACAATAAACAGATGAAATAATCTGGTTGTAATAACCACGCATATTAGATCAATTAAGCAGCACCAAACTTGAAGTACTTATGATGAAATCACCACATCTTATTTTATTTGGCAGCGCCTTTATCGTTGCATTAGGCAGTAGTCAAATAGCTATTGCTGATATTGCCGATATGGATCAAGACGGCATTGCCGATCATGTCGATACAGACCGTGATGGCGATGGCCTTTCTAATTTCATGGAAAAGGCCAGCGGTACTGATCCTGATGTACCAGACCAATTTGATTTAGATGATGATGGTATCCCCGATGCCATTGATTCGGACCAAGATGGTGATGGTGTTGCTGATAAAAATGATGACTTCCCTCGAGATGCAACTGCTAGCCGAGATACTGACGGTGATGGGGTAGCAGACAGTCGACATGACGATATTGATGGCGATTTAATCAGTAATAAATTTGAGCAGCAGCTCGGATATGAAGCTAATAACAGCAATGATACCCCGAGCGATCTTGATTATGATGGTATCCCTGATGTGCTTGATAGCGATATGGATAATGACGGTTATGAAAATAACAACGATGACTTTCCGTTATTAGCATCAGAGTGGAGCGACCTTGATAAGGATGGTATTGGCGACAACACCGATCTAGATTGGGACGGTGACAATATTAGTAATCAGTGGGAAGAAAAACTCGGTTTTGACCCCCGTGATCGTAGTAGCTTCCCATTAGACTTGGATGGCGATGGCATACCAGATAAGAGCGATGGAGACCGTGATGGGGACGGTGTTACTGATAGTGAAGATTTATACCCTGATGATGCAAAAGATTGGGCTGATCTTGATAAAGATGGCGTTCCTGATAATCAAGATCAGGATGCTGATGGTGATGGCGTGCCTAATGTATTTGAATTACACCTAGGTACTGACCCGCGAGATGCCAGCAGCTTGCCAGAAGATAGAGATGGCGACTCAATGCCAGATGCATTTGATACCGACCGTGATGGTGATGGATATGCTAACAAATTTGATTTATTCCCAGATGATAGCAATGAATGGGGAGATCTCGATGGCGACGGTATTGGTGATAACGCTGATGCTGATCGTGATGGTGATGACTTTTCTAATAGCGAAGAAATACTCGCCAAGACCGATGACCGAGATCCTCTGAGTTACCCTACCGATATCGACAAAGACGGTATTTCAGATATCAGTGATGAAGATATAGACGGTGATGGCCATTTAAATAGCGTTGATGTTTTCCCTCACGATAATAAAGAATGGAGTGATCTTGATGGTGACGGCATTGGTGATAACGCCGATGGCGATCGCGACGGAGATGGAATCAACAATGACTATGAATTGCGACTAGGCTTTGATCCAAATCTTTCAACCAGTGTCCCAGACGATCTAGATAATGATGGGATTCCTGATGCACTTGATACTGATATCGATGGTGACTTTATTGCCAATGGCTTAGATGTTTATCCATTAGATAAAAATGAATGGCTTGATAGTGATGCTGATGGGCAGGGTGATAATAGTGACCTTGATCGTGATGGTGATGGCGTCTCTAATGAATATGAACAGATAATCGGAACCAATGATCTTGACCCTAAAGACGTTCCTGCTGATCTTGATGGGGACGGAATTCCAGATAGCTTAGACCGCGACCGCGACGGTGACCAACACTTAAATACACAGGATGCTTTTCCGGATAATAAATCCGAATGGGCAGATATGGACAATGATGGTTTAGGTGATAATACCGATCTCGATATTGATGGCGATAAAATTAGTAATCAATTCGAAACTCAGCTGGGCTATAACCCGTTAGATGCCAGCTCAACTCCAAGTGATGCGGATAAAGATACTATTCCAGATGTGCTGGATACTGATCGTGATGGAGATAACGTTGCTAATACCGATGATAAATTTCCTGATGACCCTAAAGAATGGGCAGACATGGATGCTGATGGTACAGGCGATAATGCAGATTTAGACCGAGATGGCGACCGAATTAGTAACGAGTATGAGATCGCGCTTAACACAGACCCTAATGATTCTAGTTCAACGCCTAGAGACATGGATGGTGATCAAATCCCTGATGAACTCGATGATGATCGTGATGGTGATAGTGTAGCGAATAATCGTGATTTATTTCCAGATGATAAAGCAGAGTGGTCTGATTTAGATGGAGATGGCATTGGGGACAATAGTGATAAAGATCGTGATGGCGATGGCTTTAATAACCGTTATGAAGTTGTTGAAAGTACTAATCCGTCTGATAACAGAAGTTTCCCTGACAAGCTAAAACCTGAGTTTGATAAAATAAGTTGGAAGAATGAGCACACCTTGGTCGGTATGGCATTTGATGATGGAATGGGAGTTGATAAAATTTGGCTACAGGACGAATCTGGAAAGCAGTGGCAAGGTCAGTTTTTATATATGAGTCATTTCAAAATTACTGTAGACGCTGATGTTCTGGGCAAATTAACCCTAATGTTATTAGACAAAGCAGGCAACCGCCAACAGAGTGAAATAAGTAGAGGGCAAGCTAGCACAGAATAATATAACGATTGTTCTGTGAAAGGATGAAAGCAGTCTATAGTTAATTTTAAGGAAGAACACTGCACCCTGGTGGGCGCGCATCGAGAGATGACGCGCTTTTTTATTGCCTGTCGTTTAAGGTTTGTTTTCAAGTTCGGAAGCAGGATATACTCAGAGAATCATAATAATAACAAAAAGTGCTCGCAAGAACCCAGAGTGCAAAAGGTCGATCTACACATGGAAAATATTAGCGAACTCACCCCCGCGACAGATACTTCACGTATCAGTATTAGTGCTCATTACACGGGTTATATTTGGTATAAAAATGGCCTTTCCCATAAACAATTTGTCACACCAATGGGACGCACTGCTTATTGGGCATTAAAACCAATGAATGTATTTATGCAGGCAATGGTGGGCGCTAGTATTGATACGTTTTTATTGCAGCGTCACTTTGTATTAGATCATTTGGTTGAGCAGGCAATTTCTGAAGGTTATGAGCAAATTGTTGAGCTTGCGGCTGGCTTATCTTCTCGTGGTTACCTAATTAAGAAAACTCATCCCAATGTTCATTATGTTGAGGGCGATTTACCCGGAATGTCGGCGCGTAAAGCTGAATTATTAGATAATTTAGGTCGTATGGAAGGCCACATCACTCAACCGTGCAATATCCTAGATAAGGCCGGTGTACAGTCAATAGAGGCGCTATTAGGCAGCTTGGATCAGTCTAAGAAAACGTTAATTATTACCGAAGGCCTAGTTAATTATTTTGATCTAGAAACAATTCGTACCGTATGGTCTCGAATGGCTAAGGTGATGAAGGGATTTCCGCAGGCGCGTTATATTACTGAGGTATACCCCAAATTAGAGCAACATCCATCTTACAAGTATGTAAAAGTCGCTCAGAAAGTCGTTGGTTTTTTTACGCAAGGGGATTATCCACTGCATTACAACTCGAATGAGTCGATGCAACAAGGATTTTTAGAGGATGGTTTTACTCGTGTAAATGTCACCGCTCCAGAAGATTATTACGACCAGCTAGACATGCCAACCAGCTCACGCCAAAGCTTAGTACGCTTGGTCGTGGCTGACGTTTAGTTATAGTTACTCAGTAAACGCTGCTAATTGCAGTGTTGTTCTTTGTTGTTTGGTTAGACTTTGTAATAAACGTTTTTGCAGCTCTTGTGCGGTTTCACCGGTTGTCCAAGTTGCTGCGCTGGTGGATAAGCTTAACTCGGCAATGGGATCCCATTGTTGCTGTTGAAGGTTACGTTTAATACGTTCCATTAAAACAATCGCACCATCGTTAGGGCAGTGCGGCAACAAAAGAATAAATAAATCTTCTTCCAATCGAAAGATTTCATCCCCAGCTCGAATAATAGAACGTGAGCGGTCGGTAAACTGAAGCAAGAATTGACTAATCGAGCGGCGACCATGAATGTCTATCATTTGATGGTAATCATCAATTGTTAATGCAATTAAGCTAATCGGATCTTGAGAGTTTTCACTGCGGCTTATTTCTCGATCAAGGGTGTGATAAAAGTGGCGTTTATTGTACGCACCACTCACCTGATCCGTTAGTGCCAATAGGCGCAAAGACTTTTGCTTAACCTGAGTTAAATAGGCATAGCAAAACGCCGATCCCACAAATAATGAATAATCAATGCCAGAGCGTAAACCACCTTGCCAGCCTAGTACGCTCCAAAGTATTACTATCATTATTACGGCAACAGTAATGTTGATAATCATCGCATTCAAAATAGGTAAACAAAAGAAACTAAATAATGGCAATGCATATAAATAATGTGCCATTAGCTCTGGGTAAGTACTTAATTGATACAGAGCTAACAACGCCAATAAAACCATTAATGTATGGTGAACCCAAAGTGATGGAGTGCGGTCACGATTAATATAAAGATAAGCCGCGCTGAATAAGAACGCAGGAACGCCAATAGCATTTGATAACACAAGGGGATAAAGACCTTGGTGATATTGATCGATCATCAGCAAGCAAATCGCCAACGCGGCCATCGTAAATGAAATAATTTGAATTCTTAATGTTAACTGCTGTTGAGGCATTAGTTAGACTCCTCAAATTGAGCAATTGCGCGTTTTAGCAAGCTATAACTATCATCTTCGGGGCGATAAGTGGCCATTTTAATCAAGAATTTGTTTTGTTCTTTATGGCGGCTTTTACTGATTTGCGACATCAAATTTTCACACAGTTCTTCACCGTCTTCACGAGAACTGTTGGGTAGCAATACTGCAAAGTCATCGCTATTAAGACGGTAGCAGGTATCGTACTCACGGATGTTTTTTTGTAAGCGATGTCCAGCATTAGCTATGCGGTTTTCATATTCTTCAGTTTTTAATGTTTGCCAGGTCATTGGTAGACGAATCGCAATGAGCACCATACTTGTACGCTGACGATCTGCTCGTGTGATTTCCTTGCTCATATTATGATGAAATTGATGTTCGTTATATACCTGAGTTAGAGGGTCTGTATTAATAAGATTCGAAAGCATCATATTGCTACGCTCGTTCACCAGTGCATAAACTAAAGAAAACCCATAGCAAGCGGAGTAGGTGAATAATACTTGTAAGCGCACGTAGCTATCAAAGTTGTTCAATACAACCAAAAAAATAATAGCGCTATAGGTTAGCGTAATATAATTTGCGACATTAAATGGAAACAGGAAGAAGATATAAATAGGGAAGAAATAAATCCACTGCACTGCATAAGTGTCTTCACTTATGCCAAAAATAGTGAAAATCCCTAAAGCAATGGCAAGAGTCCATTCAATATAAGGTGCTGTTCTTTTCTTACGGCGCATAAGCAAATAAATAGCATACGCAACAAGGCAGACGCTAAAAATAACGCCCACTATAGCAAAGTGATTCAATTCATTTGAATAATCGATTACTGCAATAATGGATAAAGCAAAAGCCGTTAATAGGCAGTAAGCAACTTTTACTTGTACTAGAATTATTTGCTGAAGGGCTGGTTTTTCCATAAACGACAATAAACAACTTGTGGGAATAAATTCCCTTAAGTGTAGATCGAAATAGAGTGGATGAACAAACCTTTCCTTCACTGTATACTGAAGGCAATGAAAATTTAATAAAAGCAGTCCAAATACAAAGAGACATATGATGGAAATCCAACAATATATGCAAACCTTAGGTCAGCAAGCGCGCCAAGCGTCTCGAGCGATGGCTCGTGCGACCACAGGGATTAAGAATCAAGCATTATTGAATATTGCTGAACAAATTGAAGCAAGCCGCGAAGCGCTTAAAGAAGCTAATGCAAAAGACATGGCTCGTGGCGAAAAAAATGGCCTAGATGCCGCGTTGCTTGACCGCCTTGAACTGACCGACGGTCGCATTGATACCATGCTAGAAGGCCTAAAGCAGGTTGCCGGCTTGGCTGATCCAGTTGGTGGGATTACTGATTTGAATTACCGCCCAAGTGGTATTCAGGTGGGTAAAATGCGCGTGCCGCTTGGGGTTATCGGCATT
>Ga0115572_10000370_pt1 | contig 38744 bp, 39 predicted proteins | sample COGITO_mtgs_1206_FD_88681 | JGI IMG/M metagenome (GOLD analysis project Ga0115572, IMG submission 88681) | Pelagic marine microbial communities from North Sea - COGITO_mtgs_120607 | ecosystem: Environmental > Aquatic > Marine > Epipelagic | place: Germany:Helgoland, sampling site Kabeltonne... | reverse complement strand
GGTGGCGCCTCGATCATGGGCTCGCTCTCGGGTGGCGGCACCGAGGTGATATCGATCGGCGAGCGGTGCCTCCTCGGCGCGAACTCCGGAATCGGAATCAGCCTCGGTGACGACTGTGCAGTCGAAGCCGGCCTGTACGTGACAGCGTCGACACCGGTCATGACTCCCGACGGTGTGAAGAAGGGCCGGGAGCTCTCGGGTATGGGGGGACTGTTATTCATCCGTGACGGACAGACCGGTCAGGTGATCGCTCGTCCGCGTTCAAGGAGTTGGGGCGAGCTGAACGCCGAACTGCACTCCGGGCAATAGCTACCTCCGAGACAGCCGAACACCGAAGCGGGTAGTCGGGCTAGCGTCAGGACATGGCCACGTCGGATAAGTTCGGAGCGCCGGTCGAGATCACCGTCGGTCTTCCCGGAGACAGCCGCCGGGTGGTGCCGATCACAAATCCGAACAAAGTGATGTTTCCGTCCGTCGGCCCCGACAAACTGCAACGCACCAAGCTTGACCTCGCCAGGTACTACGTGGCCGTCGGAGCACCGATCATGCGCACGCTCGCCGATCGCGCCGTACTTCTTGAGCGGTATCCCGACGGCGTCCGTGGGACATCGTTCTTCCAGAAGCGGATTCCCGCCTCAGCTCCGGACTGGCTCGCGACCACGACCGTCGTCACTATTAACGACACACCATCGCGCGCGCTTGTCATCGCTGACCTCGCGCATGTGTTGTGGGCCGCCAACCTGGGTGTGCCCGGACTGCACGTCTGGCAATTCAGAGCGTCGGCCCCGGATGACGTCGACGAGATGCGAATTGACCTCGACCCGTGTCCGGGTGTCACCTTCGACATGACCCGCGAGGCTGCCGCCCACACCCGCGACCTGCTCGCCGAGATGGGCATGCTCGGCTTCCCGAAGACGGCTGGAAGCAAAGGAATCCACATCTATGTCCGCGTCGAGCCCGGCTGGGACTCGTTCGCTGTGCGTGGCGCAGTCGTTGCGCTCGGACGAATCCTCACCGAACGGCACCCTGACCTCATCACCGACAAATGGTGGAAGGAGGAACGTGGCGAGCGGGTGTTCGTCGATTTCAATCAGAACGCACCCCACAAAAACATGTTCAGCGCGTGGGGCGTCCGCGCTCGTGTTGGCGCGCAGGTCTCGACGCCGTTTCGCTGGGATGAACTCGACACCATTGACCCTGAGGCCTGCACCATCGACACCGTTCCGGGACGAGTGTCAGAATTGGGGGATCCGTGGGAGTTGATGGACGAGGCGCCATGCTCGATCACGCCACTCGTCGAGCGTTTCGCGAACGACCTCGCCGACGGCGTCCCTGATGCGCCGTGGCCTCCGCAATATCCGAAAATGCCGGACGAGGTACCTCGCGTCCAGCCCAGCCGCGCTCGTCAGCCGCGCTGATCCGGGCGCCGGGCGCGGCTTGAGCGGCGGACCGCCAATCGCCGGCCGAGGCCGGCAACACCATTGCGTATGCACTTGTTTTCACTATGTGTTATGTGGCCGACACCGACATCCACGTTCAGTTGATCGGTTTCGGACCAACGCCGACTGGCTCGAACCGCAGCATTCGTTTGCCTTCGGCGATCACCGCAACGTCTCGAACGCCCACCACGACCTCCTACTCGTCCAAAATGATGACATCGTTCACAGCGGCGGCGGGTTCGACACACACCCCGTCGCGACATGGAAATCATCACCTGGGCGCTCTCCGACGAACCCGAACACAAGGACTGCGAGAAGAACCGCGGGATCATTACCCGGGGCTCGCACAACGGATGTTCGCCGGGCGCAGCATTTGGCACTCGGAGATGAACAACTCAAGCAACGACGACGCTCATTTTGTGCAGATGCGGGTGAGACCCGGCTGCGAATCGATCGACCCCGACTGTCAACAGCTCGACATCAACACCGAACTCGATCTGGGAGGATCGGTTCCGACCGCATCGGGCAAGGGTCACGACGCCGCAATTTAAATTCGCCGGTCCGATGCTGAGCTCTGGGGCGAACGGCGCTGGGCAGGTGAGACTGTGAGCGTTCCGGACGATCGCCACGTCCATGTATTCGTGCCAGTCGGCTCAATCCACCTCGACGGAGGTGGCGAACTCGACACCAGCGACAATGCCTGGGTCACCAACGCAAACGATTCAGACCTCGTCGCCAGCGATCGTGGTGCCGAGGTGTTGATCTGGGCGATGGCCTGACAGGCTAGGTCCATGACGCCTGGGACATCGTTCGACCCCGCAACGTTCGATCAACTCGCCGCAGTGATCCGTAGTCGACGGACCTCAATGTTGGTCGACAAGGAGCGTGAGGTTCCCGTCGGCATGGTGGAACAACTATGCGAACTCGCATCATGGGCGCCGAACCACAAAAAAACGTGGCCCTGGCGGTTCGCGCTCTTCAGCGACGAAGGACGCCGCCGGCTCGGCACGACGATGGTCGCCGACATGGTTGACGCAGGGTACGGCGACGAGAGCAAACGTCTTAAAACAGCCGGCAAGTATCTGCGGACGCCCGCAACCCTCGTTGTCGGGTGCGGGCCGCACGACAACGACATGCTGCATCTCGAGAATCGTGACGCCGTGGCCGCAGGCATCCAGAACCTGCTGCTGGCAGCGACGTCACTGGGGTTGGCAACCTTCTGGTCGACGCCCGCCCTCACCCGACCCGCGGGGGTGTTGGAGCTCTGCGGATTTGATCGCAACGACCGCATCGTCGGGATCATCTACCTCGGATGGGCTGAGCGGGCGATCGACGCACCTGAACGCCCGCCGATCGCGGTGTCGGTCATCGACTCCTGACGTTTTCATTTCCATCCGCTTGCACGCCACAATGACCAGGTGGCCGACGACATGCAACCGACGCAAACGATCGTCACCCTCGACCTTGAAGGAGTACTCATCCCCGAGGTCTGGGTGGCCGTGGCCGAGACGACTGGCATCAACGGACTTTCCCGCACGACACGCGACGAGCCTGACTACGACGTCCTGATGCGGTATCGATTGAATCTGCTTGCACAACACGGCCTCGGGCTGGCAAAGATCCAGGAGGTCATCTCGACGCTAGAACCGATGTCAGGCGCCTGCGATTTCCTCGACGAGCTTCGCTCACAGACACAGGTAATCATCTTGTCCGACACATTCGACCAGTTCGCCACGCCCTTCATGCGACAGCTCGGATGGCCCACCATCATGTGCCATCAACTTCTCGTTGACGGCGACACCATCGTTGGCTACCAGCTACGACAACACGACCAGAAGCGCAAAGCAGTCGAAGCCCTGCAATCGCTCAACTTCCGGATCATCGCCGCCGGCGACTCGTACAACGACACGACGATGCTCGGCGCCGCGTCGACCGGGTTCCTGTTCCGGTCACCCGACAACGTGATCGCCGAATTTCCCCAGTTCCGCGCCTTCACTGCCTACGCCGACATTCTTGCGGCCATCACCGCCGAGCTCTGACGCCGACACCGATCCGCGCCATGCGCGCCACGCCCGACGGACGCCCTCGTCGATCGCCAGCGAGAGCCCGACCAACCCAAACGCAACAATTCCGTCGAGCCACCAGTGGTGGCCGGTGGCCGATACGGCTAGCACGGTGAGCGGCAGGTGCATCGCGAAGAGCCACTTCCAGCGGCTCGGGCTCGCCGCAATGACCCCGAATCCGATCACCGCTGCCCATGCGACATGGATCGACGGCATCGCCACGAACTGCCCTGACACGCCGGTTCCCACCGGTCCGTAAACCGACATGTCGTACACCTCGGACAGATCCTGATAGCCGAGATCGGTGAGGAACCGCGGTGGCGCGACGTGCCAGAACCGAATGAACAAGCATCCGGCCGTCGTCAACGCGAGCACATTGCGCCAGCGGGCATATTGATCCCGGTGACGCACGAACATCCAGATGAGGAAGGCGAACAGCGCCGGAACGTGCATCCCGATGTAGTACGCCGCGCTGGACCACCCCAGCCAGTCATACCGGACAACGAATTCCTGGAGGCTGAGTTCGGTCGGAAGGCCGATCGACTCTTGGAACTCGACGATTCGGCGAGCACGTTCGATCGCCCCCTCCGACTGCGTCAGTGGCAACTTCTTCGCAGTGCGCCACAATCCGTAGAGCCCGGTCAGGACCACGAGTTCGCGCAGTCCAGAAAGTGCCAACTCCGTGAAGCGCGACGGACGGATCCGCCGGAGTGCTACATACAGCACAAAGCACACCAGGCTCGCGATCCACGCCTGCTGCCAAGTCGGCCATTTCGTTGCGGCCACGATCGTCGACATCATGGATTGTCCAGTCTGCCTTGTCAGAGGGCTAGCATCTCGCCTGATCACCAGGGCGAGACCAGGGGAGGGAAACGGCATGAGAATGTTTCCGACATGCGCGCTGTTGCTAGCAGTAGTCGTAGGCGCATCAACGGGAATCGCGCAGGCAGAGCCGCTCGCTATCCACGAAGGCATCACCGTGGCCTCTTCGGCACTGGCGGTCGACCGAACGGCCGACACGTCGGGACTCGCCCCACCGAGTCGGATGTCTTCCGGGACCGCCACGCTCGATCCGTCAACTCGCCGGATCGTCGTCGTCGGAGACTCGATCCTGTGCTCGCAGCTCCCGCCCGGGACCCGCACAAACCAGATCGTTCCCCTTACGCTCGCTGCGCTCGACAGCCGCTCCCCCGGAACAACCGTGAGCAATCGCTCGTTACCTGGGCTGTCCACCCTGCACCTATTCGACCAGCGCGCGACGACGGTGCGCCAGCACCTCACAAGAATTTTAGACACAGGTGACCCGTCGCCCGATGTGGTGGTCGTCGCCGTGAGCTCGATCGACATCAACCTCTTTCCCGATATCCCTGTCACATCGCTTGCACCGGCGCTTGTGAACGAGCTGCGCGCGATCGAGACCATGCTTGCGGCACGCGGCATCGACACGGTCTTCGTTCCTGCGTTCGGAATCAACAGTGACCTGTACAACGACATGCGGAGTCTATCTGCCCCATTCCGCGACTACCGATTCGACGAGCGCGTCAACACGTTCAATGAGTTGCTCCGAACGAGTGGTCTCCCGATGTTGTTCCATCGTTTCGCTCGACTCGACCAGAATGGCGACGGCAACGCTGACCGTCGGTACTTCATCGGCTTCGACTCCCTCGGCGAATGGCCGGACGACGGCATTCACCCGAACGCGCTCGGCGAGCGGGTGTTTGGTGACAACCTTGCCAACGGACTCATCGCCGCCCTTGAGCGTCGCTGACCCGGCGTTGGATCAGCGACGCCACCATGAACGTCGCCGCTCGCTCGGCCGAGCCACGTCGCTCTCCCACCCTTCATAGACGGCGCCATGGCGTTCTGAGATCAGCCGGAGCGTCCATGACTCAGCCGTGATGTCAGAGGGGTCTGCGTCGTGACGCAGGATCATCCGACCAGCCTCGGCCGGGCCGGACTGGAACCCGATACTCCCCGCGGCGCTCACGAAGGCTGCGGCACGGTCCGCAGCGAGACCGGACACGACGTGCTCGATGGTGCGGACGCCACCCGTGTCGCCGGCGGCATGCAGCTTCGCCATCACACCAAGGTCACGCATCGACTGCTCTTCCATGTCGACGGGGCGGACACGCTCGAAGAGCGTCCACTCCGGGTCGTTGCTCGGAGCCACCGAGACCGAGGCCCTCGCAGGCAACGGCACTTTGGTGAAGCGACCGGCGTACTCATCACTCGGGAGGAACGAGAGGATCCACAGGCTGGTATCCGTTCGGCTGGTTCCTGCGACGCGCCCACCGATCTCTTCGGTGATCGTGTTAACGGCGGCTTCGGTGGCAGCGACGAACTCCGGCAGTGTCGACGGTGCGTCGATCGTAATCTCGCACGCCAAGGGGAGCGCTACATCTGGCGCCTCCGTGAGCAGGTCGCCATCGACGCCCATCATCTGGAACCCCTCGGGCCCATCCCGTCGGAACAACTCCCACGCCATCAGGTCACGCTACGGGTCAACCCGTCACGTGACCCGAAATTCAGGGGGTGTAGACGCCGAAGACCTCGCGGAGGCTGTCGCTGATCTCGCCCAATGTGCAGTCGGCACGTAGCGCATCCTTGATGGCGTACAGGAGGTTGTCACTCGACTCGGCGGTTGCCTTAACCACGGCAAGTGCGGACTCCACGGATGCGGCGTCACGAGTTGCCTTGTAAGCCGTTGTGCGAGTGATCTGATCAACTTCGAGCTGGGGATTAATCGGAAACGGCTCCGGCTCTGCGTCATCGTCGGTTTCAAACTTGTTGACACCGACGATCACGCGCTCCTCGTCGTCGATCGACTTGGTGTACTCGTAGGCCGAGTTTTCGATCTCATCCATCTGGAAGCCCTGCTCGATCGCTGCGACCGCTCCCCCCTTGTCATCGATGGTGTCGATGTACTCCCACGCCAGGCGTTCGATTTCGTCGGTCATCGACTCGACAAAGTACGAGCCGGCGAGCGGGTCGACTGTGTCGGTCACCCCCGATTCGTAGCCGATGATCTGCTGTGTCCGCAGGGCGATACGTGCCGCCGTCTCGGTCGGCAGGCTGAGCGCTTCGTCGTAGCCGTTGGTGTGAAGCGACTGGGTGCCACCGAGCACCGCTGCCATCGACTGGATAGCGACGCGTACGACGTTATTTATCGGCTGCTGCGCGGTGAGTGTCGAGCCGCCGGTTTGTGTGTGGAATCGCAGCATCTTCGACTTCGGGTTTTTGGCTCCAAAGCGGTCGGTCATGATCGTATGCCACATCCGGCGGCTCGCGCGGAACTTGGCGGCCTCTTCGAAGAAGTTGTTGTGCCCGTTCCAGAAGAAGCTGAGGCGTGGCGCAAAGTCGTCGACGTCGAGTCCGGCGTCGATCGCCGCCTGCACGTACGCGATAGCGTTTGCCAGGGTGAACGCAATCTCCTGCACCGCTGTCGAGCCGGCCTCGCGGATGTGATATCCCGAGATCGAGATCGTGTTCCAGGAAGGCACGTGCTTCGAGCAATACTCGAAGATGTCGGTGATGATCCGCATCGACGGACGCGGCGGGAAGATGTACGTGCCGCGCGCGATGTACTCCTTGAGCAGGTCGTTCTGGATCGTGCCGTTGATCTGATCTGCCGAGACGCCTTGCTCTTCGGCGACCAGTTCGTACATGAGCAGCAGAATGGCACCGGTCGAGTTGATGGTCATCGACGTCGACACCTTGTCGAGCGGCAGGTCCGCGAGCAACAGCCGCATGTCGGCCATCGTGTCGATGGCGACCCCGACCTTGCCGACTTCGCCCTCGGCGCGACCAGCATCAGAGTCGTAGCCCATCTGTGTCGGCAGATCGAATGCGCAGCTCAGGCCGGTTTGGCCGGCATCGAGGAGGAATTTGAACCGTTGATTGGTTTGCTCGGCCGAACCGAAGCCCGAGTACTGGCGCATCGTCCAGAGCCGGGTGGTGTACATCGACGGGTACACCCCACGCGTGTACGGTGGCTGACCGGGGAGGCCGAGCCGCTGCTCGGCATCCCAGTCGACGAGAGCGTCGCCGGTGTAGGTCTTCGCGATCGGGATTCCCGAGTCGGTCGTCGGCAGTTCAGCAGCCGTGTCGGCAGTGTTGGAGGCCATGCCGATGAGCGTAGGTCGATCGTGGTGTCAACGACCAGATCTGTCAACTACCAGATCTGTCAGCGCCCAGTTCATCAGCTGGCGGCGACGATCGCGACTTCCATCCTCCAGTGGGGCTGAGCGAGTTCGGGAACGGTCACCAGTGTCGAGGCGGCACGGTGACCGTCGAGGAAGGCGTCGCGAGCAGCCATCACCGGTCCGAGCGGCTCACCGACGACCACGTACGTAGTGACCGACACGATGTCGGACGGGACCATTTCCGCCTCGCTCAGCATCGCCGCAATGTTCTCCCATACCACCGCCGCCTGCGCACTCACCTCGCTAGGTGTCGAGCCGTCGGGTGCGGTCGGCACCACTCCCGACGTGTGCAGCCATCGTTCGGGCCGATCACTCAGCACCGCATGGGCGTAGTTGGCTGCCGGTGCAGCAATCGACAACGGATTGATCTGGTAGTTCACAGACACCATCGTGCCAGCTCGCACCCGTAGCATCCGGGCGATGGACCGCGATTCCCAGGCGTCGGCCGACGGTCCGATCAGCCGGTGGCTGTCGACGGCACAGCCAGAGGCACTCTTCGTCCTCTCAGCAATCGCCCAGTACGTCGGTGCCGTTCTGGCCGTCCTGCTGTTCGACGGCTCGATCGGAGGGATCGACGGCGTCGAACCCCAGACCGTTGCCTGGTTCCGCGCGATCGGCGCAGCAATCGCGCTGCTTGCCGTATCCAGCGGCTGGCGGAAGGGCTGGACACGACAACAGCTGATCGGCGTCGCGTTCTTCGGCGTCACGACCGTGCTGATGAACATCTTCTTCTACCTCGCCATCGAGCGGATCGACCTCGGAAAGGGGATCACGATCGAGTTCATCGGTCCAATCGCCGTCGCCGCTGCCACCACGCGCAGTCGCCGGAATGCAATCGCCCTGCTGTTTGCGGTGACCGGTGTCATCGTGCTCGGCGGTGTCGAAGTTGACGACAACCTGCTCGGCGTCGTGTTCATTCTCATCGCATCGGCGCTGTGGGCGAGCTACATCGTCATCGGGTCACGGGTCGCGCAGGTCGACCGCGGTGTCGCCGGACTCGGCCTCGGCTTGGCGATCGGCGCGCTCGTCCTCGCTCCGGTCGGCGCCCCGGGAAGCCTGGAAGTCTGGACCAGCCCGAAACTTCTCATGCTGTGCCTGGCCGTCGGCATCTTCTCAAACGCGATCGGCTATGGCATTGACCAGTTCACGATGCGCCGGATCCCGATCCGCCGTTTCTCACTACTCCTCGCGCTACTCCCAGTGACCGGAACGCTGATCGGCTGGATCGGGCTCGGCCAGCAACCCTCCCCCATCGATCTCGTCGGTATCGCGCTCGTCCTCGTCGGCGTGGCCGTGCAGGAACGCGACCAGATCGAACGTGTAGAGGCCGTCGTTCGAACCGACCCGGCCTGACCCGGAGTGTCGCGCCGAGGGTCTTGCCCTCCTCGGCTCCGACTACCATCAGACCATTATTCGCATCCGCGTGCGCAACCCTTTGGAGGACAGATGACCGACACCGTCGAGGAAACCCTTGCGAAGCTCGAAGAGCAGGCCGGCTCCGATGCCACCGACTTCGAAGCTGAGCGCCTGCACCGCAAGCAGCGGCTCGCCTGCGGCCTGCGCACCATGGGTCGACTCCATCTCGCCGAGGGCGTACCGGGACACGTCACGGTCCGCGATCCGGAATTCCTCGATCGCTTCTGGGTCAACCCATTCGGCAAGAACTTCAAGCTGATAACGGTCAGTGACCTCATCTGCGTCGACCATGAGGGCAACATCGTCCAAGGTGAAGGGTCGCTCAATGCTGCTGCCTTCGCCATCCACGGTCAGATCCACCAGGCACGCCCCGACATCATCGCGGCAGCCCACTCCCACTCGATGTACGGCAAGACGTTCTCCACGTTGGGTAAACCGCTGAAAATGATCACGCAGGACGCGACGATGTTCTACAACGACGTGGCGCTGTGCAACGACGGCAGTGGCGCCGTGGTACTCGATGCAGAAGTCGGCCGTAAAATGGCCGAGGCGCTCGGCGACAACAAGGCGATGATCCATCAGAACCACGGCCTGATCACCGCCGGCGGTTCGGTCGACGCTGCCGTCTGGTGGTTCATCGCGCTTGAGCGTGCTTGCCAGAGCCAGCTCATCGCCGAGGCTGCGGGCACACCCATCGAGATCCCCGAGGCGTACTGCGTCGACGGCCACAAGACGCAGGGCAGCGACATCGCCGGTTGGTTCCAGTTCCAGCCGTTCTGGGAGGAGCTCGTCGCTCACGAGCCCGAATTCCTCGACTAACTGCGCGCCACTCCACCTCCTCGCCGCTCGCCTGTTCGGCGTTCCTGGCCCCGATGCCCATCGATCGGGGATAAACGACAGTCGAGACATCCACAACACCGATACAACGTGTTTGCGTGCGGGGCAGCAAGCCATGTCTGCTGGATCGATGTCGGTCGTGGTGCGACGTATCCGGCCTGGGGACGCCTCGCCTGGCGGCGCTGGCCGACCGACCGAATGCATTCGGGTCGACATTCGAACGCTAAGCAGCCCTCGTACCCGAGATCTGGGCGTCGAGAACGTTTCAGAGATCTCTGGACGATCACGCGGTGACGTACCTCGGATGGCTTGATTGTGATGCAGGGCCACCGTATGCGACCTCAAAGACGGGCCCGTCGTCAAGCTGATGGCGATGTGGACCTGACCATATCTACGTCGTTGCGGGCATAGTCAGCGAATCGGCGAGGCGACCGTCGAGTGGGCCGCGGACGCTGAAGCGGAGCGAGTCGAGTTGTGGGTTATGCGCGGCAACGACGCGGCGCGGCAGCTCTACGAGTCGCTCGGCTTCGTCGTCACCGTTAGCCGTCGATCACTTCCATCGGACCCGTGCAAGGACAAGATCCGGATGACCGTCGGCTCACGGTGTCACCGATTTCGTGAGCACGAACCCACCGCCGGACCGGTGACCGGGCCGGCTCAGGGAGTCGAACGGATCGGGTTCGAGATACCGAAGTCGTTGCTCACCCGGTGAGTCCGGGGGCGCAGAGTCCGTCGAGTTCTTTGATCTCGATGCGGTCGGCGTTGGCATGGGTCACCGGGTTGTCCGGATTTGCCTTCAGATTGAGGACGCGGAACTCCATGTCGGTGGTGTCGACGGTGAGAATCCTGCCGATCAACGGGTCGCCGAGACCGAGGATCACCTTGATCGTCTCGAGCGCCTGGATCGAACCGATGATGCCGGGCAACACACCGAGCACACCGGCTTCGGCGCACGAGGGTGCGAGCTCGGCAGGCGGCGGCTCCGGCACCATGTCTCGGTAGGTCGGTCCCTCGAGTGGATGGAACACGCTGACCATCCCCTCGAAGCGGAAGATCGACCCGTGGACGACCGGGGTGCCGAGCTTCACGCTCGCATCGTTGAGCAGGTAGCGACTCGGGAAGTTGTCCGCACCGTCGACGATCACGTCGTAGCCGGAAATGATGTCCAGGATGTTCGTGGCATCGAGCCGCGTGTCGTACGTGACGACGTTGACGTCGGGGTTGAGTTCGACCAGCGTCTTCTTCGCCGAGTCGACCTTGCGGTCGCCGATGCGATCGATGTTGTGCAGGATCTGGCGCTGGAGGTTCGACGCGTCCACGTCGTCCATGTCGACCACCCCGATCGTGCCGACACCGGCGGCCGCGAGGTAGAGCGCGGCGGGCGAGCCCAGGCCGCCGGCGCCGAGCATCAGGACCTTTGCGTCGAGCAGTTTCAGCTGCCCTTCGGTGCCGACCTCGGGCAGCAGCAGGTGGCGCTTGTACCGGTTGTTCTGCTCTGACGTCAGAGCCGCTGGCTGTTTCCAGTTGCGTCCCTGGTCTTTCCAGCGGCCGAAGCCACCCTCCATCGACATAGCGTTTGAGTAGCCGAGCTCCTGCATCGTCTGGACGGCGAACGCCGAGCGAACGCCGCCGGCGCAGTACACGACGATGGGCGCGTTCTTGTCGACGATGCGGCCCTCGATCTGTGCCTCGAGGTGGCCACGCGGAATGTGCACGGCGCCCGGGATCGCACCTTCCTCATACTCGTCGGGTTCGCGAACGTCGAGGATCGGCGCGCCGGCGGCGATCTTTTCGGACGCGACGTCTGTGTCGATCTCGGTGATCGATGCCTTGGCGGCAGCGAGGAGGTCACGGAACGTTGCCATATGAAAAGCCTAACGGAAATGTCGAGTGCCTAAGTCAGGTATTGACTAACGTTGTCAAGTCCCCTCAATTCTCGGTCAGCTCGAGTACACCGCGTCCGCTCCGCGCGCGGATGCGGCGACGAGCACGTTGTAGGAATCCGGACAGTCCATCAACGATCATCGGATTAGCGTTGCCACGTGACCTCGAACGAACCCGGCTCGTCCCAGGCCGGGCGCCGACTGTTCGAGAGGTCGGACGCGGCGAACGATGGCACGTTCACCCCGGGCGACTGGGGGCTCTTCCTCGCCGTCGCAGCGATCTGGGGCTCGTCGTTCCTGTTCATCGATATCGGACTCGACGCACTCCCACCCGGGCTGATCACGCTTCTCCGAGTCGGGTCGGGCGCACTGACACTTCTACTGCTGCCCAAGCCGAGCGTGGCAATCGAGGCGTCGGATCGCTCCCGGCTCGTCCTGCTGTCGGTGATCTGGGTTGCGGTCCCGTTCACCCTGTTCCCCATCGCGGAGCAGTACATCAACTCGTCGGTCACCGGACTGCTCAACGGGGCGACCCCAATCTTCGCTGCGACTGTGGCGGCGGTGCTGCTCCGTCAGCGTGCGAAGGGCCCGTTGTTGCTCGGCATCGTCGTCGGGTTTGCTGGCATCGTGCTGATCAGCCTGCCCTCGATTGGTGACGGTGCGAGCGAGGCCCGCGGCGTGCTCCTCGTACTCGCCGCAACGCTCAGCTATGGCTTCGCGATCAACCTCGCCGCACCGCTCCAACACCGGTACGGCTCGCTCCCGTTGATGAGCCGGATGCTCGCATTGGCGACCGTCTGGACCCTGCCATACGGCCTTTGGGAAATAGACGACGCGACATGGGAAAAGGGCCCCGTCGTGGCCGTGCTCGTCCTCGGCGTGTTCGGAACCGGAATCGCCTTCGCGATCATGGGCAGCCTCGTCGGCAGAGTTGGGTCGACCCGCGCATCGTTCATCACCTATCTCATCCCCGTCGTCGCGCTAGCCCTTGGCGTCACATTCCGCGACGACACGGTGGCACCGCTGGCTGTTATCGGGATCGTCTTCGTGATCGGGGGCGCGGTGCTCGCTAGTCGCGCCCGTCGCTGACCAGCCTCAGCCGGCGACGAGGGCGGGGAGGATCTCGCCGATACTACCCACGAGCAAGTCGTCGGCGTACCGGTCCATCGAAGTCTCGGCGCCGTTGACGATCACCACGCGCGCCCCAGCGGCCTTCGCTCGCGGTACACAGTTGGCTGCCGGGAACACCGACAACGTCGACCCGACGGCGAGCAGCAGATCGCACTCGTCGCTCGCCTGCAGCGCCCGGTCGATCACCTCGGGCACCAACGCTTGACCGAAGCTGATCGTGTCGCTCTTGACGATGCCGCCACACTCGAGACAGGCGGGGTCCAGATCCCCTGCTCGAACCCGCTCCAGCGCCTGCTCCATCGGCCGGCGATCATCACACTCCCAGCACCGCGTGAACCACACGGTGCCGTGCACCTCGATCACCTTTTCCGGGTCGTTGCCGGCCTTCTGGTGGAGTCCGTCGATGTTCTGTGTGATCACCGCGTGCAGCCGACCCTGTTCCTCCACAGCAACGATCGCTTGGTGCCCGCGGTTCGGTTCGGCGGTCCACGCCGGCGTGGTAAGTCGGTTCTGCCAGGCGATGCGACGGATTTCCGCATCGGCGAGATAGTGCTGCAACGTTGCGGCCTTCTCGGCCGCCGGATTCTTCGTCCACAATCCGTTCGGACCGCGGAAGTCGGGGATGCCCGAGTCGGTCGACACGCCTGCGCCCGTGAACACCACGATTCGACGTGCACTCGCAACTTCCGTCCGCGCCCGTTCCACATCCACGATTTCGACCATTCCCCCACCCTGTCCGATCCGCATCGATCGCGCTAGTCCGACACGTGCCGACTGCAATGCTCCCCGGCGAGATGTCCGACGAGCGGGTGGCCTCACCTCGTACCGGAAGGGCGAGGAACGGCGGCGATAGCGTGAGACGTCGTGTCTGCCCAGGTGATGTCCGAAGCCGAACGTCGACGAACGTTCGCGATCATCTCGCACCCCGACGCGGGCAAGACCACGCTCACCGAGAAGTTCCTGTTGTATGCAGGTGCGATCCAATCGGGTGGTGCGGTCAAGGCCCATCAGGGGCGCCGGTCCGCGACGTCCGACTGGATGGACATGGAGCAGAAGCGCGGGATCTCGATCTCGTCGACTGCGCTCAACTTCCCGTACCGAGAACACGAGTTCAACCTGCTCGATACTCCCGGTCACCGCGACTTCTCCGAGGACACGTACCGCGTGCTCTCCGCCGTCGACGCCGTGGTCATGGTGCTCGACGCTGCCAAGGGCATCGAGCCCCAGACGCTCAAGTTGTTCGAAGTCTGCCGTTCCCGCTCGCTGCCCGTCCTGACCTTCCTGAACAAGCTCGATCGTCCCGGACTCGAGCCGCTCGAACTGCTCGACCAGATCGAAGAGCAGATCGGCCTCCGTCCCACCCCGGCCACGTGGCCGGTCGGCTCCTACGGTGATCTCCGCGGCGTTCTCGACCGCCGGACCGACGTGTTCACGCGATTCACCCGCACCGCCCGCGGCAGCCAGATCGCCCCAGAGGAGGACGTCCCCGCCGAGCGCGCCGCCGAGGAGGAGGGCGCCGCCTGGGAAAGGTGCGCCGAGGAATCCGAGCTGCTCGATGCGATGGGCGCCGACGTCGATCTCCCGTCCTTCCTCGCCGGCGAGTCGACGCCGGTCTTCGCCGGTTCGGCCTTGACCAACTTCGGTGTTCGGCACCTGCTCGACGCGATCGTCGACCTTGCCCCGGCACCGATGGAGCGTCCCGACATCGACGGCAAGCCCCGCCACCTCGACGAACCGTGTTCGGCGTTCGTGTTCAAGGTCCAAGCCAACATGGACCGCAACCACCGAGACCGCATTGCGTTCGCTCGCATCTGCTCCGGCAAGTTCGACCGCGGCATGGTGATGACCTGCGAGCGAACCGGCAAGCCGTTCGCCACGAAGTACGCATCCACCGTGTTCGGCGCCGAGCGAACGACGATCGACGAGGCCTTTCCCGGTGACGTGGTCGGACTCGTCAACGCGACGGGCTTGAACATCGGCGACACGTTGTACGACGAGACCGGCCCGTCGGTCGAGTTCCCGAAGTTGCCGCAGTTCGCTCCCGAAGTGTTCGCCACCGCCCGACCTCAGGATTCGGGCAAGGTCAAACAGTTCCGCAAGGGGCTCGAACAGCTCGGCGAAGAGGGAGTCGTGCAGGTGCTGCGCGACCCGGACTGGGGCGAGGCATCACCGGTCCTCGCGGCCGTCGGCCAGCTGCAATTCGACGTGTTCGCGAACCGACTCGACATCGAGTTCAACGCGCCGATCGAGATGTCGGGCTCCCCGTTCCAGGCTATTCGGCTCACCGACGCCGAATCCGCCGCAGTGTTGCGCGAGAAGCCCGGCGTCCGAATCCTGCAACGCACCGACGGCGCGTTGGTCGTCCTGTTAGAGAACAAGTACGCGCTGCAACGCATCGAGCAGAACGAACCCGAGCTCATGCTCGACCACATCATCGCCTAACGATTTGCCGGTGCCTGATTTCGGTGCCGGGATACGGCAAATCGCTACCAGCTGCCGGAGCTGCCGCCGCCTCCGCCGCCTCCCACGCCACCACTGAAGCCGCCGCTGCCGCCAGAGCTCGACGGTGCGGTGTGCGACGAGCGGAACATTGAGGCGTTGGCGTAGATCAGCATCGGTGCCGTGATCCGCTCGGGTTGCTCGATGTTGCTGGACTTAATCGCATCAGACCAGGCGGCGGCCTCGCCAAGCGCCACGGCCCACGCCGAGTATTCGCGGATCAGCCCTTGCTCCCAGGCCCAGTCCACATGTCGCCCCTCGGAGGCCTCGAGGAATCGCCGGAACGACTCGGTGCGCAGGGTCAGGGCTGAGCCGGTGGCCGTCCGAGAGGCGAGCATCGACTGATACATCAGTCCTGCAAGGATGGCGATCACGAGCACGGTCAGTGCCGCAACCGCCGCCGGGCCGCCCCACGAGCTGGTGACCAACGCCAACAGCCCGGCGCTGAACAGACCGAACGCAACAAATCCGCCGATCACGGCGAGCACGATCGCCGCTGCGCTCACGGACCCGGCGAGCCCGAGCGGGCGGCTCCACCATCCCGAGTCATCGATCAGACGTCTCTGTTCCGAGGCGACCCCCTTCCATACAGTGGCGAAGTTCTTGTCGTACGTTCCCAGTTCGACGGCTGGCGCCTGCGCGAACAGCCGAATCAGGTGGCCACGATCGACCGAGTGGAGTCGAGCGGTGGTCTGACCTGGTCGAAGCACCATCTGTTTACCGGACCCGGTGATCTCGATGGCCTCCCGTGCGACCATCTCCGAGAACCAGGCGGAAACTGTCTCGTCGTCGACTTTCTCCCTCAGGAGCACATTGCCCTGCCACGGCTCGATTCCCCGCGGCGGCGAGAACTCGATCGTGGACAGTTCGGCGAGTCTGCCGTCAGGAACGCGGTGGGTCGGCACATCGGCGAACGGGTCGCCCGGGGAAGGAACCGGGAGTTTGGTCATCCCCGGCCCAAATGCAGCTTCCGCAGCTACTCCCCCTCCGAACACCTCGTTGCTTCCTCGAGCGCGGAACGCGAAGAAGACCGCCACCGCCGTCGCAGCGCCGAGCACGAGTTGAACGAGCCCGAGCAGCTGCAGGCCGGTGGGATTCCGTTCGGGCAGCGGGGCGTCGGCGACGTCAGTCGGCTCAGCCGAAACGGCGTCGATCGTCCCGCTGATCGTGATTCCCTCGCCCGGCTCGAGCGGTTCGATCACGCTGACGTATCGATCGTCACCGAACTGTTCGAGTTCGCATCCGCCGAAGTTCCCGCGCAGGCCCGTGTCACATGTCGGATCGGACAACTCGAAGCCAACCACCTCGACCGTGAAACTGTCGGTCTGAAACGTTTCGTCGTTGCCGATGATGTCCAGTGCAAGCAACCCGGTGTCGACCCCTGCTGCGGGCAGCGTGTACTCGAGTACATATCGGTGCTGACCAGTGAACGTGGTGTTCGGGTCGCCGATGCGGATCCGTGTGTCAGCTCCGACCTGAACGACGTCGAGACGCTCGTTCGCATCGGGCGAGGATGCCGAGACATTGATGGGCACACCGAAGTCGTTCGGGATGATCCGTTGATATCCGCGGCGTTCGGTCACGCCGAAGTCGATGTCGACGACTTCACGAATCGCCACGCCCCCGGGGTGATCCACTCCTGCAGGCGAGACGATCACCTGTTTGGCGTCGAAATGCTCAGAACGGAAGAGCGCCTGGTCGCCGGCACCCACCACTCCGAGCGCACCGAGCGCCGATACCCCCAGTACTCCCACGGCGACCACGGCATGACGAACGCCCGACACACGATTCAGCATCCGCACAGTCTGGTGGACCGGGCGTGTGATCGCTGCTGTCTTCGTTCGCTCAGCGGGTTGGGTCGGAACCAACGCCCATGATCGGCGCCATCTCCAGGTCACCGACACGAGCTTCGAACGCCGTCTCGACCGCAACCTCGTTGAGGCCGGCCGCCGTCAATGCCTCGGACACCGCCGCCCGCGTCAGTCCGTGCGGTTCCTCGTCGACAGGATCCTGTTCCAAGTCCCACTGAACGAACGAGCCGCCCGCAGAGAGGAGCGACGCCAGCCGCTGCACCGCACCTCGATAGTCGTCGAGGAACGAGCACACTGACGACGCCACGATCAGGTCGTATGAGCCAGCCGGCGGGAGTTCGTCCAACATGCGGATGTTCGTCCAACCCCCGCGTTCGCCTTTTGCGCGCAGCGCGTTCAGCATCGCCGGCGACGTGTCCATCGCATCGATCGCTGCAACCCGGTCGACCAGCTGCTGGATCAGGAGGCCCGTCCCACAACCGAAGTCGAGAATCCGGGCGCCCTCAAGCGGGCGTTGGCGATCGACGAGCACCTCGACCAGCGAGCGGTAAGCCGCCTCGGAAAGGCACTCGCCGCCGGGTCGTCATCCCACCCGTCGGCGAATTCGTCCCACCCACCGTCGTCACTCACTGGCGCACGAGTTCGATGAACGTCTTCCCGGTGTCGAGCCATACGGGTTCGCCCGTCGCGGCGTCGGCAAACCCGAACGCGTCGTATGGCAAGGTGCGACCCCACACGGCCTCGATCGCCAGCCCGTCTCGGTGGATCACGGCGCGTCCACCGCCGGTCGTGATCGGGTTCGGGGATCCGGCATCGACGGGTGACGGCGGATGTGCCGTATAGATCTCGACCACGTTGCTCGTGGAGATCCGATTGCCGGAGATGGCCACGTGCGGGTTGCCGTTCTGTGATCGCACGTAGACCTCGAATTCCGGATTCCACTGCCACGTAACACGAACACCGTCCATGTTCACATTGAATGATGTGTCGGTGACTGCACCGACTTCGGGCGCGGGCGACCAGTCGCCATCGATCGGCCACATCTGTTTTGCTGGTCCCGGCTCGACGGCCGTGTTGACAGCGCATTCCGGATCGAGCAGCAGATTGTGTGGGAGTGGGCGGCTCGAGCTGCGTTGATAACAGGGATTCTGCTGGGCGGTGAAGTCGACGAGGACCCGCGAGAAGGCTGCCGAACGGATCCAACGCGTGACGCCGGCGTTACCGCCCGACCATCCCACGATCGGCCGGTTCATCCCCGCGAACAGATCAAGGTCTCCTGTTCGCGCTGACCGAACGGGGCCGACGCGGGCGGGCAGCTCTGAGTGGAACAGGCCGACGAACCGGGTGACACCTTCGACATTCTCTTCGATGATTGCGTCGGCCGAGTCGAGCCCCCACTGCGGACGGGCCCGGCTGTAGTTGTCGATCTTCACTGCGAGGATCGGGCGGCGGGTCAACACCTCGTCAGCAGAGAGCCCGGTGAGCGCAGCGACGCCCTCGAGCGGAGGAAGCGGCTCATACAGCGGCCAGATGGGGACGCCGTTCTCGAGAATCGTCGTCGGAGGCGGCAGCGTGGTGGTGCTCGTCGTCGTGGTCGTTGTTGTCGTGGTCGTGGTCGTGGTGGTCGGCGGGACCGTTGTGGTCGTGGTCGGCGCTGCGGTGTTCATCGTCGTGGTGGCCGGAGTGATCTCCGCCGTTCCGAGGCGATCGTCACCGTCTCCTCCCGGCGCCATAACAATGGCCACCCCGACGAGGGCGGCAACGGCAACGCCGACACCCGCTCCGACGGCAAGGCGGCGCCGGCGGTACACACTGGCTTCGACGGGCTGATCCACAGAAGGCGACGGTAACGCGCACCTTAGCCCGGAGGTCTGCACCCTCCCTCGAATCTAATTTCCTGTTCCAGCACAGGATGACCCGCTGCGTGGTGCCAACTTCTGTCGCCGCGAGATACCACGACGGAGGTCCCCGTGACAGCATTGACGACAACTCTCGTATCGATCGATCGGGTTTTGGGCTCGGACAACGGAGACCGATCCCGCCTCCGCCGACACCAAACGCCGTAAAGGATGCGCTCGGCCGACCGGCTACGAGGCAGGTGGCGGAGTGAAGTTGCAGGCGAGGTCGATGAGCAGGCGCGTGCCGAAGCCCGTGGCGCCCTTCGAGTAGATGCCCTGATCGCTGTCGACCTTCATAGGACCAGCGATGTCGAGGTGCGCATACGGCACGTCGGCGGTGAACTCAGACAGGAAGATCGTCGCAGTGATCGTCCCGGCGTAGGGGCCGCCGATGTTGCGCATGTCGGCCACGACCGAATCGAGCAGTTTGCGGTACCGCTTGGGCTCGAGTGGCAGCTGCCAGGTCGGCTCGTCGATCTTCTCGCCCGACACCTTGACGGCATCGACCCAGTCCTGGTTGGTCCCCAACAGTCCTGCGATGTCAGGTCCCAAAGCACCGAGAACCGCTCCGGTGAGGGTGGCGATGTCGACGATGGCGTCAGGCTCCTCCTCAACAGCGAGCGACAGTCCGTCGGCGAGGACGAGACGGCCCTCGGCGTCGGTGTTGTGAATCTCGACGGTCTTGCCGTTGCGCATCGTGAGCACATCACCGAGCTTCAATGCCGATCCAGATGGCATGTTGTCGGTGCACATCAGCCACGCAGTCACCTTCGAACGGCAACCGAGCGCCTTAAGCGAAGACATCGCCGAGAGCACCGCCGCAGCCCCCGACATATCCATTTTCATGACCTGGTGGAAGGCGTCGCTTGGCTTGAGGCTGATCCCACCAGAGTCGTACATGATGCCCTTGCCCACCATTGCGAGGTGACCCGTCGGGTTGCGCGGCGAGTACGTCAACTTGACCATGCGCGGCGGTTCGGTGGATCCGCGGTTAACACCGATAATGCCGCCGCAGCCCATCGCCGCAAGGTCGTCTCTATTAAAAACTTCGACCGTCAGACCGGCGTCAGGGCCGAGCTCCACCGCCTTAGCTGCGATGTCCTTCGCGTTTAGATGCGTGGGAGGGGTGTTTGCCAACTCGCGCGCGAGCGCCGCTGCCCCGGCGATGACCCGGCCGGCCTCGGCACCACGCTTGACGGCCTTCACCCGCTTTGGACCGGCGACGACAGTGAGTGCAGTCAACTTCGAACCAGCGTCATCGGCATTCTTCAAGCCGACGAAGCGGTACGACCCGAGCAGAACGCCCTCAACTACTGCCCGACCAGCCTCGTCGGCATCGACGCTGGCAACATCGGCCAGATTGGTTGCCAGATGTTCGAACTTCGACGCAGCCCGTACAAATCCGGCTGCCGCCGATCGTAGGCCATTTGCGTCGATCTCTCCCGCATCGCCGATGCCAACCGCCACGAGGAGCCCGTCACCCTTGGGCACCGTGAGGATCTGGCCGAGCTTCCCCTCAAAACCATTCGCACTGAGTGCGGCGCGACTCATCCCGAGCTGGCGCGGAACGGATCCCTTTGTCGCCACGGCGTACCCGACGGCGTTCGCGCTTGACACGATCGAGCGGGCGGTCGACACAGTGACGGACTTGATGATGGTGCTGGCATCGAACATTTCCCCAGTGTGCACAGCCAGCTTCTCCGAAAGCGAGTTTCGGATGATCGATGATCCGCCAATTCGGTCAGTACGACCCGTCCAACCCGGACACTGCGTCCTAGAAACTCTGCGGCTTTGTGATGCATGTCAGTCCGTCGTGTTAGCTTCATCCCATTGCTTTGGTGTCATTCGACACTAAGACGAATCCAAGCGATTACTAGGAGGAGACCCAATGATCAAGACTTCCGCGTGGAAGCGTGCGGCGGCCGCCGTCATGGCACTAGGCCTCGTTGCCGGCGCATGCTCAAGTAGCAGCAACGACGACAGCGGAGCTGAGTCGAGTGAAACGAGTGAGAGCGCCGAAACCGAAACGACCGACGAGTCGTCGGATTCCGACGACTCGTCTGATGAGCCTGCTGACACCGTCGAAGTCGTGCAGTCCGACGGTGGACGTCTGGCCGCCGTTCAAGAACGCGGCAGCCTGATCTGCGGGAGCAACGACACACTGCCCGGCTTCGGCATCGTCGACGATGCGGGCGAGTACTCCGGCTTTGACGTCGACTTCTGTCGCGTTGTTGCCGCAGCAATTCTCGGCGATGCGAGCGCTGTCGAGTACGTCCCGCTCACTGCCGAGGCTCGCTTCACAGCGCTGCAATCGGGCGAGGTCGACGTGCTCATTCGCAACACAACATGGACTGCGACCCGCGACGGCGCCGAAGGTGCTGACTTCTTGTTCACCACCTTCTACGACGGTCAGGGCATGATGGTCCCGGCTGAGACGGGCTTCACCACGCTTGAGGACCTCGCCGATGCCAGCATTTGTGTGCTGTCGGGTACAACCACGGAGTTGAACCTCACGTCGGTCTTCGGGGCTCGCGGGATCCCGTTCACCCCGATCGTCTTCGAGGACAACACTCAGCTCCGCCCGGCCTACGAGGAAGGGCAGTGCGAAGCGTGGACTTCCGATGCGTCGCAGCTCGCTGCGTTCAAGTCATCAATTGAGGGCGAAGGCGGCGCCGAGCAGTCCATCATGGCCGAAGTGATCTCCAAGGAGCCTCTCGGCCCCGTCGTCTCCGACGGCGACACGGAGTGGGCACAGGCGGTCAACTGGGCCACGATGGCACCGGTTCAGGCCTGGGAATTCGGTCTCGATTCGACCAACATCGGCAGCTACGACGGTGACGATCCCAACATCCAGCGTTTCGTCGGTCAGACCGACGACAACGTCGGACTGGGCCTACCATCCGACTACGCCGTGCAGGCCGTCGAACAGGTTGGCAACTACAAGGAGATCTACGACCTCAACATCGTGCCGATCGGTCTGACGCTGGAAGGCTCACCAAACGCTCTGTGGACCGACGGCGGCCTGATGTACGTGCCGCCGTACCGCTGATCAGCATCGGCTCGGCCATCGATCTGAGGATCGTCGGCTGAACCACGTGATCCGAGGGGCCCGACCGGATATCGGTCGGGCCCCTCGGATCTCAGGTCCATTCATCACTATCTTCTGGGGGAAATTGCGTGGCGGAACCAACTTCGGTTTCGGTGGCCGTCGCTCCGCGTCGGCCACCGTTCTGGCGTAACGTTCGCTTCTTACGGATCGCAGCCCAAGCCGTTGCGCTCGTCGTGGTGGCCCTCACACTGCGATGGCTCTTCACTAACCTGACCACAAACCTTGACGAACAGGGCATCCCGACAGGCTTTGGATTCCTCGACGCGCCAGCCGGCTTCGCCGTACGCGACTCGCCATTTGATCCGAGTTCGTCGACATGGTCGCTGCTCTGGGTCGGTATCCGCAATACCGCCGCTGTCTGCGTCGTTGCCATCGTCGTTGCCCTCACGCTTGGCACTTTGGTGGGTATCGGTCGACTGTCGACGAACTGGATCGTGCGCAAACTCGCCACGCTATATGTCGAGACCTTCCGCAACATTCCGGTGCTGGTCATCATCATCTTCTTTGGCTTCGCACTCTTCACGTTCGGTCCGCTTCCGGCGTTCAACCCTTCCAGTCCACCGACCCAGGTCGGCATTCCAGGCACGGACAGCAACCTCGCAATCCTCTCCAAGTCCCGCCTCGGCTTCCTTTCGATCGCCAACAGTGACAACTCGACAACATTCTGGTGGATCATGTTGGTGGCATTGCTTATCGCCATCGCTGCGGCTGTGTGGCGGACCAGGCTCAACGAGCAAACTGGAACCCCACATCACAGAATCCTCTGGTTGCTGGGCACGTTGACAGGCGTCGGAACCGTGGCCTTTCTGCTTCTCGGCGGTCCGCTGCGATGGTCGTTTCCAACCGTGTCCGAGAGCGGGCGCACGATCGTCGGTGGGATCGCCACCAACGACGCGTACATCGCTCTCAGCCTTGCTCTCGGAATCTACACGGCGAGCCACATCGCTGAGATTATTCGCGGCGCGATCCTCGCTGTTCCGAAGGGACAGAACGAGGCCGCCAACGCCCTCGCCCTCTCAGGGTCGCAGCGATATCGATTCGTCGTGCTGCCACAGGCGCTCCGCATCGCGGTGCCACCGATCATCAACCAGTTCCTCAATCTCGTCAAGAACTCGTCGCTCGCAACTGCCGTGGCGTTTCCCGAAATCACCGCCCTGGTAAAGACGTCGATCGGCAACGGCAAACCAGCGCCGCAGCTCATTTTGATTCTGATGGGGTGCTACCTCATTTTCTCGTTGTTCATCTCGCTGGTGCTGAACCTCGTCAACCGCCGCTTCCAGTTGGCAGGGAGGTAACCCCATGAGCCAAGACTGGGGATACACCGTTCAACCACAGCAAGGTGGCGGCGACATCATGCACGCGCTCGCCGAAGCGGACAGGCCTCGCCACAGCGACAAGAGCGCCGGCCAATGGGTCAAATCAAACCTGTTCAACACCTGGTACAACTCAATCATTACGCTCGTGTTCGGCGCACTTGCATTCTGGGCGGGGTATTACGCCATTCGCTTCGTCCTGTTCACCGCCCGCTGGGAACCCGTGAGCGACAACATCGAACTGTTCATGATTGGGTTGTTCCCGCGCGATGAGATCACCCGCATCGTTTCGCAGTTTCTTCTGCTGGCGGGCGCCCTGGGGCTGTTCGTCGGATGGCTGCGGACTCGTGCACTCAACCAGGCCCACGAGTCCGGTGCTGAGATCAAACAGTCGACACTTCGCGAATACCTCAGCGTCTACTCGGCGGTGACGTTGTTCATCACGTTCACACTGGTGATCGGTGCCGACACGATCGGCCCCTGGCTACTCACACTCGGCTGCATCATGGCGGCGGTCACTTCGTACATGGCGACCCTCCGTTTGATGAAACCGTTGTTCAAGCTCGTCCTCCTCAGTCCGCTCGCGATCACGGCGGGGGTGCTGTCGACGATTCCTGATCTCAACAACCAGGCCGCCTACGCGATCGCCGCAGCAGCAACGACCGCTCTTGTGGTCGTGCACTTCATCCGGGCACTGCCCGTTACCCTCACGGTCGGCATGCTTGCGGCCGTGCTCGCGTTCCAGTCACTGAGTGGCACCGACGGACTCGCATGGCTGTACTTGACGCTCGCATCGCTTCCGACGGTCTTTTGGCTGCTAGCGAAAACCGGCGACCGTAGGATGCCCGCCCTCGGGGGAGCCGGTGCCATCATCCTGACCGCTGCCCTCGTCTGGAACACAGCGATCAACTCGTTCGACCTCTGGTCGATCGTCCTGCTCGCGGCTCTGGCGTCGGCGTTGGCAGGCCTCTTCCGCAGCGACCCATCGACCGGCGCACGATTCGGGGCGATCATCGTCGCAGCCGCCGTGGCAACATTCATTTCGGATCGCATCGGATTCCCGGGCATCGACTGGGGCGAATGGGGTGGACTACAGCTCAACATCGTGGTTGCGAGCGCAGCGATCATTCTCGCCTTCCCGGTCGGGCTGCTGCTCGCCCTCGCCCGCCGCTCGAGCCTGCCCGTCCTGCGCTATGTGGCGACGGTCTACATCGAGTTGATTCGCGGCGTTCCGCTGATCTCACTCCTTCTGATGGGCCAGTTCTTCATCGGGTTCTTCGTCAACTCCGACACCCCGTTGTCAAACGTCACCCGAGCGACCACGGCGATCACGATGTTCTCTGCTGCCTACATCGCTGAGATCGTGCGCGGCGGCCTCCAAGCAGTCGACAAAGGCCAGACCGAAGCGGGCCAAGCCCTCGGCCTGACAGCAGCCAAGATCACCCGACTCCTCGTACTACCGCAGGCGCTTCGGGCCGTGATTCCGGCGATGGTTGGTCAGTTCATCTCTCTGTTCAAGGACACAAGCCTGCTGTCGATCATTGCGATCCTCGAGTTTCTCGGCGTCCGCGAGATCATCCACGCACAGGAAGCGTTCCGGGGCTTCGGCATCGCCGAGACCTTGGTGTACGTCGCATTCGGGTTCTGGGCGTTTTCGTTCACGATGTCGCGCGAGAGCCAGCGACTCGAACGCAGACTCGAAGTGGGCGACCGATGACTCTGCTTGGATACCGCTCCCATCCGCCAATGACCTCCACGCACCAAAGGGGCACGCTTCATGTCTGACGACACAAACACTCTTCCCTCGAACGCCCCAGATCAGGTCTTCGCCGATGCAACCCAGCTGATGGGAGCGTCGAAGGAGGTCATGATCGACGTTGCCGGGGTCGACAAGTTCTTCGGCGAATTCCAGGCATTGAAGAACATCAACATGCGCGTCGGCCAGCAGGAAGTCGTTGTCGTCATCGGCCCGTCGGGGTCGGGCAAGTCCACCCTCATCAGATGTATCAACCGACTCGAGAAGCACGACCGTGGTCAGATCCTGGTCGGCGGCGTGGAGCTTTCGGAGGACATCCGCAACATCCAAGAGATCCGCCGCGAGACCGGCATGGTCTTCCAAAGTTTCAACCTCTTTCCTCACTTGACCGTTCTAGAGAACATCACCCTCGCCCCCCGACAGGTTCGAAAAACCTCGAAGCGCGATGCCGACGCGATCGGGATGGACTTGCTCGAGCGCGTCAAGATTCCCGACCAGGCCCACAAATTTCCCGGGCAATTGTCCGGGGGCCAGCAACAGCGGGTCGCGATTGCCCGGTCGCTCGCCATGCGTCCGAAAGTGATGTTGTTTGACGAGCCGACGTCGGCGCTGGACCCCGAGATGATCAAGGAAGTCCTCGACACCATGAAGGACCTCGCCACCGAGGGGATGACGATGATCGTCGTCACCCACGAAATGGGATTTGCACGCGAGGTGGCCGACCGTGTCGTGTTCATGGCCGACGGGCAGGTCGTCGAGGTCGGCACCCCCGAGCACTTTTTCGACAATCCCCAGGAGGAACGCACCAAGCTATTCCTCTCCCAAATCCTCTGACGCCGCCCCGGGCAGCGATGGTGATCGAGCACCGACAGGTGTGGTGAGGGCATCGCCGAGATCGAGTCCATGATTGTGGTGCTCGACGCTCCGCCACGCTGCTCAGCTGGGCAAGGATTGCGCCCAGGCCGAGGCCAGTGCGGCGTAGCGACCGCCGATTTCGACGAGTTCGTCGTGCGTGCCGAGCTCAGCGAGCAAGCCGGCGTCGATGACGGCAATACGGTCAGCATGCTGGATCGTCGACAGCCGGTGAGCGACCACGATCGTCGTTCGCCCAATCATGAGGCGATCGAGCGCCTGCTCGACGATCACCTCGGTCCCGGGGTCAAGACTGCTCGTGGCCTCGTCGAGCACCAGGACGGCAGGATCGACCAGGGCGGCGCGAGCAAGCGACACCAGTTGCCGCTCGCCCGCCGACAGGCGCGAGCCACGCTCACGCACTTCGGTGTCGATGCCGTCCTCGAACGCGTCGAACCGATCGAGCGCACCGATTGCATCGAGCGCCTCGCGAAGTTCATCGTCGGTCGCGTCGGCGCGGGCGATCCGGACGTTGTCGGCAATCGACCCGCCGAACAGGAAACCTTCCTGGGGCACCACGACGACACGCTCACGAAGCGAACCGAGCGTGGCATCGCGGAGATCGATGCCACCAAACGAGATCGTCCCCTCGGTGGGGTCGTAGAGCCGTGCCATCAGTTTGGCCACCGTCGACTTGCCGGCGCCGGTGGGGCCGACGAGAGCAAGGCGCTCGCCGTCTGCAACCGAGATCGTCACGTCGCGCAGCACGGGTGTATCAGTGCTCGGATACGTGAAGCCGACACCGTCGACGATCAGGTCGGCTCGCTCCGGCAACTCCTCGCTACCACCCTGAATGTCGGGTTCGGTATCCAGGATCGTGAAGAGCTTGTCGAGAGAAGCAGCCGACGACTGCACGGTGTTGTAGAGCTGCGACAGCTGCTGGACCGGCTCGAACAACTGCGCGAGGAGTAACACGAATGCCACGACGGTGCCGACGGTGACGTCACCCCGACCGACGAGCCATCCACCGATGCCGATCGCCAGACCGGTGGAGAAGATCCCGAGCGCCTCGACCAGACCGAAATACCAAGTCGACACTCGGATGCTGTGGACGTGCGACTGGTACAACGACCGGTTCGAAGCGACGAACTGCCGGGTTTGTTCCTTCTCCTGGGCGTATGCCTGGACGACACGGACCCCGGCGATGCCCTCCTGGAGCTCCGACAGGTTCTGGCCGACCCGCTCGCGCACTTCGAGGTAGGCAGCGTTCGAGTCGCGCTGGAATTTGCGGGAGGCGATGATGATCACCGGCATGACGAGCAACGCCGCGATTGTCAGCTGCCACGACAGGCTCAACATCAGGATGAGCGACAGCCCGATCAGGAAGACGGCTGCCACGAACTGGAGTAGCCCCCACTGGACGAGTTCCGCCATCGATTCAATGTCGGCGGTCATGCGCGAGATCAGGACACCCGATTGATATCGGTCGAAGAACCCGAGTGATTGCCGCTGGATGTGATCGAACGTGCGCACCCGCAGCGCCCGAAGAAATCCCTCGCCGGCGCGGTTGATGAAGATGTACTGCTGGCGAGCAGCGAGGTACGCCAATGCCACCACGACGATGTACGCGATCACGGCGTTGCGCAACGTGGTCGTGTCCTTCATGTCGATGCCGCTGTCGATGCCGTACCGAACGATCACGGGACCGAGCAGCAGGCCGAGCGTCGACATCAGAACGAAGCAGAGCGCGGCGAAGATCGTGCGCCGAAACGGCTTGGCCATGCCGATCGCCCGACGGAGCACCTGTCGGGTCGCCTCTTTGTCGAGCTTGTCGTCGTCGGTGACGGCGCCCATCCGGAACATCAGTCGCCCCCGATCGTCGCCTCGACATCGTCGGACAGGTCCCGGCGTTCCTCGTCGTCGGACTGCTCCATCGCGGCGAGGACGTCGCGGTATCGGGGTTCGGTGGCCAACAACTCGTCATGCCGGCCCCGGGCGATGACCCGACCATGGTCGAGCAGGACCACAGTGTCGGCAAGTGCGACGGTGCCGGGGCGATGGGCGATGACGATCGTGGTTCGCCCCGCCATCACGGTGGCCATGGCGTCACGGATCTCGTGCTCCTTCGACGGGTCGACCGCCGACGTCGCATCGTCCAGGACGAGAATCCGCGGGTCGGCCAGGATCGCTCGAGCAATCGCGATCCGTTGTCGCTGACCTCCCGACAGCGAGAAACCGCGTTCGCCGAGCATCGTGTCGTAGGCGTCGGGGAGACCCATGATGAAGTCGTGCGCGCCGGCCAGACGGGCGGCCTGCTCGACCCGCTCCGCGCCTGCCGCAGGATCGGCGAATGCGATGTTCGCGCGTACGGTGTCGTGGAACAGGAGCGTGTCCTCGAACACGATGCCGACCGCCCGACGCAGATCGTGGAGGCTGAGCTCACGGATGTCGACGCCGTCGATCGAGATCGAGCCCGCGTCGACGTCGTAGAACCTGACGAGCAGTCGGACCACCGTCGACTTCCCCGAACCGGTGGCGCCGACCACGGCCACCGATTGACCCGCACCCATGTCGAGATCGAACCCGTCGAGCACGGGACCACCGGTCTCGGTTTCGCTGGCCATCGTGGGATACGTGAACGTGACCCCACGGAACGCAATGTCGCCGAATCCGGCAGCCGGTTCCGCTCCGCCGGTTGTGGGGAGGTCGACCGGATGATCGGGATTGCGGACCTGGGACGCGATGTCGAGGACCTCGTTGACCCGACCGAGCGCAGCAGCCGCGCGCTGCGCGAACGCGATCGTCATCCCGATCATTCGCAGCGGCCACACGAGCAACGCCACGTACACGTTGAACTGGACCAACGCGCCGAGTGAGAGGTCGCCGTTGATCACCTGGTTCCCGCCGAACCACAGAACTGCGATCAGCCCGACCTGCGGAAGCAGCTCCATCGCCGGCAGATATTTCGCTCGGATCCGCGCTGCTTTGATCGACTCACGGCGGATGTCGTCGGCCTCGGTGCGCAGCTTCTCGGCTTGCACGCGTTCGGCACCGAATCCCTTGATGACACGCACACCGCCGACGGATTCCTCGACGACAGTCGCGAGTTCGGCCTGCTCGGCCTGGACGGCGAGTACCGCCGGATGAATGGCTCGCGAGAAGCGGCTCCCGAGAACCTGGATGAGCGGGAGCGACGCGAACGCGAGCAACGCCAACTGCCAGTCGGTGATCAGCAGAATGACCGTGACGGCGCTGATCATCGCGAGATTCGAGAGGGTGATGGGAATCATCACGACGAACATCTGGATCTGGTTGAGGTCGCTCGAGGAGCGGCTCATCAGCTGACCGGTCTGGGCTCGGTCGTGGTATCCGATGTGCAGCGACATGATGTGGCCGAAGAGTCGCTCGCGGAGTCGGGTCTCGGTCCACCGGGCTTCGCGGAACGCATAGAAGCGACGGAACGCCGTGAAGAACCCTGCGAACAGCCCGGCGAACGCGATGAGGCCGGCCCACAGCCACAGCATCTCATCGTCACGAATGCCGCGGTCGATGCCGAACCGGATGAGAACGGGTGACGCAACTTTGCCGACCGACCAGGCCAGCCCGATCATCGTTCCGATCAGCAGGTTGCGTCGCTGTGCCCGCAACGTCTCCCACAGCAGCGGCCAGGTGGAGACCGTTGTGTGATCAGCGTCGAAAGCGGGCATTCGCAGTCAGCCGAGCAGCTCGGTGACACGACCCTTCGGACGTCCGATGATGGCTTTGTCCGGAGTGACCACGAGTGGTCGTTGGAGCAGCTGCTTGTGCTTGACGAGGATGTCGACGATCTGATCGACGGTGGCCACGTCGGCGTCGGTCAGCTCGAGCTTCTTGAACTTGCTGTCACGGCGCACGAGATCGGTCGGCGGATCCTCGAGCTTGCCGATGATCTCACGCAAGGTTGCTGCGTCCGGCGGCTCTTTGATGTAGGGCACGACGTCGTGCTCGACGCCCAGGTCCTCGGCAATGCGCACGGCATTGACAGAGGAGTTTCAATGCTGGTTGTGGTAGATCGTGACGTCCGACATGGAGGCGACACTATGCGACCGATGGATGAATCGACCGATCGATTGATCCCGGTCAGTCGGGTTTGGCGGCGACGGAGTCCTCGAGGAACACCTCGTTCAGCAAGCCGGTCTGCACGTCGTAGACGAAACCGCGGACATTTCCCTTGAACGGAACGAACGGGGTCATCTCCAAGCGCCGCATCGACTGGCGGACGTCGACATAGGGATCCTCGAACGACTCGACCGCCCACCACGGCTTGACCCCGAGTTCCGCCTCGAGCTCGGACTTGAGGCCGTCCTCGGTCACCATCTGTAACCCACAGTTGGTGTGATGGATCAACAGCACCTCCCGAGTCCCCAGATAGCGCTGGGACAGACACAGCGAGCGGATCACATCGTCGGTGATCACGCCACCGGCATTTCGGATGATGTGGGCCTCGCCGTTGCCGAGACCCAGCATGGCGAAAATGTCCATGCGCGAGTCCATACAGGTCACGATTGCCATGTTGCGGGTCGGGCTCACCTCCAAGAGGTGGCTGTCGAATGTCTCGGCGAAGCGGCGGTTGCCGGCGACCAGTTCGTCCGCTGTCGGATAAAACTCGGTGTCGGAAGACGATTCGTGAGCGCTCACGGAAACATTGAAGCTCCTCCCGAGGTCCAGCCACAACTTCGCAGGTGCGGTCACCGGTCCCGGGGCGCTTCAGGTGCGCTGAATCCAAGCGGGTTGCGATTCGTCTGCTGCACAGGTCGGGCGCTCGCGCACCTGACCGGGTATCGAGTCCGGATCTGCTCGGTGCGGTACATACTCGTCAGATGCAGCGTTTCAGGACGTGCCGATTCGGATTCACTATTGCAGTCCTCATCGGAACCCTCGTGGCGGATCCGGTCACTGCGCAAACGCCATCGCCCGTGGCCGCCCCGGCAACCGCCTTCGCTCTCGCGGTTCGCTCGCCGAACTCGACGCCGCCCGTCGACCCCGCCCCTCCCGGTCGAGCGCTCCTCGTCAGCGATTCAGCGTGGCTGAGTTTCAAGCTGTACGGAGCAATGGATTCGGTCCAGGGCTTCGATCATACATTGGCGCTCGCCTCGTGCCGCCGGCGGATGTCCACATCCTGCACGAACTACAACGGCTTCGTCCCGATCACGCTGTACGAGGAGCTCGACAACCACCCCGATGGCTACGCCACGCTGATCGTCGCAACGGGTTACAACGACAGCGACCGAAACTTCACCGAGGACATCCGGAACATCGCGACGCTCGCTCGCTCCCACGGCTACCAACGCCTTGTCTGGCTCACTTTGCGCTCCAACGTCTCATATCTGTCGCCCGACGACACCGGCTTTGCCGAGGTGTTCGAACGCAGCAACGCCGCGCTCCGACAAATCGTCGAGGACGGGACGTATCCGGAGCTCGTCATTGCCGACTGGGCAACCTTCGCTCGCGATCAACACGACTGGTTCAGTGGCGATGGCATCCACCTCCGCACGGCCGGCGCCTACGCGGCGGGTGACTACATCTCGCGCAAGATCGCATTTCTCGAGGTTCAGCCCTGCCCACAGCCCGCCTATGCCGGCGTCGAGCCGATCAATCCGTGCCCGGACCCCGATGTGCACGGTCCCGTCATCGGTCTCGAGTCCCTCTACCCAATCGGAGAGCGAGGACCGGACGCCGGCTTCCAGCTGTCGTGGGAAGGCTCGAGTTCATGGCCCGCTGCACCATGGTGGGAGCTGTGAGCCGCCGCCGACTCGCGCCGCCCTCATCAGCTCTGTGACACCCCCGGCGTAGGGTGCAACACACCGACTCCCTCCCCCACACCCGAGGCACCTCGCCGGACCCACTCTGGGGGATTCATGACCCACTTCTGCAGCTCGCATCGCTTTCCGCATGCCGATCGTGACCCGATCGACGATTCGACCGCCCGACTGCTGTTCGAGTCCACCCTCGCCATCCCACGCCGCCCCGAGACCGTCGTCGTCCTGCTCGACCACGACCGGCGCGGCCGCTCGATCCTCAATGTCGACCGCACCGATCACCCCGACGCCGTACTCGACGTGGCGGAGCTGAACATCGCACTCGCCGATGGGTCGCCGGCGGTGAGCGGGGCGCTGATCGCGTCGGTCCGCCCAGCGGGTGGCGACAAACTGGACGATGTCGAGTGATGGCTCGAGCTCGACGAACGCTTCGCGATGGCCGGCATCGAACTCATCGAGTGGTACGTCTACGGCCGCTCGGTGTCCAGGCCTCGCGTCGTGATCGGCGAACCCCAGCGATGGGTGGCCTGAGACGCGCCGCCCCGCTCAGCCCGTGCGTGCGCGACGTTCGGCCGGGCTGAGGCGGAGTCCGGCCCCGCGCAGCCGCCGCACGAGTTCGCGGCTCTCAACGACCTGTGCCCCGGCGGCGACCATCTCGTCCCGGTACTCCTCGGGGATGTCGTAGTGGTCACCTTGGAACCCGCGCCGTGGGATCCCGAGCCCGTCGGCGAATTCGAGCAGTTCCTCGTACGACTCGTCCGAGACCAGGTGGCACCACTTGCGACCCTGGAACCACCAGCGAGCTTCGTCCATCAGGATCGCCATCGGGCCGAGCATGCCACGCCGTGCCATGCTCGTGACGTGTCCACGCCAAACGGTCCCGACGACGCCACCCCGCGCTCGACGCTCGATGATGCCTGGCGGCAGCACATCTCGACCGACACCACGCTCCTCGCTCGGCTGATCGGTCGCCATCGTGAGAAGCATCGCCGGTACCACACCGTCGTGCATCTCGAATCGGTCGTCGGCACCGTCATCGAAGTCGGCGCCATCGAACACGTCGACGATCTCGGGTCGGTGGTCGCCGGCGCGTTCTACCATGACGCCGTCTACGAGCCGGCCTCACCGGCCAACGAGCGGGCAAGCGCACGATTGGCACGACGCGACCTCGCCACACTCAAATGGGTGAACGACCGGATCGACCACGTCGCGCAGATGATCGAAGCAACCGTCGAACATCGTGCGCCCCCGGACCAGGACCACGCGCTTCTGTTCGACGCCGACCTGATGATCCTCGGTGCTGAACCTGCCGATTACGCCTCCTACGTCGACGCCGTCCGAGCCGAGTACCGACATGTCGACGATGATGCGTGGCGGACGGGTCGCGCTGGCATCCTCGAAGCCTTCGTCGAGCGGGAGGCGATCTACGCGACTTCCACGGGCCGGGACCGTTGGGAACGCACCGCTCGCGCCAACCTCACGGCTGAACTCGCCACGCTCAGCGACTGATCGCCACGTCGGCGTCCGCCGAGTCGTCGGCCGCCCGCTCCGCGACCACGAATGCAGCACACGCGCAGGTCGCCACGACACCCATCAGGCCGATCGCCAGGCGCAGGCCGATCACTTCGGCGAGCAAACCGAGTGGCAGCGCCGCGATGCCGAATCCAGCAAAGCTGAGCATCAACAGCGATTGCACGCGCCCTCGGTGCCCTTCGTCGGACAGCGACAGCGCCAACGTGTTCGAGAGCGACTGGTAGCCCGTCGCTCCGGCACCGATCACACCGACCACGAGGAAAGCAGTCCAGAACGTCGGGGCGGCACCGAGCGCAATGACCGCCACGCCGAAGACTGCGCCGGAGGCGACCATCAGCTGCATGGCGCGAGGTCCATCGGCATGGCGCGCGATCGACAGCGCGACGATCACTGCGCCGAGCGCGCTCGCCGACATGAGGACGCCGACATAGCCGTCGGTGAGGCCGAAGGTGTCCTTGACCAGCGCCGGGATGAAGGCCACGTAGTTGAACCCGAACATGATCACGAAGAACGAACTGACGAGCAGGCGGCGCAACGCCGGAAAGGCGGCGACGTACCTGACCCCGTCGGCGATGTCGGTGAACGGATGGCGACCGGATGCCTGCTGGGTCACCGCACCATCGGGGCAACGAAGCAACTGCACGAACGCCCCGGCCGAGAACACCGCGCTGACGAGGTATGCGCCGCCGATCCCGAAGAACGCGATGCCGGCGAGCATTCCGGCGAAGGCAGGCGCGAAGACGCGAGTGCCGTTGAGGCTCAGCATCGACAGGGTGATCGCATTGCCGAGCTGGTCGGGTCCGACGAGCTTGGCGGCGAACGCAACGCGCGCCGGACCGTAGAAGCCGAAGGCCAGACCCTGCGCGACCGAGGCCACGAGCAGCATCCAGAACTGCACGACATCGGTGACCACCACGATCCCCATCCCGAGCGCGCCGGCAAGGAGCACAGATTGGCTGACCAAGAGCACGCGCCGGTTGGGAAGGCGGTCGGATGCCACGCCGCCGAGTGGCGTGGCCACGAGCATCGTCACACCGAAACAGAGGTATACGAGCCCGAGCGCACCCTCGCGTTCGGTGACGTCCCAGGCGAGGACTCCACGCAGCAGGAACTGCATCTGCACCGAGAGAAACGCGAAGGTTCCGGCGAACCACAGCCTGCGATATCCGATGACAGCGAGCGACGAGAAGGCACCGCCGGCCGGGGTGCGGCGTCCGTGATCGGACGCCGGGCTCAATCGTCGCTCGAGCGACGGGGACGCTTGACCGGGATCGGGATCAGAGCGGGCTCGGGCTTGCGCTGACCCGCCATGACGGCGCCGACGACCGCTGCAGCGGCTCCGACGGCGACGATGACTTCAATCAACACGACGCCGACGGTACCGCATCGGACGGACTTTGGACAGTTGGCCGACAATCTCGCCCGCATTGTTCTCTCACTGTTTCCCGTCCCCTCGGCCGGGACCGAACTCCTGGCAGACTGTGCCCATGAGTGATCTCCAGACGATGCCGCAGGTCGACCTCGACACGATCACCGACCAGGAAACAGAGACCGGCGAGCCGACCTCTGCCCACATCGTCAAGGCGGGTCCGGGCGAGAACGGCGCTGCGCTCGTCCTCGAGGCCCGGGTCATGGGCACACCGGTCGAAGCCCTGTGTGGGTTCGTCTGGGTTCCCTCGAAGGATCCAAAGCAGCTGCCGGTCTGTCAGAAATGCAAGGACGTCTACGAGATGTACAAGTCCTTCAGCGACAACGTCAACCGCGACACCCCGATCGACTAGACCGACGCCCGAACGTGTCCTCTCTGCGGATCCGTCAGGCCGTGCGCGCGGTGCTGACCACGCCCGACCACTCGATCCTGCTCGTCCGCTTCGAGTTCCCGACCGCGACGGTCTGGGCGCTGCCAGGCGGGGGCCTCGACCCTGGCGAAGACCACGTGACGGCGTTGCATCGGGAGCTTCACGAGGAGGTCGGTCTCGTCGACATGAACATCGGTCCACACGTGTGGACACGCGAGCAGATCATCGAATTCATCGACGGCAACTGGGACGGCCAGCGCGACCAGTATCACCACGTGCCGGTTCCCGTTCGGTTCGAGCCGACCCCCGCGTTGTCGTGGGAACAACTCCGCGACGAGCGGCTCCACGAGATCCGCTGGTGGAGCATCGACGAGATCGACGCCGCAACATCGGATGGCACCCGCTTCGCCCCTGGTCGCCTCGCCGAGTTGATGCGCCTCCTCGCCCGCCACGGCGCACCCGACTCCCCCATCGACACCGGCGTCTAAAGCGCGAGCACACGGCCGCCGTCTCGAGTCCAATCGGTGCCTCCCCGGAGCCGCGGCCAGACGTCACCGCGAGCACCCGACCCCGAAATCCCATGAGTGGCTCCCCGGAGCCGCCGCCAGAGCGTGCGCTGGCCAGGCGAGCCGTGACGACGTTGGCCCCGGCCAACGAGGAACCGGCGGAACGCAGTCAGCGTGCGGGCTGGTGGTGGCTCCGGCGGATGATGGCGGATTGGGAGGCAATCCCCATGAGCCGGCCGTCTTCGCTCCACAACCGCGCCGTCGAGTGCCCGACCGATCGCGAGTAGCCGTCGGCTTCGAGTTCGATCAGCACCCACTCGGTCGGCGCCGGATCGACGACTCGGACGGTGTTGTCGAGGCTCGTGCCGCCTGGGGCGATCCCGAGTCGGGCACACAGCGCGAGCGGGCCGAGGTCGGCCACAAAACCCTGGGTGGCCGCACCTGTCACCGGCACTCCATCGATCCGACACCAGATCGCCAGCAATCCAGACTGCGGATCACCATCGGCGTCCATCGCAAACTTGCCGGCGCCGACCCGCCGCTCGAAGTGGTCGAAGAACGACGCATTCCCGGTGTCGAAGAACTCGCCGAAGCGGGGGCTCTCGTGCGGTTCCGACACGTCGGGCATCGTGGCAAACGCCTCGGCGTCACCGGCGGGGCGAACGTTGTGGGCACAGAGCGACGTGAACATCACGTTGCCGTTGACACTGCCGCTGACCTGGGTCTGCGTGGTGGCTCGACCGGTGACAGCGACGTTGACGGCGATATCGACGACCATCCCGGGTGTCGGTGAACCGAGAAACTGCGTCGTGATCCACTGCAGGGGGCGACCCGTCGCCCGCTCGGACGCTTCGACGCTGGCGGCGATACCCGAGCCGCCGTACAGGAACGCGAATGGTGTACACAGTTCCGGGCGGACCGGAAGCCGAAACCTGGTTGGCTCGGAGGTCGACTGCAACTGCAGGAGATCGAATCGCTCGAGATCGTCGTCGGTCACCGCAACAGCGTGACAGCCGGATGCGTGCGCCGGAAATCGTGCAACCTGTGGCAGGCTCGATGCCGTGAAGATCACCGACGTCACCACGTTCGTCATCAAGAACCCACCACCCGCGTTCGGCGGGAAGTACTTCATCGTCGTCAAGCTCACGACCGACACCGGCGTGGTCGGTTACGGAGAGATCTATGCAGCTGCGTTCGGTCCGCATGTGATCGCCTCGATGGTCGACGACGTCGCGGCACGCTGGGTCATCGATCAGGATCCGAATCGGATCGAACTGATGTGGCGGCGGATCTACTCGAGCGGCTATGCGCTGCGGCCCGACCCGACGCTGGTCGGAATCATGAGCGGGCTCGAGATGGCCTGTTGGGACATCGTCGGCAAGGACGCTGGAAAGCCGATCTACGACATGCTCGGCGGCCGAGTCCACGAGAAGCTCCGGACCTACACATACCTCTACCCGAGCGCCGGCTATCGAGAGGTGTACACCAACCCCGATCACGCTGCGGCGCGTGCGATCAACGAGATCGAGCGTGGCTTCACGGCGCTGAAGTTCGACCCCGCCGGGCCGTACACCGCGTTCGACGGGCACATGCCGAGCCAGGACGACATCGTCGCATCGGCCCAGATGATGGCGACTATCCGCGGTGCGGTCGGCCCCAAAGCCGACCTGCTGTTCGGAACCCACGGCCAGTTCACCGCTGCCGGCGCAATCCGTCTCGCGCACGCACTGGAGCCATTCGATCCGTTGTGGTTCGAGGAGCCGTGTGCACCTGATCTGCCACACGAGATGGCACGTGTCGCTGCGCACACGTCGATCCCCGTCGCCACAGGAGAACGCCTGACGACTGTGTCGGAGTTCGCGGCGCTCGGCCGATACCAAGCCGCGTCGATCTGGCAGCCGAATCTCGGTCGGTGCGGGGGCATCCTCGCCGGCAAGAAGATCGCGGCGATCGCCGAAGCGAACGGTTGTCAGATTGCGCCACACCTGTACTCCGGACCGATCCTCGGTGCCGCGAACATCCAGCTCGCAGCGACCCTGCCCAACCTGCTGATCATCGAAGGCATCCGCGAGTGGGGTGGGTTCCATGCCGAGATCCTCAACACGCCGATCGTGTGGGAGGACGGCCACGTGATCCCATCGACCGAGCCCGGTCTCGGCGTCGAACTGAACGAAGAGGTCGCTCTTGCCAACCCGTGGCCTGACGAGCCGGGCGGCCCGCTCCACCTCTCGATGGTTCCCGATCCGGTCCGCTGATGATCGCGATCATCGGACACATCGACGTCGACCCCGGAGTGCGCGACGAACTCGTTGCGTCCACTGCCGACCTGCAGCGGGCGACCGAACGCGACGAGCCGGGCTGCGCGGCGTACACGATCTGTGCCGACCCGGCGAATCCCGGTCGCATCCGGATCACCGAGCTCTGGGAGTCCGCCGAGGCGCTCGACGCCCACTTCGAACACCCCAATTTCCGGGCCACCGGGGCGGCGCTCCGTGGGGTCACGCGCGTTGGCGGCTCCGTGTCCAAGTACCGGATCGACGCGACCGACGACGTCCGCGGACCTGACGGCACGGTGACGTCGGCGTTCCACTCGGCGTCCGCCGACTGAGCCTCGTCCAGAAATGGGCTGACCGGTCCCGGATGGGCCGTGGGCCCACGGGTCCAGCCGGGCCATCCGTCTCCGGCCAGCGTACGCTCGGAGGCGATGGCCTACGCCGAGCCGAAGTTCCTGCCGTGGGACGGAAGACGGGTCCCGATCACGTTCGTGGCCGGCTATCTCGGTGCCGGCAAGACGACAGCGATCAACGAGGTGCTCGCTGAGGCCGATCGTCCAATCGCCGTAATCGTCAACGATGCCGGCTCGATCAACAGCGACGCGGCACTAATTCGCAAACGTTCG